>Ga0224742_10453_pt1 | contig 10804 bp, 12 predicted proteins | sample LIM_E_Water_Neg_FD_161631 | JGI IMG/M metagenome (GOLD analysis project Ga0224742, IMG submission 161631) | Enriched cells from gastrointestinal tract of the lab mouse from Pacific Northwest National Laboratory (PNNL), Richland, Washington... | ecosystem: Host-associated > Mammals > Digestive...
GGAGTGTTATCATCTACATATACATTGTCATAAAGCATAGTATTTAAACTATTCTGATTGACTATTCCCATTCCTCCATTTAGATACATTTGCAGATATTTTGCCATATCTGATACACTGGAACTTAAATAACCTGCCGGAACGGTAGACCATGAATGTTTATCGGGATAGTCCGGCTCTCCCGCAATCGGAAGTCCAAAATAATTTCGATATCCTGTTATCAATCCGTTTTCTTTGCTTTGTACAAGTGTTGCTGCCGTATGATTCATACTTAGTGGAGAAAAAATGTTTTTATCCATATACTCTGAATAGCTAATTCCGCTGACTGTTTCTATGATTTCTCCTAACAATCCATAATTGATATTTGCATATTGATGTTGTCCGTAACTTTCTGTTATTTTTGCATTTCCAAAACGCTGATATGTCCCTAAACCGCTTGTCTGATTCAAAAGCTGTCTTACAGTAATTTTATCTCCGTCGGACACATTTATAAAATAATCAGATGTATCAATATAATCAGATATTGTCGTGTCTAAATCTACTTTTTCTTCTTCCACAAGCTGCATAACAGCTAATGCTGTAAATGATTTGCTCAATGAGCCTATAATAAAAGGCGTATCTAAATTATCGCAATTTCCATAAGCTTCAGAAAACAGAACCTCTTTAGAGTCTACAATGGCTATCGCCATTCCGGGAATATGTAATTCCTTTATTTCTTTTTTTATCTGGCTGTCAATATCGCTATAATTGCTACTTTTTTCATATGCCAAAACAGGCTTATCCCATATAGCAATAACACAAATTAGTGACAGTATTACACAAATGATTTGCCTGATTTTTCGATTCATAAAACCTTTTCCCTTGTTTTTTTCTGATATACCATGCGCTATCATTTCCCCTCTAATTTTTTTGCTCCCTCAATTAAAATGTCTATTGATAATTCAAAACTATCTTTTATCAACTGTGTATTACCAAAGGCGTTATGATTTTCAAGTAATGCAAAGCCCTCTAAAAAACTTCTAAACATTCTGACTAAATGAATGCAATTATCTTGTGAAATATTTAGTGACTTAGTTATTTTGAAAAAAATTGAAAACATTTTTGAAGTCACTTCATTCATCTGTTCATTCTCAAATTGATTGTACCAAAGCATTGTGCTAAAAACTCCTTGATTCTCTATTGCATATTCATGAAAAGCGTAGCACATAGCTCTAATCGCATCATATCCAGAAAATCCTATTACAGATTGAATAATTTTGTCTTCTAATTCTTTCCAACCATATAGCATAAGCTGCTGTTTTAGGTCGTCAAGCCCATCTATATGGTTATAAAGCGATGGGGACTTAACACCTAATTGCGCTGCAAGCGTTTTTAAGGATAAGTTTTCTATGCCTATCGTATTTGCCATATATGCGGCTTCTTTGATAACCGATTCTTTATCAATTTTTATTTTCGGCAAAATAAAGCTCCTCCTTTTTTCTTAATCTAGTTTGTATTTTAACAAATTCAATTAGTTATGTCAAGATATTAAGAATTGACAAGGGCTTCCGTAGTAGTCGGCATTGTGGGAATGTGTATAACTGGCTATCTCATGGAATTGTGGGTAACTCTGTTTGCAGGACGTGGGAAAGCTGCACTTTCGCTTTTCCATGTGCTGTGAATAGAGTTATCCATGACGAAATAGCAATAATCCTCTGTTTCCGTATCCTCTTCACTCACCACGCCGTCCGCCACATCCTCTATCAGACCTGCGTCATAATGCTTATAAGGACTGATGCAGTCCGGCAGCTCATTATGAAGCCTCCCACATTTGCCATTGCTTTATTTCAGCCCGCCGGATCAGATACCATTCCTTCCCGCCTCTCGCAATCCTGTACACGCGTTTCCTGCTGTCCCTGTATTTAAAGGGGCTTCCACAGCATGGACAGATGTATTCTTCTTTACTGTTAATTAAAAATATCTTCACCCTCCTATATTTCACTTCATATTTTGGTACAATAACCATGTTTTTAATGATGGTTTCAGGTCACGGTTCTCTGCAAAAGCTTAGTGTCCTGGAACCTTTTCCTTTCTGAAAATCGGGCAGGGGAGTGACCTTCTCCACTACCCGCCGCACCGGGCACGTGCTGCATCAGCAACTAATTTCCTCATGCGCCCGTGTGCATAAAAAAAGCAAATGCCATCTCCATAAAGAAAAGCAAATGCTTTAAATTTCCATATCCTTTTTTGTTGTTGGGTTTATTCTGTCCCTGCGTTCCATGCGCTCCCGGTTCAGATAGTCTGCTTTTGTTTTTCCCCTTGCAAGCCTGTCCTTAATGGATTTCCTCGCTTTCTCTCTGACCTGTTCAAGATTTTTCTGCCTGTATTCCGGCTCCTGCAAAGAATCTGTAACTTTTTGCGCGGTGGCTTTTGCAGATTTTATAAATTTTTCTTTCAACACGCCCAAACGCTTTACCGCATAATCCCGCAGCCTTTTGTCAGCAGTGCGCTCCGGCGCAATCAGCCATCTGGAATAATCATCAAAGATTTTTATATCCTTCTTTCTGTGTTTCCTGCCGAACGGTATCGGTAACGACCTCACAGGCTTTTTCATACGCCTGTTCCGCCACTTCGTCCACCAGTGTTTCCACATCTGCAAGTTTCATTGTGGCATCTTCAAGTGCAGAAAGTTTTTCCATCATTGCGGCATTTTTCTCCGCAATGATTTTATCCTGCTTTTCAATTACTTTTACCCTTTGTAAAAGGGTGCTTTCTGCCTTTTTTCTTGTCGGGATTGGGGAGTGGTACGCCTAATTCTTCAAGCGCTTTTTCCTGTTGAGGGCACAATTCTCCGTAATTATTTTTGCAGTCAAAAACGTGCCTTTCATGGATATGCGGAGTGACCTCGTCAAGATGTAATGCCCAGTCTAAGATGTGTACATGAGTACCGAATCTTTCTTCCATTTCTGCAAAAAATTCTGTCACAATCCTGGCTAACAGTTCTCCCGATACAGACTCATCAATTGTACCGATTTGATAAATGCTTTCTTTGGGACACGTTTTGTTATTTGTGAGTAAATCCGTCACTGTCCTGTTGCGCTCGGTGTGTCTTGTTTTTTCGTTCCGCTCATTCTGCGCCTGTATGTGGTCTGCGTAATGTTCAAAATAGTAAAGCTGTTCAATCTTTTCAAAAGAGTAATCATTTTCTTTGTCATGCTCCCTTATTTTTGCAGAAGAAAATCCGGTGTAACAGTCCCAATAGATATTTTGATTTGCCCTGTCCGCATCGATATGCTCACTGTTTTCAATGTCAAATCCGCGGTCATTATGCTTGGGATTGTAAACGCCGTTTTTTCCGGCAATGTATTGCCGTGCTCTGCCGTTATATCTTGTCCGTTTCATTCAATCAATACTTCCCCCTCTTTCAATTTCACTGAAAGTTTTTCGATAACTGGCTGTTTCGTTTCTCCTGTATCATATTTAGTTTTACAACGAAAAGGCAGCGGCATTCTTATGATGCCACTGCCCAAAATATTTGTGCTGAAATGTTTTATGTCGTCCTGATAAACAGGAATTTATTCTTTAAAATCACACTTAAGAACTGCATACTGTGCAGTGTCAATAAACCTACCATTTTTGTAATACTTTTGAATTCTTTACTTACTAAATTCTTTTCTTAATTGAAATATTCCTGATATAACAAAAGTTGATGATAACAATATCAACAAAACCCCATTTCCCATTGAGATATCTACAGAATTAGAATCTATCGTTTGTTGAAACAGCTTATCAGAGAATGAAAACCAAAAATAAGCCGTAAAATCAAATATTCCATGCAACAGCATACATGAAATTAAGTTTTTAGAACGATAATATATAACACAAAACAGAAAGCCAACAAATGTTGCATATATTACCTGACATATTGTTGAAATTATTAAAGATGGAGACCATATAAGGTTAGTCAAATGCATGATTCCAAATATTAACGATGAAAAAATAGCTGATAAATATACTCCTTTTTTGGTGTTTCCAAAATAAATTTTAAATGAATTAAATAATAAACCTCTGCACAACAGTTCCTCATATATCCCAATAGCAAGTGTTATTATGAAAAAATAAACAATCATAGGTAATGCTTCTATTATATTTTTTTCTGGTGGTTGATAATTGCTGGCAAATTGAAAGAAAATTGCAATAATTAAAATTAATCCATACCATAAAAATCCATTTATAAATTTGTCTTTCTTTATTCTAATTTTAATATTAAAAAGTTTATTTATTGATATCCACAAAATTATTGATAATCCTAATCTTGCAGCAGCTTGTATTATGCCTGCTACTAAGAAGCTTGATTTATTTTGAATTAATGGTGATATGCATACGTTAACAAAAGCCGCATAAACAAGGATTGTAATTACAGCAATAAATATGGATAAGAATAATTTCTTTTGATTTCTCATTTATTAACTCCTCACTATAAACTCCGATTTATCGTTGGCTCTATTATATTACAATATCTTTCAAGATGGAATAATCTTTCACAAAAATTTTCCATAAAATATCAATATCTGTCGATTATCCCATTCGGGTATCTGCTTGTGCCTATTCTAGCACCAGGAAGAACTTCTTAAAAAGCTGGAGGAAGAAAAGGCGGGAATGTCTGCAACCGACAAGACAGGCATCACCAAGTACATATAGAACCGCAGAGCAACTTATTATGACCATATCCATACACTATTTTCATTGTACAATCTTGACGAAATGCAGACGGAAATCATGCTCTGCCTGTCGCTCGTCCTATTGTCGGGAATCCCGTCAAAGCTGTTTGCATCATGGCTAAGACAGCATGACCTGAACAACATAAATGATTTAGTGGAAATGGGCTTTATACAGCCAAAAAGCGGACGTATGACAACGCTGCACCCAATGTTACAGGAGATTGCCATAACGAATACAAAGCCGTCTGTCACGAACTGCCGTACCATGCTTGATTACTTGCAAAAAGAGATATTTTGTTATCATGAATAGATGTAGCATATTATAAGCTGCTGTTTTCCACCACCCTAAACATAAATGATTTGATTGAAGCTGACGATAAAGAATTTTATCTGCGCTTTCTGAGAGATGCCTTTGCATATATGGACAAGTACCATTATGAGGAAAGCATGAAAAAAGTGGTGGCTGAAATTGAAAACCTGTTGAACAACAGTATTATCGGAACAGCCAGTGACAATGCTCTTTTGTTGGACTATAAGGCAGCTATGGAAGACCAGACTTCAAAAGCCATAAAACTCAAACAGCAGGCTTTTGAACTTCAGACAGGGATAAATGCTGACAATGCCTTGTTAGTTTCCAACCTCAACGCAAACATGGATTTTGCTGTTACATAAAGCCATTAAAAATGGTCTGGCAGCGTATCATATGAAACAGGGCATCTCAATATTAGAGAAATATGAATTTGTTATACAATCGCGCAGAATTTTTTATGTAACCATTTCGCTACACCATCAGAATCATTGCTTTCTATAATTCCGGTAGCGATTGCTTTTAATTCGTCTATCGCATTCTCCACAGCATATGATTCATCCGCTATTTCAAACATTTCAATGTCATTTTTTCCATCGCCAAATGCAACAATGTAATCAATCCCCAAACTTTCTTTTAATTGTAAAATTGCATTTGCCTTTGAAACACTTTTGGGTACAATTTCTAACCATTGTTCCCCACTATAGATTTCTGTCTGAAAAATACAATGATATTTATCTTTGAACTGAATGTATAGTGGTTCCAATTTTTCATATGCATCAATACAAACGAAATAGAAAACATCTCCGATTCCCAGCGCACTATCAAATTTAACAGGTGTATCTCTTACATCCCCCTTACGAGTCAATAAAAATTCAGTTGTAGCACGATTGCATTTATTTACAACATAAGAGAATTTTTCTTTACCTGATATGTAAGCGTAAACAATAGGATAAATGCCTCGACGCAGTATTTCATTCAAAATTTCTTCTTTTTCATTTTGGCAAAATACATTTTGTGCAATAATATCAAAAGTATCATTTTGCAAAATAACAGCTCCATTGTATGTAATGATAGGTATTTTGGCATTTAGTCCTTTTGTTGCTTTTGTAGCTGTTAGATATGACCTAGCCGTAGCATAAGAAAAAAGTATCCCTTCTGACGTTAATTGATTAATCACTTGGTTAGTATACTCAGAAGTTTGGGCATCATTTCGTAACAATGTTCCATCTAAGTCTGATACATACAGAGTTTTCATAAATTCCTCCTGTTTTCAAAACGCAACATATATTTATATGAAGTTTGTTTACTATACAAACAATAATTTGTCTATATCTTTTGCTTTTTGATTATACCACTATTATCCTTTATTTTCCACAAAAATATAGGGCATAGCAGCCACCACGCCCTATATTCCTTCTTGTTTCAAGAATTTTTTCATTTTCAATTTGTTTTATTTTTAATATTTTCACCACCCTGCGCCGTTATGAATACAATCCCGACCTTATGCGCTTATATGTAGTCGGCGGGAACGGCTGTCTGCTGAAATATTTTGGAAGCTATGACAAAGAGCGTGTGACAATCATTGATGATATTTGCGCGACGGCAAAGGGAAACGAATTTCTGTCGTACCATCCGCTTCGCAGAAAGGAGCAGTCATAAGGAACAATATCCGCAGCACTAATTTACGGTTTAATCTCGACAAGAATTTGCGGCGTAAGACATGGCAGTATTTACAGACAATGGACAAGGGCACTTTTAAATCGTACAGCAATGTCATCGCCTTATCGGTATGTGATTATTTTGAACGCTTCTACCACAGGAAAGACGAGCCCTATTTTGAAACAAGGCAGCGCGAGGAACAGTTTGTAGAGCAAATTGTCGGCGCGGTTGAAAAAGCTATGGAGAGAACACTCCCAGCCCTTAAGTGAGCGAGTTAACAGATGGCAGGGACTGCTTAATAGTTATTAATGGGCAAAGCAAAATTTAAGTTTTGCCTATTTGCATTTTAACTAAAAGTATATAATAGAGTCTGCCTGAATTAGATTTTTTCATGCAGCCATACTTCCCTTCGTATAACCATCGACTATAGTTTGACCTGGCTGTAAAACAATCGCTGCAGCCGCATCGTGGGTGACAAGGACAATCGTAGTCTGCATTCTTTCTTTGATATCCATAAATGTACTTAAGATTGCTTTTGCATTTACATAATCAAGCTCCCTGTCGGCTCGTCTGCCAATATCAGTTTTGGGGATTTAATGATTGCCCGGCAGATTGCCGCCCTCTGCTGCTCGCCACCCGATGACTGCTCCAGATAGTTATTTTCACAATAACCAACATCCACATACCGCAATGTATACGCATATTTTTCATACCCTGTTACAAAAATGATGATTCTGTGTTTCGCAACCACCGCTCCCATGCTTCCTTGGCACAACTCCAAAATCAAACAAGGGATTCCAGCAGTGGAAATTTTATTTTTTCTGTGGTAAACTATTTTCATCAAAATCTGTATACTAAGGTGGTGTAATGAATGAAAATTGTACAGGCTACAAATAACAATTTGACAGAGTTAATGTCTTTTTACAGTGTAATGTGTGATGTCCTTGGTGAAAAAAGTTTCCTTCCAAACGGGGATAACGGTGGTTTTCCCTCGCAAGCAATGGTAGAAGAATCTATCAAAGGCAGATGTCAATTTATCGGTATAGAAGATAATAAAATCGTTGCAGCATATATTCTAAACCATGATTGCGACAGTGCATATAATTCCGTTCACTGGCAAATCAACGCCGCAAAAAATGAAGTAGTCATTATGCACGCACTTCGTGTTCTGCCGGATTATGGCGGGCGTGGATATTCAAAGCAGCTTGTTGAACATGCAATCCAGACAGCAAGAAGCAGAGGTTGGAAAGCAATACGGTTAGACTGTCTGAAAGGGAATGATATACCTGTCAAAATGTATCAGTCCTACGGTTTTAAATATGTGGATACTGTGGATATTACTTATGTCGATATAGGTATTCCCATGCCATTTCATCTTTATGAGCTTGTTTTGGGATAAACAGTTTAAGCACAATCAGCAGTCATGCCCGGTTTATGCGGTAAAAGGCGGCTTGTGTCCGTCTGCGCTTTCGGCTTCCGGCGCTTTCATCATTTTGTCGGCGGCGGTGGCGGTCGTGCCTTGCTTTTCCCTTGCTTTGGCTTTTGTGAAATTCTCCCCGTTAATGCGGACGGAGGTACACATTTCCGTAAGGCGGTCATATATCCGGGCGTGGGCGGTGTCCTCCAGGTTCTGCAATTCTTCCAGCGTGAGGTTCGTTGTCACGATTAACAGCTTTCTGCTGCGATATATACTTTCCATTGCGCAGCAGTATTTCCGATGGTACGCAGCCAGTCGGAAAGAACAATCCCACAGTTGATAATCCTGTGTATCGCTCCATTTGCCGCAGCCCTCAAACATATGCGATTTGGCTTTCATATTAACATCATAATCCGAGTTCATGTGTACTGAATCGGGCGCTACGGAACCAAGGATAAATTCTGCCGGATTTGATATTGGTAATATGCGCTTTAATAGCCTGTATGCAATTTCCATGTGTATCATTTGAAACGCCATAGATTTTATTCCTCCGTAAATATCAATTTATCCAGCCAGTTCAATCCAATATCTTTGTTCCACAACACCATCAACAATAATCTCGTTTTCTAGTATACCGCCATTATTTCTAATGCTCTTGGCTGAACCAACGTTATCTTTATCACAAACCATTAAAACCTTCTGTATTCCCAATTTCCTGCATTCGTCCAAAGCCAACGATATCATTTTGGTTGCAATCCCTTTTCTTCTCTCAGACGGACGAACACCATCTCCTATGTGACCACCATTTAATAATAATGCTTCGTTCAAATAGTGTCGAATATTTACAGCACCTACAACAATGTTTCGATCTTCGTCTAAACAAAAAAATGTAGAATCCGAAACCAGACCTTTACTGGTATCTTTTACTTCAAGATTGTTGCAATAAGACTCAAAATCATGATAGTCTAAGCGGCGGATTGCATAGGGAATGATTTTTTCGCCAGAAGCATTCCACTCGTCCAACATATCTCTAATTTGATTACAATATTCATTTGCTGCTTTCACTAACTTAAGTTTCATGACAATCCCCCCATAAATCCCGATTATGATTTGATGATTTTTAAGGGATATATCAGGTCAGCAGAGCTATTTCTATAATGTTCTGCTGTTTTCCATAAAATTTGTCTGAACAATCCAGTAATCTATCATAATCAAATATAACAACACCACTCAGACCGTATTTTCCGATATTATTCTGACCAATCCCTCCATTGCCATATTGAGATGCTTATCTTTATGAATAAATATCTGTGAAAATATTGGAAAGTCGTTTCCTGTCCAACACAATTTTTTCAGAGAATAATTTCTGATTTCTTCATGTGCTACCATATCCGGCATAAATGCTACCCCAAACTGATTTATGGCGAATTGCTTTAATATTTTATTTCATAATTTCAATAGCGTTGCGGGTTGGAATAAATATGAAGTCCTCTTTATGTTTACAACAAGTTGGTTATCCTATTCATTTAGTTGTTTCTTTTTTTGGAGTCCAATGCGAGATATTGGTGAACTGATTCGCAGCGGAAGATTTGACTTATATTTAACACGACCTATTAGTCCGTTTGTATATTTGGTTTTGCAGCAGTTTCAATATACATTCTTACCCCGCCTATTCTTTTCTGTATTTTTTTGGATATATAGCCTGCAAAACCTACAAATTAAATGGACTGTAGTAGCTGTTTTTCATTATTGTGTAAGTCTGCTTTCTGCTTTTGCTATTTTTTCTGCAATTACGGTCATTACTGGCACAATCAGCTTTTGGACAGTGAAAAGCGAAGAAATTGTTTCTTTACTGACCGATAACAATTATGGGTTAAAAAACTTTTGTGACTATCCGATACAAATTTACTCAAAGGGACTACAGTTTTTGCTAACCTTTATCGTACCTTATGCCCTTACTGGATATTATCCAGTGGCAAATCTTCTTGGCAAGGATTACCCGAATTTATGGATTGCATATATTTCCCCTGTTATCGCTTTTGTTATGGCAATAAATGCTTACATATTTTGGCATATAGGATTGAAGCATTACGGAAGTACAGGTGCATAAACAAACACACAAATCCCTGACACAATTTTGAAATGTATGAAAACGTAAAAAATGTTATGGTACACATTCTCGGTGATCCCATCCTCATAGGGGATGGTTATACTGCCATGCCAAGATGCCCGGGAGGGACTGCCCGTTAGTGGCAAGGAGGTACCTGGCTAGGGATATAATCTTCTGTGTGGTAGCCAAATCAATGGAAGAGTATATCGCATTATCAATACCCGATGTAGAGCCAAATCCCCTGTTTAATTCTGCGAAAATCTTCGTGTGAGAGGATGCCTGTCTCCTGCTACAATTGTTGTAGGCATCCCCCATACACTATTTTATGTAACTGTCAAATACGCTTTCCTTCTTTAAAAGAACCTTCTTTTTCTTTTCTTTTATCATTACTAATTCATCTTTATATTCACGGCATTTTGCAACAACATCATCTTGAATTGAAATATCCGGAACTTCTATGAGCAATGCACTGATACGCTCGATCGAAGCCCTATTTGTTCTATCAAATTCAACCTTAAAACCTTCCGCTTCTAACACCATTGAGAAGTATTCTGGATTTATTTGACTATTCTTTACTCGGATATATCCACAATGGTCTGTAGGATAAA
>Ga0224742_10456_pt1 | contig 10790 bp, 11 predicted proteins | sample LIM_E_Water_Neg_FD_161631 | JGI IMG/M metagenome (GOLD analysis project Ga0224742, IMG submission 161631) | Enriched cells from gastrointestinal tract of the lab mouse from Pacific Northwest National Laboratory (PNNL), Richland, Washington... | ecosystem: Host-associated > Mammals > Digestive...
TGTGGGAGGACCTTCTCACACGGGAGCAGTGCGCCCAGGTGCTGTACGCCTTCGCTACCAAGTTCGGCCTGGCCTGATGGGCCGTAGAGAACAGAAGAGGCCGCCTCCGGCTCTGATTCGGCACCTGGCCGGTATCGGCTTTACCAACCGGTTAGCGCTGTACCTGGTTGCCCTGTTGTTCCTGGGACTGGCCGGTGGCTTTATCCTGGCAGTGCTCTCCATCCGATACCAGTATACCGGCGCGCTGGCTTGCTACACGGTAGTCTTTACCCCGGTAGGTACCGCGGTGAGTATCGTGCTGGCCAGGGTGGTGGAGAAGAACCGGAAGGAGAACACTGGGGCCGATGGGGAGGGTATTACTTTCGCAGCCGCCAGAGCCGCCGATTTTCGGAAAGAGGGCGTGGTGTCGGAAAATAGCCCACCTATTTGAGCCTTATAGATATATTCAGCCCTCTGCTGGTCACTGAACCGGCAGAGGGCTTTTTCTTCTGTCAAAAAATTTTTTCAATTTTTTTGAAAAAGTGCCCGAAAAATGGAATTGAAATCAGCTGCTTTGCATATCAGAGAGACATCCTCCGATTTGGGATGAAAAAATACAAAGGAAAGGCTGATAACAATGGAGCAAAGACTGATTTTCATGGACAAGGAGCACAGAGCAGGGTATCGGGATGCGATCCTGCACATCAGGAAGTTGGACGAGCTCACCAGGCTGGCCGTCTATCTCCTCACCGCCGCGCCCGAGATCAGGGAGCACTTCACCGATGTCTACGATACGGAAACCGGCGCCATCAGGCACAACTGCTGGTTAGAGCCTTGGGTGACTCCGACAGCACGGCTGCTGATCACCGCCGCATCCAGCTTGACGGACAGAAAAGAAGAGTTTACCCTGGCAGTCTCGGAGAGCACTGTCTGGCCGATCCTGCTGACCGCGATGAACTGGAGGGGCCGCATGATGACCAGGGGGAAGCGGACGTGCTTCTTTACACGGAGGGGGTCTGATCGTTAATATCAACCGAGGTCGGCCAGGGAGAAATCCCTGGCTGGTTTTTTATCAAGTAAGTCAATGTGCCTGGAGTGACGTGGGGTGAATTTGGGGTGAAACCATATAAAAATTCACCCCAAAGGATAATACGATACAAAAGTTATGAGCTGAAAACCTTGTGTTTACAAGGGCTTACAGACGATATAAAAAGTTACAACAAGCAAAAAGTGAGATTGGTAAGGATGAGGTCCCGGAGTAACATAGTTAAAGACATCAATCAATCAATTTTGCCGACAAAGCGGTAAAAGATTTCGATTTCCTGGGTTCGGTTGCCGTCTGCGTCCTTAGTGGCTTCATGAACAAGGATTTTTTCAATCAAGATATTAAGCAGTCCGGCGGTCAGCTCCGTGGGGCTGGAAAACTGCTTGATTAACTCCACCCACTTGTTTACGCTGTCCTCTTGCTCCTTGGTGCTGGCAAGCTGGGCCGTCAACGCTTCTATCTTGGTTTCAAGTTCGCCTTGCTCCTGCTGGTATTTCTGGGACAGCATAGAGAAATTGCGCTCGTTGATTTTCTCGTTTAGTCTGTCCTCGTAAATCTTGGCTAACAGGTTATCAAGTTCATTGAGCCGCTTTTCTGCCCGTCTCTTTTCCTGCGTGGCCCGTTTCATGGCGGCGGCTTGCTCCGTGATAGTGGACTTGGAAAGCCTATCTAGTATGGCTTGCTCGTCCTGCTGTACGGCTTCAATCCAATATTGCAGACGGGAGAGAACGAAGCTATACAGCACATCATAGCGGATATAGTGCATGGAGCATTGACTGAGACCCTGTCCATTTTTGACACAGTGATAATAACCATATGGGACCCTGTTCTGCTTGTTCTCGCAATATCCCATTGTCCACCCGCAATCAGCGCATTTCACCAAACCAGCGAAAATCTGCGTTGTGCCGTTCTTCCTCTGTCTGCGGCGGCTTGCAATTTGCTTTTGTACCCGGTCAAAGTCGGCCTTGCTTATAATGGCTTCGTGGGTGCCTTCTACCTTCCACCATTCATCTTTGGGCCTGTTTACCCGCTTTTTGCTCTTGAATGATACGGTGCCCTGTTTGTTGTGGACACTATGGCCGATGTACGTTTCATCCCGCAGAATTTTACGGACTTGGGAAATGGTCCATTCATACCGCCTGCCCTCTGGCTGGCCCTCGTAGACGTGGGCAAATGTGCCGTATCTCTGGAAGTTCAACCATGACGAGATGGGTATTTGCTCCGCCGCTAATATGTGCGTTATCTTGGCGGCTCCTGCCCCATGAACAGCTAGAGCAAAGATTTTTTCAATAATCCACTTGGTATCATCGTCTATTACCAGATGCCCGACTTGCTCCGGGTCTTTCCGATAGCCTAACGGGGCATAGGCTCCATAGTGGGCTCCGTTCTCGTGGCGGGTCCGCATCGCCTTTGTTACCTTGCGGGAAATATCCCGGGCGTACCATTCATTTATGACGTTCAAAAACGGGGTAAACTCGGTAGATTGCTGGTTGTTGCTGTCCACTCCACTATCAACGGCGATAAAGCGAACGCCCAACTCAGGGAATCGCATTTCTGTATACATTCCCATTTCAAGGTAATTACGGCCAAACCGGGAAAGGTCTTTTACCACCACGCAATTTATCCGCTTGGCTTCTATATCGTCTATCATACGCTGAAAATTCGGACGGTTGAAGTTCGTGCCGCTATAGCCATCGTCTATATATTCATCGACCACAAACAGGTGATTTTGTTCAGCATAGCGGCGCAACATCATGCGTTGAGTGGCAATAGAATTGCTTTCCCCGGCTCCTTCATCATCTCGGGACAAACGAAGATACAAAGCGGCGTTATATATGGGCTGTTTCATGATAATTATCCTCCTTCCAGAAACAGCCCCCGCACTTTTCTAACAAAGCTATTATATCACAAATACAGGGGATTTTCAATCTTTTTATGCTATTTCCGCCGCTTTTTCTTTGGTTTTATGTATGATTAAATCCGTTATTAGTTCTTCTATCGGTTTCCCATCGCTGGGAAAATGCTCTGTGATTTGTTCTATAGTACATGAAGTAGCTCCTACTAGATAAAGGAGCCGCTTGTGAAGGTGTACTTCCGGCTTGCAAACTGGAAATATATAGTTGTGAAAACTACAGAAGTTCGCTAAAGGTAATACTGGCTTTAGCGAACTGGCGGCTCTGCCGCCGGAGTGTCAAGCCATGCGACGGTGCCGCCGCTCCGCTCCTCGCTCTCGCTTCCGCTGGCGATCCCCGTCGGCGGCGTCCGGGGTCCGCCGCTCTTGGGGGTATGGCTTGCTTTGTGGCGGCATGAAAGGGGGCCCGGTTAGGGGCTCCCTGATGTTGGTTTGTTGACGGATTTGATAAAAATAAAAAAGAAAGCCAGTCAGATAAACCTGACTGGCTTTACTGGATATAGTATGCATTTTAATTGCCGCCGTAGCCGATGGAGACTTCACCATATCCACTGTAAGGATCGTCTTGGTTATTAGCTATTTGGCTTGGGTCGGTTATTACCTCTCCAAAGGATTCCCAGCCTTCTAAGGAGCCTTGGTCGCCTGAGGAATCGCCTTGTTGCTGCTGCGACGGCTGCTGTGGTGGCTGCTGAGTTTGACTGCCCTGAGGCTTACTGCTTTGACCCTGTTGGCCTTGGCTTTGCTGGCTTTGCTGATTTTGGGACTGTTGTGTTGTTTCGGTGGTTTGAGTTTCTTGCTGAACAGCTGAGGGACGCCATTCTCTGTACTGCACTTCATAGTCAGACGGGAGTGACTTCTCCATACACTCTACCGTTATCCTAATCATTTCTAACTCATTTTGAATTGTTTCCTCTGAATCTGAATTGTAAATCTCCTTAGATATTTCGTACTGCTGCTCAAACACCACTAACAATTCATCATGACTAATTTCTTCTAGTGTTTGCCCATCCTCCTGGGGGTCTGTTTCTTCCGGGGGTTGTGTGTCCTTGATTGGTTCGGGGGTTGCGATTGGCTCCGGGGCCGATGTGCTGGGGGCGGGGTCTGTGGGTTGCTCCGTCTTGGGCTGGCCGCAAGCTGTCAACGATAAAGTAAGCGCCAGCGCAAGAGCATATATCAGTGTTTTTTTCATTGCGTGTTCTCCTTCCATTATTTTTCTTGTGGCGATTGCGAAACACGGGAAAGGCTTGAAAATCAAGCGATTCCCGGTTTGCAAGACACCTGATTTTCCTCCAGTTTTGCTGTATAATTGAAGTGACAAGCAACAACCAGCCAGACAAAAGCGGAGGAAAAATCATGCGGAATAAATATGAGCAGATGTCGCTGTTTGACACCTACAAAAGCGTGTGCGCCAGCATGGAGGAGGATAAGCCGAAGCTGTTCCGCCTGCTGGACAAGCACATTGATTGGGATTGTCTAATCCCAGCCAGGTTTTACATGGCGTTTTACCTGAACACCGGCAGGCCAAGGAAGTATCCTCTGGTGGCATTTCTGAAAAGTTTGGTGCTGCAAAAGATATTCGGATATGTGAATGACAGCGTTCTGCTGGTGACTCTGCGACACAGCCGGGAAATGCGGAGGTTCTGCGGATTTTCCAAGGTGCCGGACGCCGCGAAACTCACCAGATTCAAACAGGATTTCCTGCCGTATATCATGGAGGTTTTTGAGCGGCTGGTGGAGCTGACAGAACCGATTTGCCGGGCGATGGACGCGGAGCTTGCCGACTGCCTGATTTACGACACCACCGGGATCGAGAGCTATGTTGCAGAGAATAACCCCAAGTTCTTTTCCTTAAAGCTGCGGCAGGCAAAGTTCATGGCAAAGACAAACCCGGACACCGATCCATACCGGGCGGTCTACGGTTTGCTCCCCGATTGTGCCGCCGCCAATACAGCGGTGAAGCAGCAGTATATCAACGGCCACTTTTGTTACGCGCAGAAAGCAGGACTGCTAACCAACGGTCTGGGGATCGTGCGCCACATCGCTTTTTTCGATGAGGATTTCCAGAAGTCCCACCCCGAAATCCTTGTTGAAAAGCGTACCGATAACCCGGATGCGGACAAGGAAATTGGAGATTCCAGAACACTGCTCCCGGTGCTCCGGGATTTCGGCGGCAAACATCCTGCCTTACGGTATTCGACTTTCCTGGGGGATGCCGCTTTTGACAGCTATGACACTTACCGCGCTCTACTGAAGGAGTTTGGTTTTACAAGAGCTGTTATTCCCATGAACTGCCGCAATACCGCCAGCAGACACGATGCCCTCCTGGACGACTTTGGCATCCCTCTTTGCCCCCATGATGAAGCACAGTTGAAATTTCAAGGTGTTTGCGGCGGGAAAAACCGCTCAAAACGATTGAAATTTGTCTGTCCAGAGACTGTCACTGTTAGAACTGCTTCTGGCGTTTCCCTGCGTTGTACTTGCGAGAACCCTTGTACCCCTTCCAAATATGGACGATGTGTTTACATCTACCCTGACGCTGATCTGCGCCTCTATCCCGGCATCCTGCGCGGTTCGTCTGAATGGTCTGAACTGTATGCCAAGCGTACCGCCGTTGAGCGTTCCATTGGTTCGTTCAAATACGTCCTCGGTGTAGAGCAGAGAAAGACGTTCAATCCTCTTACCACAAAGGCCGATTTATTCCTCGCTGGTATTGTCCAGCTCCTTTGTGTTGTTTTAGCTGATGTCCTTTGCCAACGCAGTCTTTTCCGCCGTATTCGTTCCCTCACCGCCTGAACCGAAGCTCATACCCTTCTGTTTCCTCTCGGGCTTTCCCGTGGGGGCGTGGTTGCTATACGCTCTTCCCTCAATCACCTACACCGGCTGGCGTGTCATCCCTTTTTGCCCTATTTGGGGCGACTTTCGCAATCACCTATTATTTTTCTTATGTCTCAACGGTCCGGCCCTTGGGGGGGCCGTCCCCATGTTACCTCTTAATCCATATCTTACACTGTACTGCTTGATTGTGCAAGGGATTTTTTGTGTTGCTGTTGACAAAGTGGCGTGGTGAGTGTGTCGGTGGCTGGGTGGCCCGCCACGGCTGGCGGCTGGGTGGTTGTCGGCGGCTGGACGCAAGGCGGGGTCAAATGTTGGTTCCGCTCCATGCAATCCCCCGCCGATAGGTTGCGGGATGCGGAAAGCTGGCCCCCGTGGGGATTGCGTCGCTCTGATGCGACCCGCTGACGCTCTCGCATTTCCTTGCGGGGTATGGTGCGGTTATCGGAAACATGAAAAAACAGGGGGCCGGGTTTCGGCTCCCTGTTTCTTGCGTTCTGGCTATGTTCTCCGGGCTGGTGTTAGAAAGTGCCGTGTGGGGGGCTGTCCCGGTTTCAGTATCTTTAAGTAAGGGAATCCCCCAGTTCAAATCTGGGTAGCAGCTCCACTCAAACCCGTTGTCCCGTAAGGGATAGCGGGTTTTTACTTTTTACCTAAAGAAGAAACTACCTGGCAGGAAACCCATACAGAAACCCATACCAACAGGTTTTTAGGGATCAATTCATACTACGCCTGACCAGCTTTTTTCAAAGCATCTCTGAAAATTTGGCTGGCCCGTTTTATACTTTCCTGGTCTGCGTGTGTGTACATACGGAGGGTGACGGCCTTGTCGCTGTGCCCCAACTTTTCGGATACGCTGGCGATATCGGCACCGTTGATAATAGCGATGCTGGCAAACGTGTGACGCAATTTATGGGGGTGAAGACCGGGTACATCATACTTCTTGGAGAATTTCTGCATGTACCTGGCTGGAGACTGAGGGTGCATCGGCTCTGGGCTGTCCTGCTGAGTGAAGACATAGGTGCTGATGGCGTGTCCTGCCTGCTCCAATCTGAGCTGCTGGAGCAGACCGATGATCTCCGGGTCAACGTCAATCGTCCTCACCTTGCCGCTCTTAGGTGTGTCCAAGTAAATGCCCTTTTGTGGTGTATAACAGAGGTTTCCTCGAATCGTGATCGTTCTGGCCCGGGAGTCTATATCCTTCCACTGCAATCCACAGCATTCGCCCCGACGGATGCCGGTGTCGATTAGTAAGCGCATCAAGGTACGCCACTTCAACGGCTCATGTTCCAGTGCGTTAAAGATACGCTGGACCTCATCAATTGTGTAAGCCTCTACGTCCTTGTCCTTGATTTCGCCCTTACGCGGTTTGGGCCGCTCCACCTTGTCCATGGGGTTGACGGGAACTACATCGGTCATATATGCCATCTTGAACAGACTGTGCAGGATAGTGTAGACCTTGACGCAGGTGGCGTGGGCCTTGCCGACAGACTGCATGGACAGAAGCAGGGCGGTGATGTTGGCCGGGGTGATGTCGGGCATTTTCAAATCGCCCAGGGCGGGGTATATCCAGTGGTTGAGACTGCCCTGGTAGGCGCACCGTCCGTTCTCGCTCAAAGTGACGCTCTTAGCGGGCATAAAGACTGTCTCTCCGTACTGCTGTAACGTCAGAATCTTTGCGGCCTCCCGCTTCTGCTGGAGGTCGCTCTCTTTTTGCTCCGCCCGACTGACGACTTCGCCCTCACGACAGCGGCGCTCAAATTCTGCGGCCTCTTTTGTCAGAGCCCGCTCAACAGCTTTCTGGCTCCAGCCATCAGGGGGATACCAGCGGGTGGTCAGGTAGGACTTTCCGCGTCCACGGCTGACCTGGATCTCATAGAAGGTTTGCCCATCTTTGGTTGCTCGTTTTCTGGTTGATGCCATAGTGTTCCTTTCTTCTATTCGCGTTGGTAGGGGTGCTCAATAGAGGTTCCTCGCTTTTTCTGGTCCTGTGCATCCAGAAATTCTCCGTAGGACACCAATTTTTCCTGGGTTCTGGTATCGAGAGAGGATACCAATTCGCTTAAAATCCGCATGGTGCGCATCTTGGACCCCTGATCGGCTAAGTTAATGTGATAGAGCGTCAGGAGCAAGGAGCGGAAATTAGATTCCAATTGGCCGCCATGTGTGGGGGCTTTGAACAAGATATATTTCTGATTCTTGCCCTCAACAGAAATACCGTCCACGATCAGCGGTAGAATCTCGCTCATTTTGTCCTGACGCTCCGTCTCACTGATCAGCAGGTCGCCCCAGTCCATCAGCTCATCGGGGATGGTATCCAGTGCATCAGCCAGAGGCTTCAGCAGGCAGGCTGGCATTTCAATGGTGTCGCTCTCATATCGGTAGATGGTGGCGCGGTTTTTGCCCAGCTTGGCAGCCAGATCATCCACCGACATACCAAGCTGCTTGCGGCGGGTGCGGATTCTTTCTCCAGTGGTCATGGTGTTCCCTCCTGTTTTGTAATAGGGCCTCATTATACCACGAGTGTTGCAGAAAAGCAATATATAATTTTATAAAATTAAATAATTTCAAAAATAGAGAAATAAATATTGACAGCGACACAATGCAGGTGTATGATTTGAATATCGCATATAAGCAATACAAGAGCACAAGGCTAATATGCAAAATTAAGAAAGGGGTGATGCCTATGGTTCCATTCCAGAAAATCACGGAGGCCTGCAAGACCACAGGGCTGTCGCAGTATTTTCTGAGACAGGGATGTAAAAACGGCACGATTCCGCACATCAAAAGCGGCGGCGTGTACTACATCAATGTTCAGGCGCTTCTGGAGCAGCTGGGCCAAAAGGAGCAGGCCAATTGAATATCGGCAAAAAATACTGCGATGCGCGGAGAAAGGAGGTAAATGCTTGTGGACAATAGAGCGACAAACAAGCTGCGGCGGGAGTATCCCAACTTTACGCCCCTGAAGGTGGCCTCGGAGCTGCTGGGCGTCTCGCCCCGTCAGCTGTCCAAGCTGGTGGCAGAGGGGCGGGAGCCGTTCTGCCTGCTGGGCGCTAACATTGGGACCCGGCAGCGGTATATCCGCATCTACACGGAGCGGCTGATTGCGTATCTCAACGGCAACTCTCTGGAGGACTAGGCGAATGCTTTAGTGATTGAGGGGGTGATTGTTTTCCGTGAAAGCAGTCACAAAAATCGGGCGGCAGGTCAACAGCTTTGAAAGAAGTCGCTGGCCTGACCGCCCAACATTTTATTTGGAGGAAAAAATGAGATTACACGAAAATCAATTAAAGCTGATCCGCCACCTGGCCCGGTTTAATCTTCTGGACTATTCCAGCTGTCTACACATGCTGGATGAAATGGGAACCGGGGATCAGGTGGCACTGTCCTATGTGTTTCGGCCTCTGACCAAGAACAAGTACCTCACCAAACGCAAGGAGGGCAGCGTGGCAATTTTAGCGAAAGGCAGGGCGCTGTTCCCCGATATCAAACCACTGATCTCGGTGGGAGGCGGAGCGCAGCCCGCCCAGCGGGTGATAGAGGTCTCCCACATGGCCGCTCTCATGGAGGAGCACGGTATTTCCGCCGTCGCGGAAGTACCGAAGTCTTCAACGCCGGTTTTTATCCCCTCAGCGTGCTGGCGAAACATCGCGCCGGGCGTCCTCTCGACTACCCGCTTTGTTGGGATGCTGTTAGCTGGGCAGGAACGGCTGGCAGTCTATGATATCGGGGATGGGAGCATGGAGTGGCAGGTACGGGCGGAAGGGTCGCTGTTCTATACGAAGTACGGAAGTTATGAGACAAAAGCGACCGGGATGATTTTGATTTGTGAAGATGGAAAAGGAAATAAGGCTGCGAAAAATATTATCCGTCAGACGATGTGGAGCAGGCGACGGTTACTCTCCGACATTTGTCTGGAACGCAACAAACCCACCTGCTGGTCTCGTTCGCCCATAAAGCTGCGGGCGCAGTATGAGCATGTCTATCTGACCACGCCGAAGTGGTTTTGCACGGATATACAGGCCATATTGACTGCGGAGAAGGAGGTATGTGCGCAAAGCAGGAATGGAACCAGATTACATGACCCAGCTCAGGGCGACTATGAAAAGTGGCCCTACCGCTTTTTTGTCAATCCGGCGACTGATTTGCTGAAGTATGCTTATTTCTTCTCAGCAGTAAAGGGACTGATAAAGCTGCTTGAAAGCGATATGCCCGCACCGCCGCAAGTTCGATATGCGATTTGCTATCGGAAACTGGACAGACCGATTCTGCGAATGTATCCAGATATTTTTGAGTTGGAGGGATTGCAATTATATGAATATCAGTCTGAAGAAAACGATAGACCAACTTGACCGCTGTTTACAGGATGGCGGCGAGACCGATATTGTCCGGCTGCACAGGATGTACAAGTTGGCGCTTCGACTGCAAAGCCAATTGCTGTCGGTGATTTACGATATGGAAACTTTTGGCGGTGCCAGTACAGAAAAACGTTTTGCCTGGGAGCAGAGTTGCGGCAGGAACAGCGGAGCATCCATTACGCTGACCATAGACGAGTCGCTGCCCTCTATGAAAAGGTTAACTGAGGCAATAGAGGAGCACTGGAAGACTATGCTTCATGCGGCTATTGAGGAGGCTGCCCAGAGAAAGCATCTTCCCTATTTTAATAAGGCGATGGTAGAAATTGAGATTGTTACACCAAGGGGGAGCAACAACGCCCGGTTGTGGGACACCTCCAATCGAGCCATCAATGTTATTATCAACAACCTGAAAGGTATCTTTTTTGAGGACGACAACATGGAACACATGGCTTTTTCGATAGTTGGGAGGTGGGGAGAAAAAGGTGTCACAATGATCCATATTTTGGACTTTGACAAATCACGGCAAATCAAAGGCATCACATGAAGCCTGATTTTTGGGCGAAACTATGAGATTTGAAAAATGTCATGGTGAATGGAGCGGAGCGCAAAATGTATGATTCTCTTGGACCTTTATTGGTTGTGTTACGCTACAAATCGAAAGCAA
>Ga0224742_10457_pt1 | contig 10768 bp, 6 predicted proteins | sample LIM_E_Water_Neg_FD_161631 | JGI IMG/M metagenome (GOLD analysis project Ga0224742, IMG submission 161631) | Enriched cells from gastrointestinal tract of the lab mouse from Pacific Northwest National Laboratory (PNNL), Richland, Washington... | ecosystem: Host-associated > Mammals > Digestive...
AAGTGACAGGACTATGATATTTAACACGGGTGCCGCCCTATTAGATGCCATCGTATTAGCAATTGTTGCAAGCGAGGCAGAAGGCACATACGGTTACAAGATTACCCAGGATGTTCGGTCTGTTATTGAAATTTCCGAATCAACACTATACCCCGTGCTGCGCCGTCTTCTAAAAGACGATTGCCTTGAGGTATTTGATAAGGAATATGGCGGCAGAAACCGCCGGTACTACAAAATTACAGAGCGGGGCAGGCGTCAGCTCTCACTATACCAGTCGGAATGGGGGAGTTATATCACCAAGATCAATGCCATTCTTTTAGAAACATGTATGTAAATGGAGATTGAAACCGCAATAAAATGCGGCATGGAGGATAGAATGAATAAAGAAATTTTTTTAAGGGACTTACGCCGCTTCCTGGCAGATATGCCGGAGGAAGAGAGGGAGCAGGCACTTAAGTATTATGAAGATTATTTTGAAGATGCCGGACCTGAGAACGAACAGAATGTGATCCAGGAACTCGGTTCTCCAATTGAAGTTGCAAAACAGATTAAAGGAACCAATCAGGAAAATATCGCCTATGGGCAGGGAAATGACTTCCAAAAGGACAGAATTTATCCAAATGTGTACGAAAATGTAGAACAGTCCCGACAGGACACAAATAGGGCGCAGGGCGCAGCAGGAGGCTCCTACCAAACACATTCAGGAAGCTATAGTGACAGCAATTCTTATACACAGAACTCTGAAAATTATTATAATGGCTGCTCTGCCGGAAATTATGCAAATGGAGCATATCAAAACCAGAACCAAAAGAAAAGTTGGACACAAGATTCTTCAAAAATAGCTTTGGTAATCGTTCTGGCTGTACTAGCAATTCCCGTCGGGATTCCAATCCTTTCAGCTATTTTTGCACTTTTAGTCGCCTTTGCAGCAATTATCTTTTCATTAATTATCGTATTTTTTTCACTGGGAGGCGGCCTGGCTGTCGCAGGGATTGGCACTTTAATTGGAAGCTTCTTTACTGTAGGCGGTATTGCAAATGTACTGACCATGATAGGGATAGGGTTAATATTAACTTGTGTTGGAATTTTTATTTTCTGGTTTGGAATTCTTTTTTGCATAAAGTTTTTTCCTGCCCTCGTTCGGACAACTGGAAAATTATGCTGTTCTATTGCAAAGGGGATTCGCTCAATCTTTAGCTAATTTACTATACAGAATGGGTTGTTCCCAATAACTTCCTACTACAGATTGTGGCAATCTAGTCAAATACCTCGTGCGCAGCCGCCAAGTGCAAAGGAACTTTCAGTTCCTTGCAAGCATTGCGTTTAGCTCGTTGCTTACGCGAGAATAAAACAGTCCCATGCTTATGAGATTTAAATATTTGTTAGTAATTAGGTTTTTAGGATGAAAGAAAAAAAGAAGAAAGGACGAAATGCAAACACACATCTTTCACCCTTTGTGTTTGCGCCCCAAATGAAAATGCAAACATTTTCGCTTGAGGCTTGGTGTAAATTATGAAAAAGAAATCCATATTTTTTGCCATCCTCGGTTCCCTCCTTGGACTGGGCATTATTTTAACCATTGTAGGTTTCTTACTTGGAGGAAAAGTTCATTCTCTGTCCATCGGCTTTGATAGAAACAGCACAACTCTGTCCAAAGAACTGCAGAATATGACAATGACGGGACAGGATATTCAAAACCTAAATTTTGACCTGGCCGCTAGTTCCATCAAAATCTGCCGCGGCGATACATTCAGCATACAGGCCAACCGTCTGTCAGAAAACAAAATCAAGAATGGCATCTGGACAGTAGAATCAAACCTATCCGACCATTTTAACACAATAAACTTTTTTGGACTTGTTAAAATTCCAATTCCGTTCCACGAAAACCGCCGTAACAATATGGACGATATTATTATAACCATACCAGAAACCGCCTATCTGGATGATATTGACATGGAACTAAATGCATCTACTGTCACCATAGAAAACTTAAATGCAGGAAGTATTGATTTGGAACTTGCTGCTGGTGACTTAACCATTGACTCCATCACAGCCAAAGAAGCTGACATGTGCGTATCAGCTGGTGATATTACCATCAAAAAATACAATATTTCAGAAGATATTTCCCTTGACTGCAGCTTAGGCACAATTAGCTTTGGTTCCCGTAAAAACGCTGAAAACAACATCTGCAATAATCTAGAGGCAGACTGTTCTATGGGGGATATTGATGTCTACGGTAAACTGACCGGGGACAATTATCTGGATTGTTCCATGGGAAATATTTCCTTAAACCTTGTTGGCTCTAGCGCAAACTACCGCGTTAAAAACAGCGACAGCGCCTTTGGCAGTATAAACTATACAACAGAAAAATTTAACAGTGAACCATCCCACCCAAATGACACCACAATCAGCCCAGATACTGATTTCTATGGCACCCTTGATTTTGATTGCTCCATGGGAAATATAGATATCTGCTATCTGTACGCTGCACCTTATTCTGATTAATCCATTGTACTATGGAACCCCCATAGATTCCAAAAAGGGCACTGCCTGCTTATAAATAGCAGGCGGCGCCCTTTTTATTTATATACATTTCTTACTTTTTCTGTCCATCCTCTTCTACTTCAACCGGACGGATTCTCTTAGTGCGGATTTCCTCACAAATCTCATTGATAAATACAGATAAATCCTTCTGCCCCTCATCACCGGCAAAACGGCTTCGGACAGAGACTTTCCCCTCCTCTTCCTCTTTGCCGCCAACTACTAGCATATACGGAAGTTTGTCAAGACGTGCTTCACGGATCTTATATCCGATTTTTTCTGAACGGTTATCAATTCCCGCATCAATACCGTTTTTCTTTAACTCTGAAAGTACCTTATTTGCATACTCCTCATACTTTTCTGAAATCGGCAGGACACGTACCTGCTCTGGACAGAGCCAAGTCGGGAATTTTCCGGCATACTTTTCAATCAGCCATGCCAATGTGCGCTCATAGCATCCCATAGATGTCCTATGGATAATATATGGACGTTTCTTATCGCCATTCTGGTCGATATAATACATATCAAAACGTTCTGCAAGGAACATATCTAACTGAATCGTAATCATCGTGTCCTCTTTGCCATATACATTCTTAGCCTGAATATCTAATTTCGGTCCGTAAAAAGCGGCTTCTCCAGCCTCCTCCGTATACTCCAAGCCAATATCATCTAAAATTTCCCTCATCGCACTTTCTACACGGTCCCATTCTTCTGCACCGCCCATATATTTATCTGGCTTTTCAGGATCCCATTTAGACATACGGTATGTTACATCTTCTTCTACACCCAATGTCTGCAGGCAGTATCTTGCAAGGCGCACACAGTCCTTAAATTCCTCTGCTATCTGTTCTGGTGTACAGATTAAATGTCCCTCGGATATCGTAAACTGGCGCACACGTGTCAGCCCATGCATTTCCCCGGATTCCTCATTGCGGAACAATGTTGAAGTCTCACCCATGCGATATGGCAGATCACGGTAACTCTTCTGTGACGCTTTATAAACATAATACTGGAATGGGCAAGTCATCGGGCGGAGCGCATAGATATCCTTACCAGATGCACTAACCCCGTTCTCATCCTCATCATCCTCTCCAAGAAGGAACATTCCATCCTTATAATGACCCCAATGGTCAGAAATCTTATACAGATCAGACTTTGCCATAAGCGGCGTCTTCGTGCGCACATATCCCCACTCGTTATCCTCCAAATCCTCTATCCAACGCTGCAATTTCTGGATCATCTTAACACCTTTCGGCATAATAAGCGGCAGTCCCTGCCCAATAACATCAACCGTAGTAAATAATTCCATATCCCGCCCTAATTTGTTATGGTCACGGTTTTTTATATCCGCCAGATATTCTAGATATTCTTCCAAGTCCGCTTTCTTCGTATATGCTGTTCCATAAATTCGGGTCAGCATCTTATTCTTTTCATCTCCCCTCCAGTATGCACCAGAAGAAGAAGTCAGTTTAAACGCTTTGATTGTCTTGGTGGACATCAAATGCGGCCCTGCACAAAACTCTATAAAATCCCCCTGCTGGTAGAATGTCAGGACATCCGTATCTGGATGCTCCTCAATCATCTCTACCTTATATGGCTCATTCCGCTCCGTCATTAACTTTACAGCCTCCTCCTTAGAAAGCGTAAAGCGTTCCAGAGTATCTCCTTTTTTAATAATAGCTTTCATTTCTTTTTCGACTGCATCCAGTGCTTCCCTGTCAAGGCTTGGCATATCAAAGTCATAATAATAGCCATTGTCAATCGCTGGCCCGATTGTCAACTTTGCGTCGGGATATAAGTTCTGGACTGCCTGCGCCAAAACATGGGCACAAGTATGGCGGTATGCCTTTTTTCCCTCATCCGAATCAAATGTCAAAATATTTAAAGTACAATCCTTATCAACCATTGTCCGCAAATCTACTACATTTCCGTCCACCTCTGCCACGCATGCTGCCCTGGCAAGTCCCTCACTAATATCTTTTGCAATGTCAATTGCTGCCATTGGCTGCTCATACTCTTTAAAAGAACCATCTTTTAATGTTACTCTCATGTTAAAATACCTCATCTTTCTCGGTTTGATTATTGTTATCTAAATTCAGAAAAAATCTTGCCAACATTTCTATCCATTTGGAAAGGGCAAAACTAACGTTTTGCCCTTATGGTAGTACAAGCAATATTCTTTGTCAAGTAAACCTACAATTTTACAAAAATTTCTGTCTCCTTTTTTAGAAGTCCCGCAATCTGCAAATTGTCCTGCGTTTCTTTGGAGATGTCCTGGATATCTGATGCAAGTACCTGCATACTTTCTGCAGTACCTGTTACCCCCTCTGTTCCCTCGACAATTGCCTGGCTGATAGAATGAATCGATCCGGCAATATCAGAAACCGTATCTTTTAACACCGCTGTCTTACCTGCAAAATCATTCATCACGCCTTCGATGTATGTCGCATTTTTCTTGTATTCTTCACCAGCTTCAACGAAACTTTCAAAGTTTTGCAAGATAGAATTGTTCATATAATCCACTAAATCATTCGCATGATCTGCAAGGTTATGGACTGCAGTCGTAATAATACTGTTGATTTTTTGGATATTATTTGCCGTCGCACCGCTGGCATCGGCCAATTTACTAATTTCATCGGCAACAACAGCGAATCCTTTTCCCACTTCCCCTGCCCTTGCCGCCTCTATAGACGCATTCAGGGCAAGTAGATTTGTCTGCTCTGCGATATTTAAAATTTCCCCAGTCAATGTGTCAATCTGGTCGATACTATTACTGTCCTCTATTGCCTGATTTAAGACCACTAATATCTTATTCACTTTTTCCCTTGTAACAGACATATTCGTACTTGCAGCATCCTCAATCTTCTCAGCATGGTGCTTCATTTCTTTTGAATATTCACTAATTTGATCTGTTTTAGTTGCCATATCAGCAACTTCATTGCTTACTGAGGACGCATTCTCATTAATTAATTCTGCATTCCTCCCAACTTCCGTCATTGTAGCAGAGAGCTCCTCTGTCAAGGCAGACAAATCTCCGACGCTATTATTGGACGTAATAATGCGCTCAGAAATCTCTCCAGCCCCCCGCTCAATTTTTCCAGAGCTATCTGATACAACCCTAAGAATGCCCTGCAATTTGCCAATAAAAGAATTTATACCATCCCCAAGCGCTGCGATTTCGTCTTTTGCAAAGACTGGAATCCTCTTGGTCAGATCACCGTTTCTCTCATCAATTTCCCGAATAATAACGGATAGCTCTTTTTCTGCTGCTGTAATCGGATGAATGATTTTTTTCTGCACCACAAACACGGCAACTAAGATAGATAAGATGCTGATACAAATTGTCACAGTATTGCTCACCAAAGCCACCTTATACACAGATGCAAGCTGTCCCTTTGCCTGATCTGATGCCTTTTTTGAGGCATCAATCTGCGCATTAATCTCTTGGTACATCCCCTCCGCATATGATTTTAAATCTGTATTTGCAACAGCGAATGCCGTTTCATTCTGCGTATCAGCACTGAGTGCCATCATACGTGCAATGGAATCCTTAAACCCCTGATAATTTTCCTGAATCTTTTTATAGTTGCCGTTATGCGACTCCGACACATATTTCTTAAATGTATCTAACTTGTCATCTAACAATTTTTTCTGATCATTTATTGACTGAACAAGCGAAATCATTGTCTCCGCATCTGTCGCCACAATATGTGACAAGCCCATATTGTGAATATCTTTCATCACGCCCTGTATATCTGATAATTCTGTAATGCCCGTTAGATATGTATCAGAAATCGTGGTTGCCTTTTTATTGACATTTCGGATATTGTTTACAGCCATTACATTAGATACTATGGAGACAACCCCTAATAAAAGCAGTGGGATAAAAATCCATAATTTTATACTGGAATTTATTTTCTTATTCATATCCTATCTCCTCCTATCTTTACTGAATGGTTGACGCAGTAATCCTTTTTACCATCCGGTCCAACATTCCTTGTAAATCCTTCTGCGCCTTTCCAGATGCCATAGTCGTCCCGAATTCTGTAGTTGGCGTCCAATAGTTGCCTCCCAAACGCTGTAACTGGGAATATTCTGATTGTGCCAGCACTGCCTGCACCGCCTGCGCCTGTTCTATTTCTGGTGACTGTGCTGCATTGATATTAGATGGTCCCTGCCCTCTCATCTGGAAACGAAGCTTCTGATTCTCTTCCCCCGAAATGTAGTTTGCTAATTTATGCGCCCACTCTTTATATTCAGAATATGGATTCACGCCGATCATCTTATATCCAAAAAAGCAAGACATCTGTACCTGCTTGCCGGCACAGGTATAGGAAGGCAGTATTGCAGCGCCATAGTCTTTGCCCATCATTTCTTTGATAGCGCTCTCGTCCCACACACCGCTGACGCAGGCAATCACCTTTCCTTTCCGAATACCATCAATCCACTCTGTTGTATTTAAAAATCCAGGATTTCTTCCAATTTTTAGCAATGCCTCTGCCACATCAATTCCTTTAATATCATTCTTTTTTGAATTCCAGTCACAAAAATTTGTCACTCCATCCTTATTTAGGCCAACCTTCAATCCAGTCTGCCCATAAAAGGAATACAAATACCAGCCAGAAGTCCAGTCCATTGCAAATTTCTTTTTCTTCTTTGCCGCAATATCTAACATCTTATCCAAACTTTTTATATCTGACTCATTGAAATATTTTTTATTGTAGTATAAGAAATATCCATTATCTGCAGTAATCGGATAGCCATAGATCGTATTATTTACCGTAACTGCATCTACTGAAGCTTCCATATTATTTTTCTTAATTTCATCTGGATTTACCACTGGGTCGGCTGCCCCGCCTGCAACAATTGCCTGAATATCTCCATCTGTTGTCGTATAGACATCCGGCGCATTTAAGATATCGCCTAACATCTCTGGCCGACACTGTCCTTCTATCATTGGCGACCAGTCAATTGTAATCTTTGCCTCTTTTTCATGCTCTGTTATAAAATTCTGTGTGACTACGGCAATATATTCCTTATCTTCCTCTCCTGCCCAGATTTTTAGATGAACCTCTTCCTTGCCCGACTGTACTTTTTCCGCCTTCTGCTCCTGGTTTTTAGGAACCGTATCTTTACCTGCACAGCCCACTGCGGAACACCCAATTAACATCATTACCGAAAAAAATGCAATAAATCTTTTCTTCATATTTTTGCTAGGACTGCCCCAAGACAATCCTTTCCCCCTTTCCTTTTCATTCCAGGTAAGATTTGACCACAGACAAAGAAGAAAAGCTGCCATGCAAAAGACACCCCTATCCCCTCTTCTCTAAATCTGTATTTCTGGTAAAATACATTAATACTTCATATTATTTTCCAACAAATTGATATTCGGCTCGCTGTATTCCAATGTATGGGATGACATATTGCCAATCACGTCTTTTAACTGGAACCTTGACAACTCTTCCTCTAACCCCTGAGCCTGCCCTGAAAGCTCCTCGCTTGCAGAAGCACACTCCTGACTTGTTGCCGAGTTTGTCTGTACAACTTGTGATACCTGTACAAGCGCCTGGTCAATCTGTGCGATTGCAGATGCCTGCTCATTGGAAGCCTTGGCAATATCCTCACTAAGCCCGGTAATCTTTTCTGTCATCTCAGAAACAACATGCAATGCCTCTGCTGTCTCCTTTGCAAGCTCCCCGCCGCGTCTTACTTTATGTATAGAATCTTCTATCATTTCTGCCGTCTGGCTAGATGCCTCTGCAGAACGGCCAGCAAGATTGCGAACCTCTTCAGCTACAACTGCAAAGCCTTTTCCCTGCTCACCGGCACGGGCAGCCTCAACCGTAGCGTTCAGTGCAAGAATATTTGTGTTAAAGGCTATATCATCAATAACCTTGATAATCTTCTGGATATTCTCAGATGCCTCATTAATCTCACCCATTGCACCAACCATTTCCTGCATACGTCTGTTGCCTTCCAGGACACTTTCCTTTGCCTGCAATACAATCTGATTTACTTCGTCTGCCTGGCTTGCATTGTTCTTTGTCTTTCCTGCAATATCTGAGATAGATGCTGCAATTTCCTCAATCGCACTTGCCTGCTCTGTAGAACCTTGTGCCAATGTCTGACTGGCTGCTGCAATCTGGCTGGAACCATGGCTAATCTGATTTGTAGCGCTTCGGATTGTGCCAAATGTTTGGTTATCATCCCTGATAAGCTTAGACAAAGCAACACCAACCGCATCCTGCTGAGAATGTGCAGTAATCTCTGCCCGCAAATCTCCCTGTGAAATACGGTTCATCACATCAGCCTGATTCTGTAAATTATTTGTCATCTGACGGAATGAAGCTACCAAGTCATCCATTTCCGTTAAAGAGCACTCCAAAGAAAGCTCTACATTAATTTCACCCACCGCAATCTTCTTTGCAACACCTGCAATCTTAATTACTGGAATCTGAATGTTCTTAACAAGATATGAGATTACGCAGATACACACAATCATACTAAATGCACACATAACTAAAAGGATAATCTGCTCTCTTGACACCTGTGAATCAAAATCATCCAGAGCTGATTCTGCCGCATTTTCAAGCCATGCAATTACCTTTACAATACAATCTGCCGTCTGGTCTGCCGTCGCAATCCCGTAGTCGTTCAAATGCTGCCTTGCCTCTTCCAGTTTGCCTTCTTGTACCAATTTTACGCATGTGTCGGTATCTGCCGCATACTTATCCATTTTGTCACGGGTGTCCTCCAACAAATCCAATGCTTCCTGACTCTTTAAGGCTGCTTTTGCATCATCAAACTCCTTGTACATCTTCTCCTCAGTATCCGCAATTGTCTCAATGGCAGATTTCTGCTTTTCTGGATTATCTGCATAGAGATACAAAACATTACGTAGACTACATCTCATTTCCTGGAAATAGGAATACCCCATACCAGCCTGCCCCTGGGACTGCCCATACTCATGATACAATTGGTTTCCCATATTGCTTGCCTTGGTAATCTGACTATAACTCAATGCTACAATGCCCAGCAGCAGAATTAATATCAGACCAAAAGAAAGAATGATACAAGTCTTGATTGAAATTTTTCTTTTCACTTCAGTTCCTCCTCATACTGTGCTTTTTTATAACATCATACCACATTTTAGAAAAAAAGAAATCCTTATCTGCAAAAATTTTTATTACCGATTATTTCCATTCTTTATCCCACCCTACCGATTATAAAGTTTGCAGAATTTACGGAGCATTTTAATATGTTCCTCCGTAAATTGGCCTGGAAGCATACGCCAGCGCCAGTTGATTCCCACTGTTGACGGCAGGTTCATCCGCGCGGAATTATCTAGCTCCAGAATATCCTGCATCTGGAAAATTGCCGTATTTGCTATGCTGGCATACCCCGCCCTAAGCATTGCCTTTGGAATCTGCTCTTTCTTCTGGATATCCAGATAATTTCTGACATATTTCGTCTCTTTTTTCGACTTATCTTTATAATATCCTACAATTGTCTCATTATCATGGGTTCCTCCATAGACAATGCAATTTTTAGATGAAAAGTTGTGAGGAAGATATTCGCTTTTATTGTCCCCATCAAAAGCAAACTGAAGGATTTTCATCCCCGGCCACCCTGTCTCTTTGATCAAGGCACGCACCTTATCACCCACTACACCTAAATCTTCCGCAATAATAGATGCCCCTGCTGTTGCCTTTTTAATTACCTTTGTCAGTTTCTTTCCTGGTCCCTTGCGCCATTTTCCATTCTTTGCACTCTCACTGCCCGCTGGAATGGACCAGAAATTCACAACTCCTATAAAATGGTCAATCCGAATCACATCATAGAGAGCAGCATTGGAACGCATACGCATCTCCCACCAGCGGAATTTATTTTTTTCCATCTCCTTCCAATCATATAACGGATTACCCCATAACTGGCCATCTTCACTAAAACAATCTGGTGGTACTCCTGCCACATTGATTGGCTTTTTGCGATCATCCAACTCAAATAAATCACCATGTGTCCAGACGTCCGCACTATCCAATGCCACATAAAGCGGAATATCCCCAATGATTTTTATACCATTCTTATTGGCATACTTCTTTAACGATCTCCACTGCATAAAAAACTCATACTGACAGAAATTCCAAAAATCAATTTCCTCTTTTAAGAGGCGGCTATAATGTTTTACTGCACTTTTTTTGTGCATCCTGATATTCTCTTCCCAGGA
>Ga0224742_10458_pt1 | contig 10751 bp, 7 predicted proteins | sample LIM_E_Water_Neg_FD_161631 | JGI IMG/M metagenome (GOLD analysis project Ga0224742, IMG submission 161631) | Enriched cells from gastrointestinal tract of the lab mouse from Pacific Northwest National Laboratory (PNNL), Richland, Washington... | ecosystem: Host-associated > Mammals > Digestive...
ACCATGCTGACTACTTTTTTCTGTTCCCCGGCTTCTGCAAGCCATATAATGGCATCTAAAGTATTATAAAGAAAATGAGGGTTGATCTGGGACTGCAGAAGTTCAAATTCCGCCTTTCTAAGCCTGACCTGTTCCTTTGTAATCTGTTCAAGCAGTTCATTGATTTTGTCAATCATGGTATTTAGGGAATTGCTTAAGGTGCTGACTTCCATGCCTGTCTTTACATCAGAACGCACGGTAAGATTGCCCTTTGCCACTTGGTCCGTCACTTCACTTAGTTTCCTTATGGGACGTGTAATGCTAAGCGGTATATAATAAGAAAGAAGAACTACCAAAACCAGAATACCTGAAAAGGTAATGATCAAAAACCTTACCAGCACCATATAAAAATTCCGGTACTGGATGCGGAGCTGCTGGATGTCACTGATCTCATAATAAATATACTGGAAAATCGTTTCCCGAATCAGGGAAGTTACGATTTGAACATCATTTTCCCAAATTTCTATATTTTCCTCATATTTATTTCCCGTCGTAAGGTTTTCTTCTATTCTGTCTTTATAAATACCTAAATTTTTCAGATATTTTTTTACACTTAACAAACGGTTCATATTTTCCTGTGACTCTGTAAATTTTTCTAACCCGTTTACGATCCGGCTTGCTTCATTTAACATATCATCTAGTTTTGATTCATCAATAGATTTATTCTCCACAATCAAAAGATATGTCTCATAATCAAAATCTTTTTTAAAATCAAGGCTGAATTCACTGGCAACTGCTGTTGAATTAATCATATTTTCATAATTTCTGTTTATGATCCATATGTTATAAAAACATACAGCCGCAAACAGAGCGATAGGTGCCAGTAAAATCAGATAAGAATATCTGATTTTAGCAGTAAGTGTAGAATTATTGTATAACTGCCTTATCCTATCTTTCATCTATTCTTCTCCCAATTCCAGATTCTTCCCTCCCCTGTACTGTGTGGGAGTAATACCCTGGGTCTTTTTGAACAGATAAGAAAAATAATGGGGATCCCTGTAACCTACTTCCACAGCAATAGAACTGCTTCTTTTCCCTGTGCAGCGGAGCAGTTCTTTCGCCTTATTCATGCGTAAGTCTGTTAGGTATTTAATAAATGTCTTTCCCGTCTGCTGACTGAAAATCATACTTAAGTGATTAGGAGAAAAATTTACGTGGGATGCCAGAAGATTTAAGGATAATTCTTCATCCGCATAATTTTGTTCAATATAATCCATTACTTCACCTACAATATCCCCATATCGGTTGCTTGCAGTCTTCTCTCTCAATTCTAAGGCCTTTTTGATAATTCTTACAATATAGTTTACAGCAGTTTTTTCACTCTGCAAAATGCCTGAATCAGCATCAAAGGTTTCAATTTCATCTCTGGAAATTTTGATGTCTTCCAGAAAATCAGCAACACAAAAATAAGCATCCATTATAATATACTGCCGGAACATATTGGATTTCATAACGTTTGTTCCTAAATCTTTAAAAAATTCATCTACGAAATAAATAACCTCCTCTTTATCCCCAACTTTCAGAAATTCTCGTATTTTATTTCTGTCCATATGTTTGGGATTAACATTGCTGATATTAAATTTCTCTTTTTCTATGTAAACACCCTGCTCTACCTCTTCACATTTTAGAATAAGGCTTTCATTCACAAGATAACGATGTGCAAAGGCATGGCTTGCTTTCTCAAAGGAAACAGTCAGCTCTCCTAAACGGTTTACAGGTATGCCTATTCCCCCAAAATAACGGACGTTCTCATATTCCATCAGCATATCCTTTATTTTGTCCAAATAACCATTTTGAATCTTTATTATTTCCTCTTTGGAGTCTCCTTTAAAAAGAAGGGCTTTTCCTTCTAAATTTCTGTCAAATATTAATAAACTGGCTTCATCTGCGATTTCTTTTAATTTTTCTTCTATTTCAATAAGACTGTTTGAAAATTCTTCATAAGCATGATAAGTGGACTGTATTTTTATAAGAACGATATTATACCACATGGCTGAAATATCAATATCCAGCCTGTCCGCCATTTCCAATAATTGTGCTGCGGATTTTGAGCCTGTTACCAGATACTGGAATAAATCCTTTTGCTCTTTGAGAAAGTTTTCTTCCATCTCTTTGATATATTTATCCCTTATTTCATTTTCTTTATGTCTTTCCCTTATTTTTTCAGAAACCGCATCCACTTCTTTTAGTAGTTCTTCCCCGTTAATGGGTTTTAAAAGATATTGGGCTATGCCAATTTTTATTCCTTCTTTCGCATATTCAAATTCTTCATACCCGGATAAAATAATAATCTCCACCCATGGGAGTTCCTTTTTAATTAATCTGCTTAAAACCAGTCCATCCATAAAAGGCATTCTGATATCTGTAATTACAATATCCGGCTTTAACTTCTGGATCATTGGGAAAGCCAGTTCCCCGTCGGCTGCTTCACCGCAAAAATCATATCCATGGGATTTCCAGTCAATATTATTTTTAATTCCCTGCCGCACCACAAACTCATCTTCCACCAAAAAAACTTTTAGCATAGCTTCTCCTGAATCATTTTTTATCTGATCTACAAAATATTCTAATAAACTTAATCATCCAGCATCCATGATTATACGGCAAAACACCATAAACTCTCACACGCCCTGCTCTCCCCTTTAGAACATGTTTGAAAATTCATTTCCCCAATCTGCACACCCCACTTTGTGGGAGATTTGCGTCAAATTCGGTCAACGTAGCCCACTACGCCTCCCTCATTTGGCACAAATCTCCCACAAATTGTGACGTACATCTCAGGGAAAGCAATTTTCAAACATGCTCTAGTGAATAAAAAAGCAGCTTTTAAAATGCTGCTTTTTATTCACTGGACTGACCCGCAAAATGCGGCAGCCTTTGGTATTTTGTTACTGACCGTAATAGGCATTAGCGCCATGTTTTCTGAAATAATGTTTATCCTGGAGTTCAGAAGGCGCAGGAACTGCTTTTGGATTAATAATTTCCGTCCAGTATGCCATTTTTGCCACTTCCTCAAGTACCACTGCATTATGTACCGCATCCATGGCATTTTTTCCCCACGCAAAAGGGCCGTGGTTTTTACAAAGGACTGCAGGAACCGCCATGGGGTCTTTATTTAAACGCATAAATTCACTTACGATCAGATGACCTGTGTTTTCCTCATAGGCTTCCTCAATTTCTTCTTTATTTAAACATCTAAGGCAGGGTACATCCCCATAAATATAATCTGCATGGGTGGTTCCATAACAGGGGATGCTCCTTCCTGCCTGTGCCCAGCTTGTCGCATAGGAAGAATGGGTATGCACTATACCGCCGATTGCAGGAAACGCTTTATAAAGCTCTAAATGGGTTGCTGTATCAGAAGAAGGCTTATAATTCCCTTCCACCCTGTTACCATCCAAATCCATGACCACCATATCTTCAGGAGTCAGCGCATCATAATCCACACCACTGGGTTTAATGACGAACAGACCACTTTTTCTGTCAATACCGCTCACATTTCCCCATGTAAAGGTCACAAGACCGTGTTTAGGCAGTTTCATATTTGCTTCATATACCTGTTTCTTGAGTTCTTCTAACATAATCCATTTTACCTCTTACCTTTTCACCTTTAATTACTATGCCTTAAAGGAATCAACTGCCGCATGTTCGATGGAAAGTCCTGCCATATAGCGCTGCATAAATTTATCAAATCCGGCCACATCTCCTGCATCGGGTTCCATCCTGCTTCCATGGTCCCCTTCAAATATTTTCCGGTCCAGATAATTTCCTAAGGATTCACCTTGTTTTTTATCACTCATATATAAAGCCAGCAAAGCAATTCCCCATGCGCCACCTTCTCCTGCTGTCTCCATCACGGATACAGGCGTATTCATGGCTGCTGCCGCAATCCTCTGGCCCACGCCTCTGGTTTTAAATAATCCGCCGTGGCCAAACATCTCATCCACCACCACTGACTCTTCTTTGAATAGTAAATCAAGTCCTGCCTTTAAAGCTGCAAGGGACGAATACAGATGTGCCCTCATAAAGTTTGCAAGATTAAACTTATCTTCTGCTTTTCTTACAAATAAAGGCGCCCCCTCATCAAATCCTGTTACAGGCTCGCCGGAAAAATAATTGTAAGAAACTAAACCGCCGCAGTCTGCATCGCCTTCCAGGGCTTTATTATATAATACAGAAAACAATTTATTTTTATCTATCTGTGCACCTATACTCTGGGAAAATTCATCAAAAATATTCACCCACGCATTTAAGTCGGAAGTACAGTTATTGCAGTGAACCATAGCAACTAAAGCACCCTCCGGGGTTGTTACAAGGTCGATCTGGGGATAAACTTTTGTCAGTTCTTTCTCCAGTACGATCATGGCAAACACACTTGTTCCGGCGGAAACATTTCCTGTCCTTTGGGCTACACTGTTGGTAGCCGTCATTCCGGTGCCTGCATCACCTTCAGGAGGGCATAGGAAAATGCCTGCCTCAAGATTTCCGCTGGCATCAAGCAAAGCTGCACCTTCTTCGGTAAGCTGTCCTGCCTGTTCTCCTGCCGTCATGACTTCCGGCAGGATATCCCGCAGTTTCCAGGGGAAATTTTCGCCGCTTACCAGATCATCAAATTTACTTACCATATTTTCATCAAAATCGCCTGTTTTAATGTCAATAGGGAACATGCCGGAAGCATCCCCCACCCCAAGGGCTTTCTTTCCGGTAAGCTTATAATGAACATATCCGGCCAGCGTATTTATAAATGAAATATCCTTTACGTGCTCCTCTTTATTTAATACAGCCTGATATAAATGGGCGATGCTCCATCTCTGGGGTATATTATACTGAAACTCCTCTGTCAGTTTTGACGCTGCTTCTTCCGTAATTGTGTTTCTCCATGTTCTGAATGGAACTAACAGGTTTTCTTCCTTATCAAATACCAGATAGCCGTGCATCATGGCTGAAAATCCGATGGAATCTGTCTTTTTAATGACTGTATCATATTTTTCCTTTACATCTTTGAGCAAATCCTGATAGCATCCCTGTATCCCCTTCCATACTTCCTCCAGGGAGTAAGTCCATATTCCATTGATATACTGGTTTTCCCATTCATAACTTCCTGATGCTAAAGGTGTACCTTTCTTATCAATCAGTACGGCTTTGATCCTGGTTGAACCCAGTTCAATTCCAAGTGATGTTTTACCCTCTTCAATCAATAATTTTTTGTCCATACCTTTTCTCCTTATCCAAACTTTTACCTAAAGAAGATTTCACCCAGCATAAGATCCTTCTTAAAATCACGTATCTTCGTATCTTTATCAATATAAACTGCTTCTATCCCCATTGCATTTGCCCAGTCACCCATCTGATCCGCCGTAAGGTCATAGGTAAATGCCGTATGGTGTGCGCCTCCTGCAAGTATCCATGCTTCCGCACCTGTATACATATCCGGTTCAGGTGTCCAGAAATTATTTGCAACAGGAAGGTGGGGCATAGCCTTTTCGACTTTTTTGCATTCCACATCATTGATAATCAGACGGAATCTATTGCCTAAATCAATCAGGGATGTGGCAATTCCATGGCCTGTCTTGGAATTAAATACAAGCCTTGCAGGATCTTCTCTGTCTCCCATACTTAAAGGCTGGCATTTAATGCTTATAGGGCCTTCTGAAATAGACGGACAAATTTCAAGCATATGTGCCTGTAAGATACCTTCTTTTCCCTTCACAAGATTGTAGGTATAATCTTCCAGCATGGATGTTCCTTTTGGATTCTTTAAATCGGATGTCATGATTTTCATAAGGCGTACCATGGCTGCAACCTTCCAGTCGCCTTCTGCACCGAATCCATAACCTTTTTCCATAAGTCTTTGTATAGCAAGTCCGGGAAGCTGCTTTAAAGCGCCCAGATCCCCGAAATGGGTGACAATAGCCTGATAATTCTTTTCTTCCAGAAACCGTTCAAATCCAATTTCAATCTGGGCCTGAACTGCCACATGTTTCTTAAATTCTTCCGGATCTCTTCCTTCAAGGAGAATCTCATACTTATCATAGTATTCTTCCACCAGCGCATTTACATCTGATTCGGAAACTGCATTTACGCTGTCTGCAATTTCATTGACAGGATAAGCATCCACTTCCCAGCCAAACTTGATCTGGGCCTCTACTTTATCTCCTTCTGTGACAGCAACATTGCGCATATTATCGGCCACACGCATAACACGGATATGGCTGCTTTCTATAATTCCCACTGCGGTTCTCATCCACATGGCAATTTTTTCAGGAACCACCGTATCTGCCCAGTGTCCCACAACCACTTTTCTCTCTATGCGCATTCTGCTTACAATGTGTCCATATTCACGGTCCCCATGTGCTGACTGGTTCTCATTCATGAAATCCATGTCAATTGTATCGTAGGGGAGCTGTTCGTTAAATTGTGTATGTAAATGGAGGAGCGGCTTTCTGAATTCCTGCAATCCCAATATCCATGATTTTGCCGGGGAAAAGGTGTGCATCCATGTAATAACGCCGGCACATGTATCGTCCAGATTTGCTTCATTAAATGTCTTACGGATAAGTTCATTTGTAATCAAAGTGGGTTTCCACACCACTTCATAAGGAAGGATGCCTGAATCGTTTAATCCCTCCACAATTCTCTTTGAATGTTCTGCAACTTTGCTTAAACATTCATCCCCATATAAATCCTGTGAACCTGTACAGAACCAAAACTTGTACTCTTTTTTCTGCAGCATACAAATACCTCCTAAAATATAATACTTTTAAATAATTTTTACATATCTTCCTATAAGTAAATGGTATTACTTGTATGCTTATAAATACAAGTTGTTTTTTACAAAATTTTAGTATCTTGACTTCTTGGAATGCAGGAATTTCCTATTACTATTTCAGGATGAATGAGTATCTTTTTTTCACAGTCAGCACCCTCTTTATTTTCAATCAGCTTTAGCAGAAGTTCTGCTGCCATTTCCCCTAACTTTTCCTGTGGATGAACAATTGTTGTTAAATGAAACCCATTACTTCTCGCCATATAAGAATTATCATATCCTGTAACAGAAATATCCTCAGGAACTTTAAGACCTGCATCGTTAAGCGCCTGTACCACTTTAAGGGCAATCTGATCGTTATAACACACTACTGCGTCCATGGGAGATTGATTTACCGCCATCTGATAAATACTTTCATAGGGATGGATTTTCCTGTCTTCCGTATAAAACCAGACTATTTTGTCAGGGTCGTAATAAATCCCTGCCTCCTGTAAAGCCATAACATATCCTTTATGCCTGTCCTGACCCTGTATATCATCGGATTTAAAAACCCCTATAATATTTTTATGCCCTGTATCTATTAAATATTTTGTTATCAGGTAACCGCCCTTACAGTCATCCATAAGGACCTGCGGTTTATGCTTCATCTTTGAAAAACAGCCCTGTATAAAGACATAAGGTATTTCATATTCGTCCAGTTTATGGTACAGATTCATATGATTGCAGTAAATCTGGCTTTTACTTGGCTCTATAATAATACCGTCTATATCCTTCTGCAAAAGTTCTTCCAGACATTTTGCCTCCTGGCTTCTGGAATTTTTGGTATTTTTTAATATGATGCTGTAACCTTCCCTTGTCAATATGGTATCAATGCCCTGTATGACCCTGGGAAAAATATAGTCCGACAGATAGGTAGTCACCACCGCAATATTTTTTGATTTTCTGCTGTGATGCACCGGTTCACAGCAAAAAGTCCCTCTGCCGTGTTCTGCATAGACATACCCGGCATTTTCCAGAATAGATAGAGCCTTGCGGACAGTCTGCCTGCTGATTTGGTATTGGGAAGACAATTCATTTTCTGAAGGAAGCTTATCCCCTGTCTGGATTTCCCCGGACAAGATTTTTTCTTTTAAATCTTCCATTAGCTTTACATATTTCAATTCTTTCTGTTTCATATTCTGGTCAATCATGATACATCCCCATTTTTTTCTAACTGATAACTATTTAAAAGCACCGGATTTTTATAACCACTGATATTGGAATATATATTTCTTTCCAAATCCCCCGTCACATCAGAAACCTTATAAATATTGTATCTGCCTTCTGCAAGACGGGGACTGCTATACACGGCAATGTGATAATCATTGACCGCCCGAAATGCCGTAACAGGATTATCATCTTGGTCCGTAATCATTATCAAATCATTTTCTTTTACCTTTTTATCAAATTCCAGCACCATAAACAACTGACCGGAATCTTTGCTTATCTTATCATACATGTTTCCGCTTCCAAAAACCGTACCGCCGTTTAAATAGATTCCTTTATCGGAATCCAGTCCGCTGTCTATACTTTCTGAATTGGCAAAAGCAGTCACAAATCCTCCATTTATCACAAGAAAACCGTTAGAATCAATTCCATCCCCTTCTTTCCCAAAACCGGAATTGCAAACAAGGGTTCCTCCATTCATGGTAAAAACAGATACATCATTTTTGTTGGTATTGATAGAATCATCAGCGGCATTTATGATAATTTCCCCGGAATTTATGGTCATGTGGAGACTGCTGGAAATTCCTTCCTTTTGTGCATTGACGGTGAGCCTGCCATTTTCTTTGGAAGCTATATTGAAGGAAACAAGACTATCAATAGATGCATCAAATTTATACTTCTTTTTGGCCTTCTCATTTTTTAAATCTTCTTTTGTTGTTCCTTCTTCATAAATTTCGGCAACATATGATCCATTGATTATATTTTCACTGTTTTGCGCCAGTACCAGATTAAAACCTGCTCCTGTAGTATCGACAACAGGGTTTGCATCCTTTTCCTTCCTGCTTCCACATTCATACGCATTATAAACCACAATAGCAGGCGCCACACTACAATTTATTTCTACATTATCTAATATAAGATTTACAACTGCCTTTTCATTCTCTCTGGATTCCTTTCCCAGATCAACAGCAATCTGGCCATAAGTGATCTTACCGCTTACTCTATATGTCCCTGGCTGGGCAATCGTGATAACTGTATGCTTATCCGCTTCTTCTTTACTGTGGGAATCCTTCTTTTTTCCTTTGCCATATGTCTTTCCTTTTCCTTCTTCATAATATATAATATCAGCGCCTATATAGACGGCGGATTTGTTTTCCTCTGAAATACCTTTGTTATCCACAAAAATACCATCTTCTGAAAGAATAATAGAAATTTCTTCCTGCTTCTTACCGGTTTCATTATTTACCGGTTCATTGAAACATCCTGTTAGCAAAAAGACAACAATCATCAATATTAATAGAAATCTGTTAATTTTTTCCATGAATGCCCTCCAATTTTATACTACTAAACAAATGCTGCCATACATGTCCAGCCAGCTTACTGTAAAAAGAAATGTCCAAAATAATAAAATATTTTGGACATTTTAAAATCCTGCTGCTTTTTATGCTGTCTGGACTTCTTTTGGCTCTTTATCTCTGGAATATAATATTTTTAATATAATAGGCGTTGCTATGGAAGATACAATGATCAGTAAAATGACCGAAGTGAAATATACCGGCTCCAAAAGCCCCGCTGAGAGTCCCTTCTGGGATACGATCAGCGCTACTTCCCCTCTGGTCATCATTCCCACGCCAATTTTCAATGAATCATTTCCGTTAAATTTACACATTTTTGCCATCAGTCCGCATCCGATAATCTTACTGATAAGTCCTACAACGACAAATCCAAGTGAGAACAAAAGAATGCTTCCCGTTATATTATCTACGCTTGTCTTTAACCCAATACTTGCAAAAAATACAGGACCAAAAAGCATATAAGAATTAATATCAACTTTTCTTTCTATGTAACTGGAATCATTAATGGAACACAAGATGATACCTGCCACATATGCACCTGTAATATCTGCGATCCCAAAATATCTTTCTGCCACATAGGACATCAGAAAGCAGTATGCCAGACCTGCAATGGGAATCCTTCTCGTATGGGGATATCTCTTATCCACATATTTAAATAGTTTATAGGATATAAATCCTACTACAATTGCAGTTATGAAAAATAAAACGGTATTGATAATAACTGAAACAGGATTGGATTCCGGGTTTTTCAAACCAATTACAAAAGTGAGGACAATGATGCCGATTACATCATCAATAATAGCTGCACTTAAAATGGTAGTACCTACTTTCCCTTTGAGCTTTCCCATCTCTTTTAAAGACTCCACCGTTATACTGACTGAAGTCGCTGTCAGGATAGTTCCTACAAAAACCGCCTTATAAAATTCAAGGGACCCCCAGGGTGCCATACCATAATATAACATATAATAAAGGGCACCTATAACCAGAGGAATAAACACTCCTGCACATGCAATCAAAGTAGCGATCGGCCCGGTCTTGACAAGATCCTTTAGGTCCGTTTCAAGCCCCGCAGAAAACATCAGGAGTATCACTCCTATCTCAGCCATCTGAAAAAGAAAATCACTCTGATTGACCCACCCTAATATACTGGGTCCAATAATGAGTCCCGCTATGATCTCTCCCACCACCTGGGGCGCCTTTAATTTTCTTGATACAATGCCAAATAATTTTGCGGCAATTATAATAATTGCCAAATCCTTAAGAACTAAATAATTTTCCATTTCTCATAATCTCCTCATTATTCCTTAAAAATTTCCATATTATATTATCACAAAATCTTAAATTTTAGAATTACTATCTTTTATTTTTTTTATTGTGATAAAAAT
>Ga0224742_10459_pt1 | contig 10741 bp, 11 predicted proteins | sample LIM_E_Water_Neg_FD_161631 | JGI IMG/M metagenome (GOLD analysis project Ga0224742, IMG submission 161631) | Enriched cells from gastrointestinal tract of the lab mouse from Pacific Northwest National Laboratory (PNNL), Richland, Washington... | ecosystem: Host-associated > Mammals > Digestive...
AAACGGGGAACAGACCCCAAGCGGGTTCAGGAGAGGACTTACATATTCTCTCCTGAACCTTTTTTGCAGGTCCGCCTTCCCGGCGCTTAAAGAAACCTGCCTTGCCAATTTCACAATGCCGTGATAGAATGTAAAAAATGAAAGGCATACTATTATGAAAGACTACATTATATTTGACCTGGAATGGAATCAGAGTCCAGAGGGAAAGGGAAATTCCATAGAGGGCCTGCCATTTGAAATCATAGAGATCGGCGCCGTGAAGATGGATGAAGACTTTCGGATTACGTCTCAGTTTCACGGTCTCATTGCTCCGCAGGTATATACAAAGCTCCACTATGTCATCTCAGAGGTGACCCATATTGATATGGAGAAGCTTAAGGAAGAGGGAGAACTGTTTCCGGAGGTGATTCGGGATTTTATCAGCTGGTGCGGGGAGGACTATCGGTTCTGTACATGGGGGTCCATGGATCTTACGGAGCTGCAGCGGAACATGGAATTTTACGGGATGGAGATTCCCTATGCGCGGCCTCTGTACTACTATGATATACAGAAATTATACAGTATTGTCCGGAAAGACGGAAAGGAGAAACTGTCTCTGGACCATGCGGTTGAGGAGATGGGAATCCAACAGGACAGGCCTTTTCACCAGGCACTGGATGACGCCTTCTACACGGCCATGGTACTGCGGAATATGGCTCCCGATATGTGGTCCCCCTATCTTTCCGTGGACTATTACCGGGTGCCGGGCACGAAAGAAGAACAGATCGCTCTGATATTTCCCACGTACTCCAAGTTCGTGTCCCGCACGTTTGAGACGAAGGAAGAGGTGCTGGAGGACAAGACTGTGACGGATCTGGTCTGCCATAACTGCAGACGGATGCTCCGCAAAAAGGTAAGATGGTTTTCGCTGAATCAAAAACAGTATTTCTGCCTGGGGATATGTCCGGACCATGGATATGTCCGGGGGAAAATCCGCATGAAAAAAGCGGAGAACGGAAAATTTTATGCGGTGAAGACCGTGAAGGCTACAGACGAAGCAGGCGCTCAGAGCATATTTCGGAAAAAGGAAGAGCAACGAAAAAAGCGCCATGAGCGCAGCGATCTGAAAAGGGTAAAGAGAATCCTCACTCCTCCCGCATCCTGTATCCGACGCCAATCTCCGTGAAAATATACTTGGGATCGGCCGGATTTTCCTCCAGCTTTCTCCGGATATGGGTGACGCATAAGATAATCGTAGGTCAGCACTTTGCCGGCCTGTCTGGCCAGCATGGATACGAGTTTATATTCGATCTGCGTAAGTGAATCTCTTCGCCGTTGAGAGAGATAAGCCGCTTCTCAAAATCAATCACCAGTCCGTCACAGGAATATACAGAGTCGGAACTTTTGCTTCTGTGGCTGTGGCGCAGCGCCGTTCGGATGCGCGTCATCAGCTCTGAGGTTCCGAAAGGTTTGGTGATGTAATCGTTAGCGCCGCAGTCCAGGGCAGCGACCTTCTCCTCCTCCTGTGCCCGGGCGGAGACGACGATAATAGGCGTGTGGGTAAACTGACGTACTTTTTGGATAATAGTCATGCCATCCATATCGGGAAGTCCGAGATCTAGAAGAATAATATCCGGACACTGGGAGGCGATGACAGAAAGACCTTCTGTACCGGTAGATGCCGTAAGGATTTTGTAGGATTCTTCTGCCAGAACAGATTCCATGAACCGGCATATATTCTTTTCATCTTCAATAATCACTGCTGTCAATTTCTGGCTCATAAGTATATTCTCCTAAAGGCAATGTAAAGATAAACTCCGCTCCATCAGAATAGGGTTTAAATACAACACTTAAAAAAGCGGTTATGATACCGGGCACATATCCGGCAGTGTTGCGGGCCACAAAAACCGTTGCCAGAACGTAGATGATGGCCACGTTGGCAGAATTGTGGGATAAAAGAAAAAAGGCGGAGGCCAGCAGGGTGGCGTCAGTAAGAAAGAAAACGGTGACTCTGATGTTATGCAGAAAAACCGTGCCTTTCATAATAGTTCTTTCCTCTGGCTGCCATGGCTGTTTTTCCTGGCAGAGAGGGAACGCTTCTGCTGAACCATAAATTCAAACTGTTCGGTGGAGATACCCGCTTCCTGAAGCCGTTCCAGCCTTCTCTGGCGGCGGGCCATCCGCGCCTCATCCTCTTTTCTGCGGTTCTTCTGCCTGAGAAAGATCACGGTGCCGCCGGCTGCGCCTGCGACAAGAATTCCTCCCGCGATGAGCCACAGCACAACAGGGACAGACCGGAAAAACCGAACAAAAGCATTACCTGCAGTGCTTTCGGGAACCGTTTCATCGGACAGAGCAGCAGTGAGCGGGGCAATAAGTCCCTCTTCGTCTCTGCCTTCCGAAGGCTCCACAGAATCGCCCTCATCAGGGAGGACGCCGGCGGCAGGTTCCTGGCTTGCGGACTCGGCCAGAGAGACTACGGCGGCCGGGAGCATCACCTGGTCAGGCGACATGGCTTTTACGGTCAGATACGTGTATCCGATATTAAGATCATTCCAATAGTACCGGACTCTGGCGATAGATCCTGCGGGAACGCTGGCAGTCAGATCATAGGAGAGCTGGGAGGTGACTGCGTCAAAGGTGGCGTCTTTGGGGACCGTTATCTTCATGTTTGGCTCCAGTTCCAGACCGGAAAGCCCTGTGGGGGAAAGTCCAGCAATGGTCATGTCATTGTCCACAGAAGTAAAGTCCGTGTCAAAGTCAGCGGCGGATACGGTAAGGAAGTTTTTAAAGCCGAAATTCAGCATGGCTCTGGTATCGACATAATGGGAAGAGTGGCCGTTTAAAACCACTGCCACCAGGGTCATTCCGTCACGTCGGGCAAAGGTTACCAGAGTGTTTCCGGCCAGGGAAGTGTACCCGGTTTTGCCGCCCAGCGCTCCGCTGTAGTACTCCGGCATGTTTTTTTTGATCATCTTATGTCCGGGATAGATGCGCAGCCCCTCCCGATTCCTCTTGGTCGGAGGAAGGTCATAGTAAAGAGTGGAGTCAATCTCCATAAAGGTTTCATTGTTGAGGGCGGCCTTGCCGATAAGCGCCATATCATAAGCAGTTGTGTAGTGATTGGGGTCATTCAGTCCGCTGGGATTGGCAAAGTGGGAGTTCTGGCATCCCAGAGACGCCGCATAGGCATTCATAAGTTCGGCGAAAGCTTCCACACTTCCCGCCACATGCTCCGCCAGGGCGTTGGCCGATTCGTTGGCGGACTGAAGAAGGAGGGCATAGAGGCAGTCCCGGACACTCAGCACGTCGCCCTCATCCAGCCCGGCGCTTTTACTCCCTTCCTCCACGTTGTAAACCGCGTTGTGGGAGAACGTAACCATCTCATCCAGGCTGCACCGTTCAATAACAATGACAGCCGTAAGGATCTTGGTAATACTGGCGGGATAATAGGCGTTATGAATATTTTTTCCGAAAAGGACGGTTCCCGTATCGGCATCCATTACGATGCCGCCTTCTGCCTGGATGGTGATATTGTCAGGCCAGGGTGAGGCAGCCAGGGCTCTCGAAGGAAAAAATCCGGTTAAAAGAGCGATACACAATACAAAAGTAAAAATTCGTTTCATCGGTTATTGATCTCCCTGATGTTTCAGTCTGCGTCTGCTTAAAAGAAGAAAGAGGCTTATGGAAAAAATCAAAAGTACACACCCGCCAAACAGGATGGCGATCCGCGCCGCGGTGTCCATAAAAAAGGGTTCCGGCACAATATTGATCAGAAGATCGGTGCGGGCATCCAGAATCCAGAGGTCATTGTCAAAGAAGATCTGGTGGAAAATTATAAAATATTTTGTAAAATCTGTGGATATCACCGCTGCCAAGGTGCAGGCTGCCGTAAAAAACAGGCCGGTGCCAGTGCATATGGAGACTGGCAGAACCTTTCTGACAGGAGCCTTTAACAGAACCAGCAGAATCAGAAAAAGAACCGCCAGAGCGCCGCAGATCCGGCGGAGAGCGAGTCCTCCCAGAAAAAGCCCTCTTACGTCTTCCATATGCGCAATCTCGCGCTCATTAAAAAATTCCCGGGGCTGGCCGCCGACGACGGCAGGTACATGGAGGTCTTCCCGCCGGCCGCGCAGATAGGCCATCATCTCATGGGTCACATCCAACAGATCGTCCATTTCCATATGGACATCAGCCGTCACATTGTACTTGGAATACTCCTTCTCATAGTATCCGGGTGTCCAGTAGGCGACGGCCTCCACGGAGGTAATAAGAAGGACGATTATAAGGCAGAACGTAAACAAAATGCCAAGGGCATAGTGGACAGTTTTCATATAAAAAGCCTCCCAATAAAATTATAAGGCTTTATTTTCCGGGGCCTTATATCGAAATTATAGTATAATCCGGTTCAGGAGGCAAGAGGTAAAAACCTTTAAAAAGCTCAAAACACAGGGAAAGCAGTCGATCTGGATTCCCTGTGCCTGAAAATTACTTAATCATGGGTAAGAAACTGTTTGTTTACATAGGCCTGGGTGCCGTTGTAGTTGATAATGGCCCACTCATCATCATAGTCCTCCACATAATCTACGATTGTGCCGTTCTCCAGGGTCCCCAGTTTTTCGCCTGCCGTGGAGGGCTCGGAACGGACATTCAGTATATCGGCGGAAATCTTGTAAACCGGAGCCGGAGTGGTCTCCGCCATGGTTTCAATAGGAACCGGAGCCGTGGTAGGAGGTTGTGTGGGAAGCGTAAAGGATTCCGTCGGTACGGTGGTGGTGGTTTCATCTTCCGGCTTGTCTTTATTGGGATTCAGTACCCGGACAAGAATCACGATGATCACAATGACGGCAACGGCAAGACCAATGCGGACCAGATCAACGGGGGATATGGAAAATCCCGAAGCAGGCTGGCGCCGCCTGCTTCTGGAGGAGGCGCTGCTGCGGTTCCTGGAGGATCCGTTTCTGGAACCGCCTCTGCCTTCAGGCGGTCTTTTGCCGGGATTTCGACCCTGGGAGGACCTTCCGGAAGAACTTCTGGAGTTCTGGCTGCGGTTTCCGTCCGGTCTTCCCCCCCGCGCGCCGCCTGAAGCGGACCGGCCTTTCTTGGATTTATATTCGTTGGCAAATGTGTAGACTTCCTGAGAGAGGAGATGGTATGCCTGATTGGCGTCATAGGCATCATCATTGCCCTCGTGGACGGCCTTGTTGCCCAGCATACGGATCTTGTGGTAGTGTTCACAGGTAGTTTTATCAATCCACTGATAATCGTAGAGGGCATCAACAGAGGAAGCCAGATCCTCCTCGGCGATGGCAGCGTTGCTGCACAAATAATTAACCATCAGCTCAAGGACCTGACGGGATTTTATCATGGACAGATTATATTTTTTCTGGCTGATTAAAATCTCAGCATCTTTTACACCCTGGCGTATATCTCCCCAGGTATTTGCAATATCCGGTACAGCCATAGAAACCTCCTTTAAGAGTGCTGTGTAAGTATTGTTTTTATTATACTATTATTCGACAATTATTGCACGCACAATTTTCGGAATATATGAAAAATAAGAAAAAAGATAGAACTTGAAAAGAACGGTACAAGGTGATAAAATGAGAGAACAATGATTTCCGGAGGAAATATTTATGAGATTACGCCATATCCCAGGTTCGGAGGAACAGATTGCAGAAAGTCCATATGTGATTCAGCAGCCCTGGGAGTATCGGGGATGCTGGGAGAAAGCGTTCGGAAGCTCCGGTCCTGTAGTGATTGAGGTGGGGATGGGAAAGGGGAAGTTCATCATGGAGCTTGCCGCGGCCCATCCTGACATCAATTATGTGGGGATCGAGATGTATTCCAGCGTACTTCTGAAAGCGATTCAGAAACGGAAAGACACAAAACTGTCCAATCTGTGGTTTTTAAGAGCAGATGCAAGAACCCTGACGGATATATTTGCTCCGGGAGAGGTTCATAAGATTTATCTGAATTTTTCAGATCCCTGGCCAAAAGACCGCCATGCCAAGAGACGTCTTACCTCGCCGGAATTTATGGCTGTCTATGACAGGATTTTAAAGGATGACGGTAGCGTGGAATTTAAGACGGACAACAGAGAGCTGTTTGAGTATTCATTGGAGTCTATTCCGGCGGCAGGGTGGAATGTAGAGATGCATACATTTGATCTGCACCACAGCCCTTATGCCCACGGGAATGTGATGACCGAATATGAGTCAAAGTTCTCGGCGGAGGGGAAGCCTATCTGTAAACTGATTGCTAAAAGACAGGCAGCTACATAAAAGCAGTGGTCCCAATCCTGGAATAGAAACCGATAATCTGCGTATCTTATTAGAAAGCAGAGGTTGGGAGAACCGGATGGCTCTTAAAGAGAACATTATCAAAAAACTGCAGCAGGCGACCTGTGATAAAACAGAACTGAACAAAAAGGTGATCAGATGGCAGAAGTCTTTAAGGGAGGCAGAAAAAGTGCTTAAAGACGGCGGAAAAAAAGATTCCGGAAAATAAAAGGAAGAGAGGACAAATAATATGGCAATGCAGTTAACAGGCAGCAACTTTGAAACCGAAGTATACCAGTCAGATATACCGGTTCTGGTGGATTTTTATGCGGACTGGTGCGGTCCCTGCAAGGCTATGGCGCCTGTGGTGGAGGCACTGGCAGAAGAGTACCGGGGGAAAGCAAAGGTCGGAAAGATCAACACCGACGACAACCAGGATATTGCCATGGAGTACGGGATTATGTCTATCCCTACATTTCTTGTATTCAAAGGCGGGAAGGTCATAAAAAAGATGATAGGGATGCAGGATAAGAGAACGTTAGTGGCGGCTGTTGAGGAAGCGCTGTAAAGGGCAGAACACCAAAGGCAGCGATGTGAATATGGTAAGACGGTTCCCCAGCCGGCATAGATTTATTCCGGTCTTGTGCATGGTCTGGGGATTTTTTTAAAAATGCAGTAATTTTTTGAAAAATAGGGTTGACATTTGGCCGTTCATGCGATAATATAGTGTTCGTGCTACAAAAGAGATATATCATTAACAGAGAGCGCCTTTAGCTCAGTTGGTAGAGCAGTAGACTCTTAATCTATTTGTCCAGGGTTCGAGTCCCTGAAGGCGCAGGTAAAGTACTGGTTTTGATGACAAGGAGCATCGGGGCCGGTGCTTTTTTTGTTTCACAGAGAGTATCTATGAAATAAAAATCTTGACTTTTTTGGGAAATAGCCTTATAATATTAAAGGTTTTAAAAGTGATATCTGAAAAGCGCCTTTAGCTCAGTTGGTAGAGCAGTAGACTCTTAATCTATTTGTCCAGGGTTCGAGTCCCTGAAGGCGCAGACTAAAAGCCGGGTCCGGCATTACATTGCCGGACCCGGCTTTTTACTGTTCAGAAAATAGCTTATTGCAGTTATTTTCTGACGGCCTCCCTGGCCGTATCCAGAAGAGCCTTGGCTTCTTCCATGGAGGAGTCCATTAACTGAAGAAGGTGATGCTTTTCCAGGGTGGGAGAATAGTAGAATCCCTGCTGATATGGACAGTCAGCCCGATTCAATATTTTTAACTGATGCTGGGTTTCTACACCCTCAGCGATGACCTTCAGGCCAAGTTTTCCCGCCATTTGTACCAGACTGTCCACCATAATCCTGGCCTGCGGATTGTGTTCCAGCTGCCAGATAAACATCCGCTCCAGTTTAACCGTATTTACGGGATACTGTAAAAGGCTGGTAATACTGAACAATCCGGATCCAAAGTCATTTAAGATAATTTCCACTCCCATTTCTGACAGGGTCTGGAGAACATCGGATATATTAACCAGAGAGGTGGCATACGTATTTCCGGAAAATTCCAGCGCCAGCTTTCCGACGGGAATTTTATAGCGGCGAAGTATGATTTCGATTTTGCTTATGAAATCCTCCTGTTGTAACATGAGAGAGGAAATACGGGTGCTGACCGATTCGAATTCAATATTTTTTTCCAGCATGGATGCAATACATGCTCCCAGGTGTTCCAAAGCGAAATATTCCAACGTACGGATCTGCCCTGAATCCTCAGCGATGGGGGTGAATTCCGGCGCTCCGATAAATCCCAGCCCTTTTACAAAAATTCGGAGATACAGTTCGGCCCGGACAAATTTGTGTTTTTCAATGCTGTAGGTGGGGCGGTAACGTACTTCTATCTCCTGCCTGTCGAGAGCTTCGTTCAGATACAGCGCAATGGTCCGGCGCCTGGAGGCCTGCTGATGGAGTATATTGTTATAAACAACCATCTGATTGGAACCATATTCGGAAGCTTTGGATATTGCCATGTCGAGGCAGTTCAGCAGATGCTCTGCCGTGGCGGCATAGGTGGGAAATGAGCAGATGCCGATCTGAACCGAGCAGATACAATCAATATCCCCCACAGTCCACACATGCTCAAAGCGATCTAATATCTCCTGGCAAACCGCTTGAGCATGGCTGGCGGTGGTATGCTCCAGTATGACGATGTACTCCATGCCGATAAAATGATGAATACGTTTTCCTGTAGTCTTTCTGAGATAATTTAAAATCTGGGACAGCAGATCCTCACAATAACCATAGCCGAATATTTCATTTAACCTTTTAAAATTTTCAATATAAATCTTTAATGCCACACCGCTGGAATGCCGTCCGTTGCTGGACATGAGAGTGTCCAGATATTCCTGACACTGATTTACGTGAGAAGTGTTTGGTGAGGGCACAGATACAGGCTGCCGATCAAACGGGCTCTGCTGAGTTCGCTGCTGCTTTTTGCCAAAAAAACCCATAATATGTTACCTCCATGTAAAAACGTCATATATTGACCATAGTGATTTAAGTATAATAAAAGTATAAAAGAAAGTCCAGTATTTCCAACGTTTATTCTTTATTATCGGTATCAATCTCCAAGCGCCTCCGTACACAGGATCATCTGTCCAAGGAGCATATAATCTTTCACCTCGTCAAGCTGAATAATTTCAGGAATATATTTAGTGGGAACATATTTCCCGATTTCCCGTATCAGTTCATCGGTCTGTACAATAAGGCGGCAGGAGAGAAGGAGCACATCGGGGCCCAGGATGCAGATAATGGATGCAACAGACTGGGCTACCCAGGTCAGGGCACCTTCCGGGGTGAGACACAGGGAGGAACGGGTGCTTTGACTGTTGGTGGGCAGGTACTGAATCTCACCTGCCACATGTTTAAACCCTTCTATAAGCTGTCCGTTTAAAATGCTGCCGACCCCTCCTGCAGAACCGACGGCAGGCTGAAATAAAAACGACAGGGAGCGGTACTGATCCTGTGAAGAGTAGTATCCCACGGCAATGCAGTTCGCGTCATTGCCCAGAATAAATTTGCGGGAATACTTTTTGGACAGGCACTCCAGAATGTTGCTCTCATCAAACCCCTGGGCAAGCAGTGTAAGACGTCCCTCATCGATAATTCCCGGCATGGACAGTCCTGTCAGCTGTATATCCGGATAGATGGCAAAGGCCATATCGCAGAGGTCGTAAATATCTTCCAGGGAGATGCGTGATTTGATGGAAACCTCATCATAAATAATGTCGTTATGTTTGTTGTAAATTCTGGATGTAAAGAGATAATGGTTGTCTTCACTTAGAAGCCCGATAGTAAGAAGCTTTGCGTGGGGTTTGATCTGCTGCTTTAGCGGAAGCCGGCCCGGGTAAGACCGCGTATGGCGGGCAGCAGGTGCAAGCAGGGGCGCCAAATCGGAAAATACACCCTTCACGTCGTAGGTGGCAAAGGTTTTGGGCGGTATTTTGCAGACTTTTTTATTATGCAGTATCTTCTGGGCCGTGTCATATATGTAAGAAATCTGGGGAGCCAGCAGAATGATGTCGTACTGGCTGGCCGTGTGGTAGAGATTTCCGTAGGACACGGCGGAAAATTCGTAATTCAGGGAGAGCAGCTGGGCAGATTCATTGAGCTTCTGGGCAAAAAAACCAGTGGTAAGACCGCTGGTACAGGACAGAAGAACCCGCACAGGCGGTTTGGCGGTCAGATCCTTTACACATTCCAGCATTTCCTCAAACAACTTCATGGCGTGTTCCAGAGTGTGCATCTGAAAATGGAGGTAAAAGACATGGCGGTTGGTGACAAGATTCAGCACATAAAGCTGAATAATATCCATAGGAAAGAAGGTAACCTCACCACGGCAGTAAGTGGTTTCGATTACGATTACATTTTCATCCTTTTCGCTGACAAACAGATTGTAGCTGGGGTCTGTCTGAGTCAGAATCCATTGGCGAAACTCCCTGATTAAGATGGTGCCCGGCGATGCTCCCATGAAGAAATCCCCCTTTATCATATAAGTAAAATACTCTAACATTAAGTATAAAGGGTTAGGATTTTTGTGTCAATCGGCAGTTTAGGCCGTGTTTGTACGGATGCAGAAATTTGGTTATATGCTTAAGGAAATTAGAGCCATTATGTCCAGTGATTCCCTATGGAATTCCCAGGTTCTGTATGATACTATTGTTTTGTAACAGAAATGTAAAATATTTGTAACAGACAGGAGGATACTATGAGAAAATTTGCATTATATGCTGCAGTAGCGGCGACGGCAATGGCGGGAATGGGAACCATGACGTCCCAGGCCGCCGTAAAAACTTATGTGATAGGCGGAAATATGGGTGGAAACTGCGGAAACGGCGTGTCTGCAGGCAGCGGTAATTCACTGAATGAGATTTTGCAGATGGTGACATCCGGTATAGGATCCGGCTGCCTGGGAAACGGGAGTTTTGCACC
>Ga0224742_10460_pt1 | contig 10692 bp, 10 predicted proteins | sample LIM_E_Water_Neg_FD_161631 | JGI IMG/M metagenome (GOLD analysis project Ga0224742, IMG submission 161631) | Enriched cells from gastrointestinal tract of the lab mouse from Pacific Northwest National Laboratory (PNNL), Richland, Washington... | ecosystem: Host-associated > Mammals > Digestive...
GGTGCTTTTCCACATGGCGACAGGAAGTGGCAAGACGCTTATTATGGCAGGACTGATACTTTATCTCTACAAGCAGGGATATCGAAATTTTCTGTTCTTTGTCAATCTTTCAAACATCGTTGAAAAGACGAGGGAGAATTTCCGCAATCCGGCATCCACAAAGTATCTCTTTGCGGATGAGATTGTTTTGGACGGAGAACGCATCCGCATCAACCAGGTTGATAATTTTCAGTACGCAGATGAAGACGCTATCAATATCTGCTTCGCTACCACACAGGGACTCCACATGGATATGTGGATGACAAAAGAAAACGGGATATCCTTTGACGATTTTGACGAGCAGAAGGTTGTGCTTATCTCCGATGAGGCACACCATCTGAATGTTGATACAAAGAAGAAAATGTCTGCTGACGAGGAATCAAGCTATCATTCCTGGGAACAAACGGTAAAAAACATCTTTAGCCGAAATGCAGATAACATTCTGCTGGAGTTTACAGCCACCTGCGACCTCGCCAATCCGGCAATCCGCGCCACATACGAGAATAAAATTATTTTCGACTATGCTCTGGCAAAGTTTTATGGTGACAGATATTCCAAGGATATCATCACGCTCCGTTCTGACCTTACAATAATGGAGCGCGCCTTACAGGCACTTGTGCTTAGTCAGTACCGACTTAAGGTTTTTCAAGATCACCGTCTTAGTATAAAGCCTGTTGTACTTTTCAAAGCTGCAAAAATTGCTGACAGCAAAGACTTCATGTTCGACTTTATAGAGACTGTAAAGGACCTCACAGGAACACAGCTACGCAACCTCTCAAATGCCGTTAATAACGAAGTCATACATACAGCTTTTGCTTACTTTGCCAATAACGGGATTTCATTTGATACTCTCGCGGCAGAACTCCGTGACGATTTTTCAGAAGAACATTGCGTCTCTGTAAATGATGATAAAGATGCGACACAGAAGCAGCTTCTCCTCAATTCGCTGGAGGATGCAGATAATCCATACCGTGCGATTTTTGAGGTAAAGAAACTTGATGAAGGCTGGGACGTCTTGAATCTGTTTGATATTGTCCGTTTGTATGAGACAAGACAGTCTGGCAGTAAAAAACTGTCACCCACAACGATTGCGGAGGCACAGCTGATTGGGCGTGGTGCAAGATATTGCCCGTTCAAAATTGACGATGAACAGTCGAAATTCCAGAGAAAGTACGATGAAGATGTAAAAAACGAACTGCGTGTCTGCGAGACGCTTTATTATCACTGCCAGAATGACCATCGCTATGTGACGGAGCTACGTAACGCCCTTCGTGAAATTGGTCTGGATACCGATAAAATTGTGCAACGTGAATATATTCTTAAAGATGATTTCAAAACTACAGACATATACACACACGGTTTAATTTTCCTAAATACCAGAGTCGTGAAAGACAGGAGGGACGTCCATGGACTTTCTCCGACAGTCCGTGATGATATATACCGTTTTCAAGCCGCCACGGGAGCATCGGGCGTTGACTCGGTCATGGTGGAAAACGGACAAGGTGCAGACACCTCTTTTGATTTGAATACGGCGCACATGACAATTAAGGAAATCGCAGCAATCAACTATGCTATTGTGAACAAAGCATTGATGAAATATCCGATTTTCAAATTCAATACCCTGCATTCCTATTTCCCAAATGTCACATCCACACGGCAATTTATAACCGATAATGAGTACCTCGGTGCTGTCCGTATCGACATTCAGAGCAGGGATGAACATCCGACTATGGATACGCTCTATGCTGCAGTATTCTATGTGCTTGGCAAGATTGCAGGTTCTATTTCCAGCATCGAAGAAACCTATAGAGGCACAAAGGAGTTTAGAGCAAGGAATATCAGAGATGTGTTCCGCAATAAGACAGTCAATTACACCAATCCACATGACGGTGGAATTGGCATCTCACAAAACGATCCATCCGTAAAGAGCGATTGGAAAATTGACCTCTCTACGGAAGATTGGTTTGTATATACAGATAACTACGGGACTTCGGAAGAGAAAGCCTTTGTTGCTTACTTCCGTGGGTATGTTACGGATCTGCGGAAAATCTATAATTGCATCTACCTTGTCCGAAACGAGCGTGAATTCCACATTTACTCGTTTGAGGATGGCGAACGTTTCGAGCCGGACTATGTTCTTTTCTTGCAAAGGAATAAAACGGACGGCTTTGAACAACTCCAGATTTTCATTGAGCCGAAAGGTACACAGCTTCTCGAAAAGGACGCATGGAAAGAAAAATTCCTGCTTCAGCTTAAGACCGAAGCTGTACCGGCTACCATCTTTGTGGATGACAACGATTATAAGATTTGGGGACTTCACTTCTTCAATCAGGATAACCGCATGAAAGAATTCGATGCGGAAATTGCAGCTTTGATTGGTACATAAAGCGCGGAAGAAGTTTTAGGAGATAAAGGAGATTAATTAATTCCACACGGAAAGAATATTAACCTTTTTTTAATGGATGGCGACGCAAATGCACTCTTGCCAATTGGACTGGAGTAGCGTATAAAATCCCACGAACGGAGTTGGACAAATGCAAAGAACGAGATGACTTGAAACAAAGTGGAGTATATTTCCTTTTCGGAACCTCAGATCAGACTGGAGATCCTGTTGTATATATTGGGCAGGCTGGCGCACGAAAAAAATGGTGAAGGTATTCTCAACCGCCTCCAAGAGCATAAGCGAAATCCTGACAAAGACTACTGGACAGAGGCTGTCGTATTTACGACTTCAAACAACTCCTTTGGTCCTACAGAAATCAGTTATCTTGAAAATCGCTTCTGTAATCTTGCTCTTGCCGCCAAGCGATACGAGGTAAAAAACGGAAATGATTCAACATCCGGTAATATTACAGAAGAAAAAGAAAGTGAACTGGAAGAATTTATCGATTACGCAAAACTGATTATGGGGACACTTGGACATAAGATTTTCATACCTTTTACAAAATCCGAACCTGCCGGCGCAGATATTCCAAAAGACTTTGCTTCAGTTATACCAGATATCGAGTTTTTCCTTTCTCGTACCATAAAACAGTATAATATCTCTGTTAATACGCAAGCGAAGCAAACAGCGGAAGGATTCGTTGTCCTCGCCGGAAGCATTATATCACCAGAAGATGACAATACAATTCAACCTGGCGTAAAGGAAAAGAGAAAAAACGCCAGTATAAATGATTGTCATATTTTGCAGGAAGATGTACTTTTCAGTAGCCCCTCCAGCGCAGCAATATTTGTCATTGGCAAAAGTGCAAATGGTTGGACATCCTGGAAAACAAAATACGGAAAAACTCTGCATGACTTGGAGGACAAGGAATAGCTCTTTCTAACCAATTAAAGACCTATAGGACTATATCAGTGAGTGCCAGCAAAATGGCACTCATTTTTTCTCCCCAAATCTATGTTTAATATAGCACTCATGACTGCAATATTTTCTGCAGCTGTCCCCATACACCGTGATGCCCTTCCCGCAAAGCTGACAAGTAATCTCGTAGTATGCCTTGCGTTTGACCTAGTCGAGATGCTGATTCCACCATTGATTTCAACACTTGTTGCAGCAGAATCTTCACAGTTTCTGTCCGGTATATTGTTGAACAGAGCCACTGCGGTTTTCGCATTTTGTTACAATGGTTGGGTATTTTGGTTTCATCTTTTTCTCGGATTTTTTCTTTCTTGTCTGCTCTTTCTGCTTCTCTGCTATGTGCTGCACCGTACGGAAGTTCGGAAATTTGTATTTCTGAATGCTGTCATCAATCATATGCACCTCTGCCGTTTCTATCTTGCACTCTCTTTACTAAAAATCACCGTTCCTTATCTCTCTTCTTTTTCTTAATATTCTCCTTCACTCCAAAATGCTTTTTCCGATACTCATACTCTTTCAGAAACTCATCATAGACCTTCATCTTGTATTTCATACTTTTCATTTTACTTTCATCATACCCCATTCGCTTTTGATACTCTTTTAATTCTGCCATTTGATCACTTGTCGGCGGCGGAAGCAACTTTGCACGTTCTTCTAATGAAAGCTTTAAAAAATCTGCTTTTTCCTCTTTGGTTGCTTCTGATTTATGCTCTAAAACAGCTTGGTTTTTCCCCTGCCATTGTTCATTGAACTCCTGAAAAACACTTCCGTAAAAGATTTCTTCATCATTTTCAGATACATCATGATCTGCCTGAAAGTGGTCAAATGCTTCGTAAAATGAATCTCCGCCTTTTTTCGCCTCCTCCCGCCAGTCCCCATAATCATCAATATACTGCTTTGCTTCCTCAATATCCTTCATGGTACGCCTGTATTCCACCTGCTTCTGCTCTTTTTCCTGCATATACTGTCTGATCCCCGCCACTGTAAAACGACTCCCAAGCTTGCTTCCCCTGACCGCTTGCGCTTTTCCTGTTTCACCCGCATGGTACGGAAGCGCATAACTAATGGTATTCCCTTTCAATCGTATATCCATGAGATATATTTTCTTTAACATCTCCACCACATCCTCAAGCGTTCTTGTTTCAGTGCTATTCATTGCAAGGCGTACATAAACCTTGATCTCTTCCTTAAAAGACAGCTTATCATGCTTCTGCATCTGGCATTCCGCAAAACTTTTCCGTTCCTGCGTCCGTTCCTCATTATAGAATGTATCCCTGACCGAATGTGTCAGCCCCCGCTCCATGCACTGTTCCCCGAAAAACTGTGACATCTCCTTCAATTCCGGCATCCTCCTGCGGAAAGATTTACCAGTCTTTACATTACAGTTGCTCACAATAAAATGAACATGGATATGCTCTGTGTCCGTATGCACCGCCCACATTGCTTCATATCCCTTGCTCCAAAAGAATTTATGCGCAAATTCCCTTGCTATCTTATCTGCTTCCTCATAGGTCAGCTTATCGTTATCATCCGGATGAAAAGAAATCGACAGCTTATGTGCCAGAATATTTTTCTGCTTGTAACGTGAATACTTTTTATCGTGCATTTTTCTTGTTATCAGCAGACTGTTAGCAAAATTATCCCTGTTACATCCAAACGCTCCGTACAAATCCGGTCTTGTCTTACGGATTCCTTCTTTTATCTGTTCTTTTTTCGTTCCAAGAATATAATCTGTCGCACTTTTTAACTGTGCGACAGATTTGCAGTAACTGTAATTCACATTAACATTTCCATAAACCCCTGCCATAGACCATATCCCCCCTTTATTCCCGATCAGGCTATTTTCTCCCATATGCGAAGCAGTCTGTTTTCAATTTGTTTATATCTGTATTCCGTATATTCAAGCGGCTGCTTCATATCCATACCGCCATAGGTATTGATTATCTTTGCTATCTGGTTGATATTGACTCCCTGTTTTTTTAGTTCCGCCGAAAGCTCTGACAATAAATTGTGCACGTCCTTTAACGTAACGCCATCCATCTGCTTTCCCTCATTTATCCGTAACAGATAATCTACAAAGTCTGCATTGCTGCCATATCCGCTGGCTTCTTTTTGTTTTTCAAACTCTGCCTGCAACTTATCATCTGTTCGGATATAGATTACTCTGTCCCTTGCCCTGTTTCCCATAAAATCCCTCCAATCTGATAGCGATCTGCCTATCTTCTAAAAACAACCTTGCATCAAAAAAGAACCAGACACATTTTCCTCAGTGTGTGTGGCTCCCAAATTCGCACTTCCTGTATCCACCTTTATTGAATTGGCTACTGGCAATTGCAGTAATGGCTACATTTTCAATATCACGATTTCAGTTCAAATATCGGCTGCAATCCTTCTTTCCTTTGTGTCCATTTGATGCCATTTACCGTATTTTCTGTAGCCTTATCGTAGAAATGCTCCGTAAGCAGGGCACATCATTCCCATAAGTCTGTCCGCTGCAAAGAACGCAGCTCCCAGACAAAAGCCTCCCCTCGCTCTACGCTCCGTCCGGCTTTTCCACATCGCTTTCCCACTCTGGCACTTTTCCACTTGCCGCTGATGTGGTGGGAATGATATAGGCAGGTAGTACCGTTGGCTTGCCAGCTCATCAAAAATAAAAATCGGAGTGCCTGCCGGACACTCCGATTTTTATTTCTTCCTCACTGTCTGCGCCACCGGTGCTACCTGCTCAGGGGGCTTCGCCCCCTAAGAACCCCATTCCGGCTATCCTCCAAAACTGAAATCAAGGAACTCATTCTCCTCCGGTTCCTCTGTTTCAGCTTCTCCGCCATCTTGCAAAATACCATCGCCGGAACTTAATACCTGCACATCCCTATTGTCTTTCAAATAATCCTCCGCCTGTGCATTATTACCCGTTGCCAAGATATTCTGCTGCTGCAAAAGGTAATTCCGATAAGCTGTGACAGGTTGCCAAGCACTTTCTGTTCCACCTTTTCCACGATCCTACCTGCAAAGGCATCCTCTTTTTCCCTTGTTTCCAGATAAGGATCATCAAATATTGCCAGATGCCGGTCATAAAAATCATTGATTGCCTGAATGATAAAGTCATTCTGCGAGGGAAATGCCCTGACAGCTTCTGAGTGAAGTATTTCCCATGCCCGTCTGTCAGCTTCCTTTTCCTCATAAAACCGCACATTGCGGTTACGGATATTTCCTGTCATTCCTGCACCTTCTTTCTAGCTGCACTTTTTGTTGTGGCGCAAAATCATGTAACAGTAATATTCATATCCCTTTGCAGTCGCACAGATATCGTGATTAAAATGCGTCCTCTCCCGGTTATATTCCCCGACAGCTTCCACGATTCTTGCGCCGCCGCCCATAAAGTGAAGCTGCATAAGGCTTTCATTATATTCATAATCCTTCAGCTTCTGAAAAATCTCCTGTACATAGGAAACTGCTGCTTCTTTCATGAGTGAGACATAGGGCTCTACAATATCCGTTTCCCCTGTTCTCAGATAATTTTCAATGACCTCGTTCATCAGGTTTGTTCCCGTTTCGTCCAGCACCTTATTATGAATACGCTTCATACACTGGAAAACACCGAGTTTCTCTGTCCATGATTTACTCTCCATCGCCCTGCCATTGTTTAAATACATGATATTCATTGTTCCGTTGCCAATATCGGCAAGTAAATTCATTCCTTTAAAATCTTTCAGGTTTTCCGCCACCGCAGAATAGCATTGCGGCATGACTGTGCATCCGGCAATCTCGACCTCATACTGTCTGCCTTTATAGCGAAACTGCACAATCTTATTCTGCATCAAATATTGGCGGAAAGATTCTCTCTGCGCCTGCACCCACTTCAACGGAAGTCCTGATGCAAGATGTACTCTGGCAGAGGTTAAGTTCCTTGCATTCAGTTCTTTTGCTATTGCTGCAAGCGTTAGGATATAATTATCATCATCTGACTGCTTTTCAGCGATAAAGCTCTTATGACCTTCCCCGATAATGTAGAAATATCCGTCATACTCCAGATAATCCTTACTGAAAGTTGGCGCTTTCTCACTCTTAATCAGCGCTGTTGGAAATACCCTGTGTGTTGTTTTGATATTCCCATATCCATGATCAATTCCTAAAATCAATGTTCCATTCATGTTATATTCTCTTATATTCGCCATAGTTCTTCCCTCTCTTTTCGTTTTGATTTAATGATAGCAGTAGACAATATCATGAAGAACCACTTCCTCTGCCGTTGCTTTAGCCTGTTCCCGAAGCTGCCACATTTCCATTGTAGAGTCCGGATTCTCCGGTTTATGTTTCTGTAAATACTGCTGCATAATCCTGTCCAACAGTTCGTTAGCTTCCTCATTTACTTCCGCTGCCTTTTGCTTCAACTGCCCTGTACAAACTAAATCATAATATCTCTCCGGCTGGTTTTCTTTCAGATACTTTTTCCATAAATCTCCGTATTTTCCTAAAAAAACATTTTGCATTGTTTCTGTTTCTTCTTCGCCAATAAAGATATTAGGATATAAAATACCGTCTTTCTCTGTGTAAGTGCCGCCCATCTGTTCAAATATTGATAATTCTTCTTTCTTCCTACCCATAACTTTATCCTCCACTCTTCTATTTCTATCGTGATTTTTCCGATCTTTTAGCTGAAAGGTTACGAATACCTGTTTGTTTTTCATGCCAATCCCTGACCAATTTTTCTATCAGTTCCACTTTCTGCTTTGGTGTAAAATCTGTGGGGAAATACTGCGACAACGAATCCGCCCTAATCTTAATCTGTTCCCTCTGATTTGCTTTTTCCTCTCCCAAAATATCATACATTTTATCCATATCAATCCCCTCTGACTGACTCAGGCGTTTCATCCTGTTTGCCTGTGAAAGAGACGGCGTACACTGCTCCAAATCCATTACCACATGAAGCTCATACTGCTCCTCTTCCTTCAAATAAGAAAGTTCCACCGCTATAGTAAACGCTATTTTCCCTTCATCCACCATATCAAGGATTTTGGGAATAAGATTTGTCAGACGGATATACCTTGCAATCTGATTCCGGCTCTCTCCAACCTGTTTTGCTAAAAGTTCATCCGAACGAAGTATGGGCTTTCCGTTTTCTCCCACATCCTTTGACAGCTTCGTCCCAACTTGGGACATAGGTTCCGTAATTTTCTTTCCCTGCTGCTTCATGACTTCCAGCTTCATTTTATAGGCATAAGCTTTCTCACTGGGCTTGATATGCTCCCGCTGTAAATTACTGTCTACCATTGCGATTGTTGCTTCTGCATCATCCATCTGCACAATCATCACAGGAACCGTGTCTATGCCTGCCCATTCGCTGGCAGCTTTTCTTCTGTGCCCTGCAATGATTTCATACCCTGATCCAATTGGGTTTGGTCTTACAATCAAGGGAACAAGCACTCCCTTCTCCTCAATACTCTTCGATAATTCAAAGAGCTGCATATTATGCTCTACCTTAAACGGATGCCCTTGAAAATCATGCAGTTCGCTGATTTTTACATTTTCCGTCTGTACTTTGTGGTCAAAAATCCCACATATACTCTTTTTGTTTGTCTGCTCCATCTGTTAATCCTCCTGCCTTCCAATTTGATTATCGAGGTGTCTGATGAATGCTGGCAGTTATAAAATCAAAAAGACCGCCTGCTCCACACCATAAAAATATAGAAAACAGGCGGTCTTTCGACTTACCTATTATTCAGTTGTTGATAAGTTTTTTCTGTAATGATTGAATTTGTGAACGATACATTTTTGTGTCCACTCATACGAGTTCCATAACTACGGACACTTTAATCTCGTGAGAAATCTCTTTTTTCTTTCCGATTTCAGGTGTTCGGTTAAACTTAAAAATCCTCGCAAAGTGCGTAAACTCAAGGACTTCTACGAATCCTTCCTTTGTAGACAACATGCGACTTCCACATGCTTCACAAACGGAAACATATCCACCGCCACTCCTCTTTCCATACGATACCCCTTCCCGCACAGATACTTCATATCCCGCGCCAGCGTTTCGGGATTGCAGGAGACATATACCACCTTCTTCGGCGCCATTCTCACAAGCGCCGACAGGAATTTTTCGCTGCTGCCGGTCCGGGGCGGATCAAGGAGTACCACGTCTGCCTTTTCTCCCGCGTCCGTCATCTCCTCCATAAACTCTCCTGCATCCCCCTGATAAAAATGCACGTTGGAAAGTCCGTTCCGTTTTGCCCCTGCAATAGCGTCCCTGACAGCGTCCTGATTCAGCTCTACCCCGATAACGTTCCCCGCCTTTCGGGCCGCAATCATCCCGATTGTTCCCGTCCCGCAATAGGCGTCCAGAACCGTTTCCTTCCCGGAGAGGCCGGCGTATTCAATCGCCTTCCGGTACAGGATTTCCGTCTGTTCGGGATTTACCTGATAAAAGGATTTCGGCGATATCTTAAAGGTCATGCCGCACAGCTCATCCTCAATATAGCCCGGCCCGTAAATCACCTGTTCCTTTGCTCCAAGCACCATACTTGTTTTCTGATTATTGACATTAATTACAACCGTTGAAATTTCCGGATGTTCTTTTCGGAGAGCCCTGACAAAATTGTTTTTGGAGGGCATGATGGGAGAGCTTAGGACAAGAACCACCATAATCTGGTTCGTTTTGTATCCCACCCGGATGAGCACATGACGAAGAAGGCCGTAGTCCGTATCTTCATCGTAGGTCTTGATTTTAAAGGATTTTAACAGCCCTCTGATTGTCCGCAGAATATCGTCGGCCTTTTCATTTTCCAACAGGCATCTGTCCACCGGAACAATGCTATGCGTGCCCTCCCTGTAAATGCCGGAAATGATATTTCCCCGTACGTCTCTTCCAAACGCTGCATGTACCTTATGGCGATAGTGTTCCGGCTTTTCCATCCCAATGATGCCTTCAATTCTGCCGTATTCTTTTAAAAGCTCCGCAACGTCTTCCTTCTTTCTTTTTAACTGCTTATTATAATCCACGTGCAAAAGCTGGCAGCCCCCGCATTTATTATAAACCGGACAGAGAATGGCCTCCTTTTTTTCCGGCTTCTGATTTTGCTTTTTCGGTCCTGAACGCTTCCAATCAAGATTTCCTGTATTTTGCTGAATCTGATTCTTCTGTTTTTGTTTTTCCTGCCTTAAATTCGACTGCTTTGTGCCCGACTGTTTTGGATTCGTCCGCTTTTGATTCGTTTGCCGCAAATCCGGCTTTTGCATATTTTTCTTCTTATTTGAAACTGTTTTTTTTCCTGCATAATATTTCTGATTCATTCTGTTTT
>Ga0224742_10462_pt1 | contig 10691 bp, 9 predicted proteins | sample LIM_E_Water_Neg_FD_161631 | JGI IMG/M metagenome (GOLD analysis project Ga0224742, IMG submission 161631) | Enriched cells from gastrointestinal tract of the lab mouse from Pacific Northwest National Laboratory (PNNL), Richland, Washington... | ecosystem: Host-associated > Mammals > Digestive...
ATATTCACATAAGGGATAAATAAATCCCATTATTTAAATGATATTTGTTAAAAATAAATAAAAGGTGGGTTATGCTATGAAAGTATGTGTATTTTTTGGTACAGGTTATGAGGAGATAGAAGCCCTTACAGTGGTGGATCTTCTGCGCAGACAGGGAATAGATACGGAGATGGTTTCCATTACAGGGGAAGAAACCGTAACAGGTTCCCACAATATTAAAGTTTCCATGGACAGTCTGCTTGAGGACATTGATTTTTCAAAAGTGGATATGATTGTCCTGCCCGGAGGCGGTGAAGGGACGAAGAATCTGGAAGCCTGCAGCCCCCTTATGGAGCAGGTGGATGCTTTTGCAAGGGAAGGAAAGGCGCTGGGCGCAATCTGCGCAGCTCCCTCTATTTTGGGACACAGAGGCATCCTGAAAGGGAAGAAAGCAATCGCATATCCGGGATTTGAAGACCAGCTTGAGGGCGCCGTTGTTACCTTTGAACCTGCAGTCCGGGATGGCAATATCATCACAGGACGGGGGATGGGATGTTCCATTGATTTTGGGCTTGCAATTATAGAATATCTGGCAGACAGCAGGGCCAGCGCTGCCATGGCGGAAAAAATCGTATATAAGTAATAAAATTTAAGGAAGGGTACAAATGAATATTTTATTTTTTTTGACGCCCAAAAGTGAAGTGGCGTATGTCTATGATACGGACACCCTGCGGCAGGCCATAGAAAAAATGGAGAACCACAGGCATGCGTCTATTCCTGTCATCAGCAGGAAGGAAGGACGGTACATAGGAACCCTGACAGAAGGGGATCTGCTCTGGTATATCAAGGAACATGGGGATTTATCCGTCCACAGGGCGGAAGATGTTTCCATTATGGAGGTACCGCGCAACTGTGATAATGAGCCGGTGGACGTGGATGTGGATATGGAAAATCTGCTGAACAAGGCAATGAACCAGAATTTTGTCCCGATTATTGACGACAGGGACAGATTCATCGGAATCATTACCCGGAAAGCATTGATACAGTACCTGTGCAGGAAGCTGGTGACGGTCCAGTTAGAAGCCGGGGGAATGAGCATCCGGTGAGAGCAGGCCGGCATTTTTCAAATTTGCTTTGATCCGGCGGATCATAAATGGCATTGGCCGATTGTGGTAATAGGTAAAGTCAGTGAGGGGAAATGAATGTATAATCAGTTGACACGCAAAGATATAGAAAAGATGGAGGCCGAAATTGAGGAAAGGAAGCTTGTGATACGGCCGAAGCTTTTAGAGTCGGTAAAAGAGGCCAGAGCCCAGGGAGACTTAAGCGAAAACTTTGAGTATTATGCAGCCAAGAGAGAAAAAAATAAAAATGAAAGCCGTATCCGCTTCCTGGAGCGGATGATAAAGACTGCGGAAGTGATACCCGATGAGTCCATGGAGGACGAGGTGGGCATGAACAATACCGTGGAAGTGGAATTTGAAGAGGACGGCGCCATAGAAAAATATAAAATTGTCACTACCATGCGCGGAAATTCCCTGGCCGGTCTGGTTAGCGTGGAATCTCCCATTGGCAAAGCCCTGATGGGACATAAGGCCGGAGAGAGGATCTATGTGGAGGTCAATGCTGGTTACGGCTATTATTTAAAAATCAGATCCATCGAGAAAACAAAAGACGATGGAAACGATAAAATCAGGAGTTTTTAAAACGGAAAAACTTACCATAATATTTTCACGAACACCGTTAATACTATGAACAAGATAAGTGATAAAGAAAACGCTTTGAACGGGAGGGATTCCGGGATAAGCGAAAACTTGACCGCTTATCCCGAAGACTGTAACAGACAGTCAAAAAATATAACGGAGGTGAATGAAAGATGGCAAGCAGCAAAGCTAATAGAGTAGAAGTTCCTGAAGCTAAAGCAGCTATGGATCGTTTCAAAACAGAAGTTGCTTCTGAACTTGGTGTTAACCTGAAAGAAGGCTACAATGGCGACCTTACTTCAAAGGAAGCTGGGTCCATTGGCGGTGAAATGGTTCGTAGAATGATCAAAAAGCAAGAAGAACAGATGAAATAACAAAACAGCAAAAAGAATGGCCCGTCTGCAGATGCAGGCGGGCTGTTTTTACAATAAGCTGTCTCGCAGAGCGTGGCAGCGTTTGTTAATAAGCAGTCTGGGCAGGCAGGGGAAATCATGATTCTCCGGCCTGTTCATCAATAAATAGAACTGTTTGGAAATGCAAACATATTCTGCGCGGAAATGTGTATCAAATGTGATTAAAAATGTTGAATATTATTAACAAATATTATATAATTTATACAAAAGCTAAGGCGGGAATATTAATAGGAAATAAAAGACTTCTATGTTCTTTTTTTGTGGGCATTTCCTGCCCGGCCTGCCGGAATGGCATGAGGCGGATAAAGTTCTGTACATAAAGCGGAAAATCAGGAGGGGATTTTCTGCCAAAGGCTGGTAAAGCGCCACAGGCGCATTACGGTTCTGGGGGATTATGCAGGCACCGCAGCCGGAAGGGAACGCACAGGAAAAGGAAGTATTTTTGCAGAGGACGGAGCGTGCCCTGACGTAAAGAAGACAGTATCCGCCCGGAGCAGTTTTTTGTCCGGGACTGAGAGACGACTGAAAAAAGAAAAAGAGAGGGGGAATGTTGCTTTGGGGTTATGCAGGTGAATCTTCATATTTCCAACAGCACAAGTGGACTGTGGATGGATAGAATGAAGACAACTAAATAGGAAGGTGAGGTCAAGGCAAGGATGCCGTGCAGTCCGGGACACAGGGATTTGGGCCGGCGCACAGGGGAAGTGCGGGGCGGTGGTCCGGGACAAAGTGAAAATGGATAAAGGAGAAGAAAATAGCCATGTTTAAAAAGGACAGAATAGAGAAAAGACTTACAAAATCTTTCGTATTAATTGCTGCCATCACAGCTTTTTCAGCAGTTGTGGGAATCATAGCAATATTTGTTTTATCGTCAAAATATTCCTATGCACTTATCAACTTCGGCTTTGCCCAGGGAGATATCGGAAAGGCCATGTTTGAATTTGCGGATGTAAGATCATCCTTAAGAGCATCGATTGGTTATGATAACGAGGAGGCTATTGTTAATGTAGTGGCACAGCATAATGAGAACAAGGCACGGTTTCTGGAATATTTTGCAGCGGTGGAAAAGACCATTGTGTCAGAAGATGGAAGAAAAACCTATGATGAAATCGAGGCAGAACTGGAGACATACTGGAAACTGGATACAGAAATCGTGAATCTGGGCGCTACAACGGATCCGGAGCAGAGCAGGCAGGCACAGGAGATGGCCCTTAACCAGCTTGGAGGAGTATACAACAGTATTTATGCAAAGCTCCAGGGACTTTTGGACGTAAAAGTGGATGAAGGAAACGAGCTGTCAACCAGCCTTAAAATTTTAAGCCTGGTTCTTATAGCAGTTATTCTTATAGTGATCGTAGTTTCCATGGTGGCGGCAACCCGCATAGGAAAAGGCATTGCAAGGGGAATTGCTGCTCCGCTGAAAGCCTTGGGGGAGAGATTTGATACTTTCGCCAGAGGGGATCTGGCATCGCCCTTTAACCAGGCGGATACGGAAGATGAAGTGTCGGATCTGATAAAGGAAGCATCTATGATGGCTGACAACCTGAATGCGATCATTAATGATGTGGGAGAACTGCTGGGAGCGATGGCAGGCGGCAACTATGCTGTCAGGTCCAAAATCTCTGAGAAGTATTCCGGTGATTTTGCAAAGGTGATTGAAGCTTTGCGGGGACTCAAAAAACAGATGAATGAAACGATCCGTTCTATCGGAGAGGCATCCAGCCAGGTATCTGCAGGGGCCAGTAATCTGGCAGAAGCATCCCAGGCACTGGCGGAAGGAGCAACAGAGCAGGCCGGGGCAGTGGAAGAATTGCAGGCAACCATTATCAACATTACGGAAACAGTGGAAAGAAGCGCGGAAAGTGCGGAAGAATCCTACAACCAGGCACGGAAATATGCGGACGAGGCAGAACGCAGCCGCACAGGCATGAATAATATGATGGCAGCTATGGCACGGATCAACGAGACTTCCGCAAAGATTGGAAATATTATTTCCGAAATCGAATCCATCGCGTCACAGACCAACCTTTTATCCTTAAATGCATCCATTGAGGCGGCAAGGGCTGGGGAAGCAGGCCGCGGCTTTGCGGTAGTGGCAGACCAGATCAGGCAGCTTGCAGAGCAGAGTGCGAAAGCAGCCGTGGATACAAGGGAACTGATAGAAGGCTCCATGCAGGAGGTTGCAGACGGCAACCGGGCAGCAGAACAGGCGGCAGCATCTATTGAACTGGTGGTGGATGGAATTGGGCAGATGGCATCTTCCTCCAAGGAAATAAGCGTTATGGCAGGAGATCAGGCGGAAACCATGCGTCAGGCAGAGCAGGGCGTCAGCCAGATCTCAGAGGTAGTGCAGAGTAATTCGGCAACTGCAGAAGAAGCGTCCGCCACAAGCGAGGAACTTTCCGCACAGGCAATTACACTGGACGACCTTGTAAGCCAGTTTGTTTTGGAAGGCAAATAAAATCTCTCTGTCAGAATGTTTTTACTGCATTGATTGGAGAGAAAGGCAGATAGTGCCGTCTGACAGGTATGAATTACCTGTCAGACGGTATTTTTTTAGAAAAAAATTGGAAAATATGCACAAATATATTGTAAAGTTTTTAAAAGATGGTAGAATTAGTGTAGAGAAATTCCAGCTTGCGGTATAGCAGCATTATGAGACAGGGAGGAAAGGGTAATGTTTAAAAAAGAGAAAATCGAGAAAAGGCTCACCAAATCTTTTCTTGTAGTGTCATCAATTACGGCACTGTCAGCTATTGTGGGGATTATAGCAATGTTTATTGTAGCTGCAAGGTATTCTTATGCACTGACTAACTTTGGTTTTGCACAGGGAGATATCGGGAAGGCCATGTTTGAGTTTGCAGATGTAAGATCGTCTCTGCGGGCGGCAATCGGGTATGATGATGCGGATGCCATTGCAACAGTAGTGGCCCAGCATGCGGAACACAAGGAGTTGTTTGAGCAGTATTTTGCAGATGTGGAAAAATCCATCGTTTCTGAAGATGGAAGGGAAACTTATGATGCCATCAAAGCGGAACTGGACGCTTACTGGGAACTGGATAACAGGATTGTAAGCCTTGGGGCGACTACCGACAGAGAGCTGTGCAAGCAGGCACAGGAGATTGCCCTAAATGAATTAGGCGGAGCATACAATAGCATTTACACAAAGCTGGAAAATCTTTTGAATGTAAAGGTAACGGAAGGGAACAGTCTGGCAACCAACCTTACCATATTAAGCTGGATACTGGCAACAGTGATCATAATCGTAATTGCTGCGGCAATGGTTATCTCCACACGGATAGGAAAGAGCATTGCCATAGGGATTGCACGTCCTCTTAAGGAACTGGGACAGCGTCTGGTTACTTTTGCACAGGGGGATCTGGTATCCTATTTCCCTGTCATAAATACGGATGACGAAGTGGCAGCCCTGGTAAAAGAAGCTACCATCATGGCAGAGAATCTGAATGTAATTATCCATGATTTGGAAGACTTGTTAGGAAAGATGGCAAGCGGCAACTACGCAGTACGTTCTACGATCCCGGAAAAATACACTGGGGAATTTGCTAAATTGTTTGCCTCCATGAGAGGTTTAAGGGATCAGATGACGACAACCATCCGCTCTATCGGAGAAGCATCCAGTCAGGTATCCGCAGGATCCAGCAATTTAGCAGAAGCATCCCAGGCACTGGCGGAAGGAGCAACAGAGCAGGCCGGGGCAGTGGAAGAATTGCAGGCAACCATTATCAACATTACAGAAACAGTAGAAAAAAGCGCAGAAAGTGCAGAGCAGTCTTATGTCCAGGCTAAGAAATATGCAGACGAGGCAGACCGCAGCCGTACAGGTATGAATAATATGATGGCGGCTATGGCGCGGATCAACGAGACTTCCGCAAAGATTGGAAATATTATTTCCGAAATTGAATCCATCGCGTCACAGACCAACCTTTTATCCTTAAATGCATCCATTGAGGCGGCAAGGGCAGGGGAAGCAGGCCGCGGCTTTGCGGTAGTGGCAGACCAGATCAGGCAGCTTGCAGAGCAGAGTGCGAAGGCAGCCGTGGATACAAGGGAACTGATCGAAGGCTCCATGCAGGAAGTTGCAGACGGCAACCGTGCAGCAGAACAGGCAGCGGCCTCCATAGAAATTGTTGTGGACGGAATCAAACAGATGGCATCTTCCTCCAAGGAGATAAGCGTTATGGCAGGAGACCAGGCGGAAACCATGCGTCAGGCAGAGCAGGGTGTCAGCCAGATTTCAGAAGTGGTACAGAGCAACTCCGCAACCGCCGAGGAAGCATCCGCTACCAGCCAGCAGTTGTCTGCACAGGCAATTACATTGGACGAGCTTGTCAGCCAGTTCCAATTGTTAGACAATAAATAATATATTTGTTACATAAACACATGCACCGTCTGGCAGATGTATCATCTGTCAGACGGTATTTTACTTAACAGAAGAATATTTCGAGCGTGGCAGTGTTTATTACTAATTTTCGTATAAAAATCTGGTAATTTTTTTCCGGGTATGATATAATCGTAAAATGACTGTAGCTATGCTTGTAAATAAGCAGTAAATTTATATAAAAAGACACAGGAATCATGAAGGAGGATGTACTTAAAATGAGCGTACAGGTGGAAAAACTGGAAAAGAACATGGCGAAGCTTATCATTGAGGTTTCAGCGCAGGAGTTGGAGAAGGCATTGCAGAATGCTTTTTTAAAGAACAAGAATAAAATCAGTATTCCCGGTTTCAGAAAAGGCAAGGTGCCCCGTCAGATGGTAGAAAAAATGTATGGGCCGGAGATTTTTTATGAGGATGCTGCCAACGAACTGATTCCTGATGCCTATGAGAAGGCTGTGGAAGAATGTGGTGAGGATATTGTATCATCCCCTTCGATAGAAGTGACCCAGATCAAAAAAGGAGAACCTTTTATTTTTACAGCAGAAGTTGCATTAAAGCCGGAAGTAAAGCTGGGCAAATACAAAGGGGTCGCAGTGGATAAAGCGGATCTTAATGTGACAGACGAAGAAGTCGATGCAGAAGTAAACAAAGAGCGGGAGAATAACGCAAGGAATATTGAAGTTACCGACAGACCTGTAAAGGACGGGGACATGACGGTCCTGGATTTTGAAGGATTTGTGGACGGTGTTGCTTTTGAAGGCGGCAAGGGTGAAAACTATCCTCTTACCATCGGTTCCGGCGCATTTATTCCCGGATTTGAAGCGCAGCTAGTCGGCGCGGAAATCAATAAGGAAACAGAAGTAAATGTTACCTTCCCGGAAGACTACCAGGCGGAAGATCTGCGGGGGAAAGCAGCAGTATTTAAGTGTACCATTAAAGAAATCAAGGAGAAAGAGCTTCCTGAATTAGATGATGAGTTTGCAGGGGAAGTTTCAGAATTTGATACCCTTGAAGAATACAAAGCGGATGTTAAGGCTAAACTGACAGAAAAGAAAGAGAAAGATGCAAAGGAAGCGAAAGAAGCTGCAGTTATCGAGGCAATCGTAAATGATTCCGATATGGAAATTCCTGACGCTATGGTGGAAACACAGCAGAGACAGATGATGGATGAATTTGCACAGAGAATACAGATGCAGGGCCTTAGCATGGAGCAGTATCTCCAGTTTACCGGGGCAAGCTATGAGAGGATGATCGAACAGGTAAAACCTCAGGCGGAGAAGAGGATCAAGTCCAGACTGGTACTGGAAGCTATTGCAAAAGCAGAAAATATCGAAGCTTCTGAGGAAGACTACGAGCAGGAATTAAAGGCAATGGCAGAGGCTTACCAGATGGAAGTTGACAAGGTAAAGGAAATGCTGCCTGAAAAGAGCGTATCCCAGATCAAAGAAGATATTGCAGTGAGAAAGGCTGCTGAATTCGTAGTGGAGCAGTCAAAAGAGAAATAATTGCGTGTGCGCTTTTTGTATCTAGAGGAAGGATTGGCGGATAGGAGGATAATGAAATGAGCTTAGTGCCTTATGTCATTGAACAGACCAGCAGGGGAGAGCGTTCCTACGATATTTATTCCAGACTTTTAAAGGAAAGGATCATCTTTCTCGGGGAAGAGGTAAACGAGGTGACAGCAAGCCTGATTGTGGCGCAGATGCTGTTTCTGGAAGCGGAAGACCCGGAGAAAGATATCCAGTTTTATATTAACAGCCCGGGCGGGAGTGTGACCGCAGGCATGGCGATTTACGATACCATGCAGTATGTGAAGTGTGACGTGTCCACTTATTGCATGGGCATGGCTGCCAGCATGGGTGCATTCTTGCTGGCTGGAGGGACAAAAGGCAAGCGTCTTGCCCTTCCCAATGCGGAAATCATGATTCACCAGCCTCTCGGCGGCGCACAGGGGCAGGCCACAGAGATTGAAATTGCAGCAAGGCACATCCTGCGTACCAAGGAGAAGCTGAACAAGATTCTGGCTGAAAATACAGGCAGGGATTATGATGTGATTGCGGCGGATACAGAGAGGGATAACTGGATGACGGCCGAGGAAGCTAAGGAATATGGCCTGATTGACAGGGTTGTCTACAAACGGGCTGAGGAGTAAAAATTTTATTCAGGTTTATATGAGGTAGAAAAATGGCAATAAAAGGTTCTGACAACATCCGGTGTTCTTTTTGCAATAAGACGCAGGATCAGGTGAAAAAATTAATTGCAGGGCCGGCTGGCGTATATATCTGCGATGAATGTGTGGAAATCTGCGCTGATATTGTGGAGGAAGAATACGAGGAAGAGGTGGAAGAGACAGAATTTTCCATCAATCTGTTAAAGCCGGTGGAAATTAAAGACTTTCTGGATGATTATGTAATCGGGCAGGAAGATGCAAAGAAAGTACTGGCGGTTGCAGTGTATAATCATTATAAGAGAGTGACAGCGCCAAGGGATATGGATGATGTGGAACTCCAGAAGAGCAACATTATTATGATAGGCCCTACAGGTTCAGGTAAGACTTATCTTGCCCAGACGCTGGCTAAGATTATCAACGTACCTTTTGCCATAGCGGATGCCACCACACTGACAGAGGCCGGTTATGTGGGCGAGGACGTGGAGAATATTCTGCTGAAACTGATACAGGCAGCCGATTATGATATCGAGCGCGCCCAGTTCGGAATTATTTATATTGATGAAATTGACAAGATTACCAAGAAAAGTGAAAATGTCTCCATAACCAGAGACGTGTCCGGCGAAGGTGTACAGCAGGCGCTTCTTAAGATCGTGGAGGGAACAGTTGCCAGTGTGCCGCCCCAGGGCGGGAGGAAACATCCCCATCAGGAACTTTTGCAGATTGACACATCCAATATTCTGTTCATCTGCGGCGGCGCTTTCGACGGTCTGGAAAAGATCGTTGAGAGCAGGCTGAACCGGAAGTCCATCGGATTTGATGCAGAGATCGCAGACCGGAGCAACAAGGAAATAAGCGAATTGCTAAGCGAAGTGACACCCCAGGATCTGGTGAAATTCGGGCTTATTCCTGAGTTTGTAGGACGTGTGCCGATTAATGTGGCCTTAGAGGGCCTGGATGAGGAATCCCTTTACAGAATCCTTACGGAGCCTAAGAGCGCGCTTGTCAAGCAGTACCAGAAGCTTTTCGGCTTTGACGATGTGAAGCTTACCTTTGAGAAGGACGCTGTGGAGATGATCGCAAAGCAGGCCTTTGAGAGAAAGACAGGAGCAAGGGGACTGCGCTCCATCATGGAAAAGGTAATGATGGATGTAATGTACCAGATTCCGTCGGATGAAACAATTGAAGAGTGCGTTATTACAAAAGGAGCGGTAGAAGGTACAAGCGAACCTTTATTGATACATCGTGAAGTAATGCGCAGAGCCAGATAAAAAATGCCGCCGACAGGCGGCATTTTATGTACATATGCGGACACATGTGCATGTAATATGCGGGGCGCATGGGAACTTTTCCAGACCCCGTCAAAATGATAAAAAAGGAGAACTTATGAACAATAAAATAGAAGAGGCTGGGCAGGTTCTGACAATGCCCTTGATTCCTATGAGGGGAATGACTATTTTACCAGATATAGTGATCCATTTTGATTTAAACAGGGAAAAATCCATTCAGGCCCTTGAGATGGCAATGATAAAAGGCGGCAAGCTGTTTCTGGTGACGCAGAAGGATGGCAGTGAGGACGATCCGGGGGAAGATGATCTCTGCCCTATGGGGACGATTTCCACTGTCAAACAGATCACCAAGCTTCCCAACCAGATCATCCGGGTCCTTGCAGAGGGGAACAGCCGGGGGATTCTTAAGGGGATCAATGCGGAAAACACCAGGTTTCTGGAGGCGTATTTAGAACCGGCCACAGAGCCGGATGAGGGGATGGACGAGGTGGAAAAGGAAGCCATGGTCCGCCAGATCCTGGAGTATTTTACAGAATTCTCCTCCCATTATGCCAGAGGTGATAAGAACAGCACCCAGCGGTACGCGCAGATAAAGGATGCCGGGAGCCTGATGGATCAGATTGCAATGAATCTGCCCATGCGTCATCATCAGAAGCAGCAGATTTTGGAGGCATTGGCGCTGAAAGAACGATACCAGATTCTGTGCGAATATCTGCTTAAGGAAATAGAAATTGCCAAGGC
>Ga0224742_10463_pt1 | contig 10675 bp, 7 predicted proteins | sample LIM_E_Water_Neg_FD_161631 | JGI IMG/M metagenome (GOLD analysis project Ga0224742, IMG submission 161631) | Enriched cells from gastrointestinal tract of the lab mouse from Pacific Northwest National Laboratory (PNNL), Richland, Washington... | ecosystem: Host-associated > Mammals > Digestive...
ACGGGTAAAAAAAGGGTATCAGGCAGCGGTAAAGATGGTGCTTGCCTTTGCGGTGGTCATATGCCTGGTGCTTACGCTATTTCATGAGGAGATCACACGGTCATTTCTGGATGAGGGAAGTGGCGCGGCGGCATTCCAGACAGGCAATGATTACCTGTCATTTATCGCGTTCTTTTTTGTCTGTATCGGGTTTAAGGCGATCACGGACGGCGTGCTAAGAGGAGCCGGTGATGTGCTGGTGTTTACCCTGGCGAACCTGTTAAACCTGACAATCCGTGTGACATTTGCTTTTGCCTTTGCCCCGGTTTTAGGTGTACAGGCAGTGTGGATTGCAGTGCCGATCGGGTGGACATCCAATTTCCTGATTTCGCTGGTCAGGTATTTATCCGGTAAATGGAGTGAAAAGAGATTGATTCGAAAATAAGCTTTCATAAGATTTTTCAAAGGATAAAGGAGGGGATAAGCGTGCGGCTGTTGGAGGAAAGGATCCGTAAGGACGGGATTGTTAAGCCGGGGAATGTACTGAAAGTGGACAGTTTTTTAAACCATCAGATGGACGTGGAGCTGTTTGGGGAGATGGGAAAAGAGTTTTACAGGCTGTTCCGGGATCGTAAGGTCAATAAGATCCTGACGATCGAAGCATCGGGGATTGGAATTGCCTGTATTGCGGCACAGTATTTTCAGGTACCGGTGGTGTTTGCCAAAAAGTCACAGAGCATTAACTTGGACGGGGAACAGTATGTGGCAAAGGTAGAGTCTTTTACCCATAAGCGGGTTTATGATGTGATCGTGGCAAAGAAATTTTTAAAAGAAGAGGATCGCGTGCTGATCATAGACGATTTCCTGGCTAACGGCTGTGCCGTGGCCGGTCTGATCGATTTAGTCGAGGCAGCTGGCGCGGCGGTGGAAGGGGTAGGGATCGCAGTAGAAAAAGGGTTCCAGGATGGCGGCAGGCTGCTTAGGAGTAAAGGCATCCGCGTGGAATCTCTTGCCATAGTGGAAAGTATGGATGAAAGGACAGGAGAAATCCAGTTCCGTTCCTGAAAGATACCATTAAAAAACCGGAAGGTCAATATGATCTTCCGGTTTTTTACGGCGCATATGCGCTTGATTTTTATTGTGCGCCTCCATTGCTGTCATCCATCGGGGCGGGTGGTGCGGGATCTGCCGGAGGAGGAGCGGCCCCTTCCGCCGCGGCCGCAGCCAGCGCAGCCTGTGCATTGGCGATTTCTGTCCGCTGCTGTTCGATGATAGCCTCAATTCCGGGCTGGGTCATAAATTCGACATTGTGAGGACAGGTATTGGTGGTCTGCCCGGGAACAACTACGGTTGATATACTTCCATCCTCGTTCGTCACCTGCTGGGTGACGGAAGAGCCCTGTTGTAACAGCGGATCCTCTAACGGGGTAAGTTCTAATACACCTTCTACCTTGAACGGACAAGGCTCGCTTGCAGGCATATTGGTATACTGGCAGATAGAACCTTGATAATGGACATCGCAGCTTTCCGTGGGAACGGTTCCTTCCGCAAAGTATTCCGTTTTCAGTGTGCCGTCGCATAATCCCGCAATAGGAAGCTTTCCGGACCTTGCGCATACGGTAGCCTGTACAATGCCGCTTGCAGGCATTTGGAAGGATGTGCTTGGCAGCTCTTCATGGATCCGGGCCATGACAGCCCTCCAGAGTTTCTTTGCCACATTGCGTTCTTCCCCTTTGCGGAGCTTTACATTGTTGTCATAGCCGGCCCAGACGCTGGCTGTGTAATAAGGGGTATAGCCGCAAAACCAGATATCATTGTAATCGGAAGTAGTTCCGGTCTTTCCTGCGATTGCCATATTGCCAAAGTTGACAGATGCACCGGTTCCCTGGGTGACCACAGTCTGCATGGCATCCGTTAAAAGCCAGGCGGTGGTTTCCTTGATAACCTGTTTGGAATCCGGCTGGGTATTGTCTAAGATCACATTTCCGTCATGATCCACAACCTTAGTGTAAAGTTTAGGCTTGATATAAGTACCGCCATTAGCGATGCAGGCATATGCGGCATTTAGTTCCTTATTGGTTACCCCGTGGGTCAGTCCACCAAGCGCTAATGACTGCTGGATATCTGAGTAGATCTGTACTTCACCGTTTACCATGATTTCCTCCCGGTCTACCACCGTGGTAAATCCAAAATTTTTAACATAATCATATCCAAGCTGGGGAGTGATCAGTGTTAAAACCTTAACGGTGACCACGTTCATGGACTGGATGATGCCCATACGGATGGAGTTAAGACCTCTGTACTCAGAACCCCACCAGTTGTTCACCGGCCGCCCGCTTGCGTAATTAAAGGGCGAGTCATTGATCATTGTGGCAAGGGTAAGCCCTGCGCTGTCTAATGCCGGCGCATAAGCGGAAACGATCTTAAAGGTAGAACCGGGCTGGCGTACCGTGTCGGTAGCCCGGTTTAAGGTACGGCTTCCTTCCTTAGGCCCCCTGCCGCCTACCATGGCTACCACATAACCGGTGCTCTGATCTTCCACGGTAAGAGATACCTGAGGCTGGGGGGTAAGGGAAATTTTTTCGTCAAAGACCGCATCGCCGCTTGCTAATACGGCACTTTGGTACAACTCAATATCCGCATAAGCTTCTTCCTGGGAATCATAGATCAGGTTATAGGAAGAATTTTGTTCTTTGAAATAAGCCCGGAGCATTTCGGTACTGTGGTTTTCATAGTCGCCGTTTGCTTTCTTGATGGTAAGTGCGTAATTTAAGTACCACCGGGTGTTAGCCGGATAATTTTCCTCATTGGAGAACACTTCATCGCAAATGGACTGTATGTGTGGATCCTGAGTGGAATAAATTTTGAGCCCGCCGCTATATAAGAGGGTAAAGGCCTGGGTTTCATTGTATCCGGCGGCAAGCAGATCGTTCATCACGTCATCGGTCAAAGCGTCCACAAAGTATGTATTGACCGTATCTTCCTCAGAATCTTCGTTGACGATCTGGATGCGGGAGTAAACGTCATCCGCTAAGGCTTCATCATGTTCTTCCTGAGAGATATACCCTTGTTCTAACATATGCTTAAGCACCTTTTTTCGTCTGTCCGCATTGTTATCGGGGTGGGAAATAGGGTTGTACCGGGAGGGGTTTTGGGTGATGCCGGCGATCACGGCGCACTCCGATAAGGTCAGGTTGTTGACTGACTTGTTAAAATAGCGCATGGAAGCGGCCTGGACCCCTAAAGTGTTCTGACCAAGGTTGATGGAATTCATGTAGTTAAGCAGTACTTCATCCTTGGACATAGACTTGGTCAGTTCAATGGCAAGGTACTGCTCCTGGATCTTACGTTTCACGCTTTCAATAAAGCTGTCCTCATTGGTCCAGTTGGTAAACACGTTGTTTTTTAACAGCTGCTGGGTTATGGTGCTGGCACCTTCCATACGCTGGAACCCGGTAGTTATGGCGATATATCCGGCACGGAAGATTCCCTTAATGTCGATACCGTTATGCTCATAGAAACGTTCGTCCTCAATGGCAACAAAGGCATGTGCCAAATCCTCCGGGATCATATCCTGTGAGACCGGGATACGGTTGGAGTTTTGAGAGACTAATTTTGCGGTCTGGTTGCCCTCTAAGTCGTACACAAAAGTAGAAAAACCGGTGGGAGTGACTTTGACGTTTTCAATGCTGGGAGCAGTGTCAATGACGCCCCTGAAAATGCCAAATGCCATACTCATACCAATGATACCTACGGCAACTATGCCAAGCAGAGAAAGATTTAAAATCGCAAGAAGCAGTTTTTTGCCCAGCTTGGTAGTTTTTGCATGCAGGGATTTCTGCTTGGCACGTATTCCTTTCTTCGTATAGTTCATTTATATGCCTCCATAAATCTTTAGAAATTTCTTGTCATTACAACATAAAGAGTATACCAAAATGTGGGGTTGAAATAAAGTTTTTTTATGATTTATTAAGAATTGTTCACAATTCGGTACACTTTTATTCCCGGGTGTGTTAAACTTTTGATAAGGAAATTGCTGTTTTTAAGGATACGGGAGGCGAAATGGAAGATGGAAGCGGATAACAGGAAGACGGAGTTTCTCCCTTATAAAATAGTGTGTGAAAGAGGTTATGGTGAATATGAGGAAAAAAAGTCACGCTTCCTTGCAGAGATCATGCCGGCTTCGTCAGTAGAGGAGGCAATGGCGTTTGTTGAGTCCATACGGAAAAAGCATTATGACGCCCGGCACCATTGTTATGCCTATGTGATAGGCAGGAATAAGGAAATGACCAGATACAGTGACGACGGGGAGCCCGGCGGAACGGCGGGAAAGCCGATCCTTGAGGTTTTGCTTGGCGCTGATGTTACGGATACCGTGGCAGTGGTCACCAGATATTTTGGGGGCACGCTGCTAGGAACGGGAGGACTGGTACGTGCTTATACCCAGGCTGCAAAAGAGGGGATGGCGGCCTGCAGGATCGGAAGGATGTGTTATGGCGCAAGGATGACGGTGGGGATCGCCTACGGGGATGTGGGCAGAGTGCAGCATCTTTTTGAGACGAAAAAGGTCACGGTGCAGGATTCCCGTTATACGGACCAGGTGGAATATGATATCCGGGTTCCGGACAAGGAGTGCGGGGATCTGGAAAAAGCGATCATCGAGGCCACGGCAGGGCGGGCAGATCTTGTTCTTGCCGGAAAAGAATATTATATGGAGCAGATGGAAACAAATTAGATTGACAAAATGATTTTAATGGAGCTAAAGTAGAGTTATAAAAAAGTTGCAAAAGCAATTTTCCGAAAGGTGGTGGTTTTTATGAAAAAGAGTATAGCGTCCGGCAATACGGATATTCCTCCTCATGAACGGGGCATAAAAATCACATACTGTAAAGGAGAATTATTATGGAAGAGATCAGAGGGCTTGAAGAGGTAAAGGCTCTTCTTGAGACAAAGCAGTATACCAGGCTGCGCCAGAGGATGGAGGAGGCCAACAGCGCTGATATCGCTACCGTTATGGAGGAGTTTGAAGAAAGCGAACTGTTAAAGATTTTTCGCATTTTACCCAAAAACATGGCGGCGGATGTATTTTCTTATCTGGAGGTGGACAAGCAGCAGTTCATCATTACCAGTTTGTCCGAAAAGGATGCGGCAGGGATCATTGACAATCTGATGGCGGACGATGCCACGGATCTTTTAGAGGAAATGCCCGCTAATATTGTGAAAAAGCTGCTGGCTAATGCAAATCCGGAGACCAGGAGGGATATCAACCACCTGCTGCGTTACCCGGAAGATTCTGCCGGAAGCATTATGACGGTGGAATATGTGGATTTAAAAGAAAATATGACGGTCCAGGATGCCATTGACAGGATCAGGCTGATCGGGCTGGACAGTGAGACGATCAATATCTGCTATGTGCTGGATGCCCAAAGGACGCTGGTAGGCACGGTAGCGCTGCGGTATCTTCTTACTAACCAGCCGGATGAGATCATTGGGGAGATGATGCATGAAAATGTGATCTATCTTAATACCCTGATGGATCAGGAGGAGGTTGCAAGGCAGTTTCAGAAATATGACTTTACCGCCATGCCGGTGGTGGACAATGAAAAGCGTCTGGTGGGGATCATCACGGTAGACGACGTGGTGGATATCCTGCAGGAAGAAGCTACGGAAGATATGGAAAAAATGGCGGCGATCGTACCGTCGGATAAACCTTATATGAAAACGGGTGTGTTTGAGACATGGAAAAAGAGGATTCCGTGGCTTTTGCTGCTTATGATCTCGGCGACCTTTACCGGGAGTATCATCACATCTTTTGAAGATGCCCTGAGCGTATGCGTGATCCTTACGGCGTACATTCCTATGTTGATGGATACCGGAGGAAATGCAGGCGGCCAGGCAAGCGTGACGATCATCCGCGGGTTGTCTTTGAACGAGATTGAGTTTTCGGACGCACTGCTGGTGGTGTGGAAAGAAATCCGTGTAGCAATGCTATGCGGGCTTACGCTGGCAGTTGCGAATTTTGCCAAACTTTTGCTTTTTGATAAAGTTACGGTCCTTGTGGCTGCAGTGGTATGCCTTACTTTGATGGCGGCAGTGTTGATTGCTAAGGTGGTGGGGTGTATCCTGCCTATGCTTGCAAAGAAGATCGGGTTTGACCCGGCGGTGATGGCAAGTCCGTTTATCACCACGATCGTGGATGCGCTGTCTTTGCTGATCTATTTTAGGATTGCGACGCTGTTTCTTAATATCGGTGCCGGGTGAGGTAATCTAAATATGGCATATTCGAGGAAAGAGGTGCGGTATGGCAGGAAAAATGAAACTCCCTGTGGGGATTGAGGACTTTGAGCAGATCCGCAAGGATGATTTTTACTATATTGATAAAACCGGTATGATCAGGGAGCTCCTAAACAATATGTCGTATGTAAGTCTGTTTACGCGTCCGAGGCGTTTCGGGAAAACCTTGAACATGAGTATGTTAAAATATTTTTTTGAAACAGGCAGTGATCCCACACTTTTTGACGGATTGGAAATTTCGGGGGAAACAGAGCTGTGCGGCAGGTATCAGGGAAAATTCCCAGTGATTTCCATCAGTTTAAAAAATGCCGCAAGTAATACATTTGAAGGTGCAAAAGAACTGCTCCGTAGCCTGATTGGAAATGAAGCGCTGCGTTTTTACTTTCTGAAGGAGAGCAGCAGATTATCGGAAACGGAGCGTAAGCGGTACCGGGCACTTGTGGAAGTTGACGACCGGGGGATATTTACCATGGCGGACAGCCTTCTAAGTGACAGCCTGCTTTTACTGTCAAGCTGCCTTTATAAACATTATGGGCAAAAAACGATCATCCTGATCGATGAGTATGACGTTCCACTTGATAAGGCCTATCAGTCAGGCTACTATGACACTATGGTAGATTATATCAGGACCTTTTTTGGTCAGGCGCTTAAAACCAACAGCAGCCTTTATTTTGCAGTGCTTACCGGGTGTCTTAGGATTTCCAGGGAGAGCGTCTTTACTGGTTTTAATAATTTTAATGTATATACGGTAAAGGATGTGCAATATAAGGAATACTTCGGGTTTACGGATAAGGAAGTAAGGAAGATGCTGGAGTATTATGGATTTATGGAGAAATACGATACCATAAAGGAATGGTATGACGGCTACCGCTTCGGGGAACTGGAGGTATACTGCCCGTGGGATGTGGTGAGCTACTGTCATGCTCTGAAAATGGACCGTTTTGTGACACCCCAGAATTACTGGGTGAATACCAGCAGCAATGGCATCATCAGAAAGTTTATCAATCAGGCAGACGGGGTAACAAGGGATGAGATTGAGCGGTTGATCAACGGTGAAAGCATTGGAAAGAAAATACGCCAGGAACTGACATACAGAGATTTGGATTCCCGGATCGATCATTTATGGAGCATCCTTTTTACCACAGGCTACCTGACCCAGTGCGGGCAGGATGAGGACGGCATGACGCAGCTTATGATCCCCAACAAAGAAATCCGGTGGATTTTTGAGGAACAGGTACGGGAATGGTTTGAGACAGAAACCAGAAAAGACAAACAAAAGCTGGAAGACTTCTGCCGGGCATTTGAGGAAAACGATGCACAGGCTATTGAGAAAGGGTTCACCTCCTACCTGCGGAAAATGATCAGTATCCGCGATGCCGGTGCAAGGAAGGAAATGAAGGAAAATTTTTACCACGGGGTTTTGCTTGGGCTGTTTGCGGGGATGGACGGATGGAAAATCAGGTCCAATGCGGAATCCGGCGAAGGGTACAGCGATATCAGCGTGGAGGTTGAAGATAAGGACATCGGTATCCTTATTGAATTGAAATATGCGGAGAAAGCAGCCTTTGATGAGGGCTGTAAAAAAGCTCTTTGCCAGATCAATGACAGGAATTATGAAGAAATGCTTCAAGATGACGGTATGACCACCATCCGCAAATACGGGATTGCGTGTTATAAAAAAAGGTGCCGGGTGATCTCAGGGTAATCTTGTTATGGAAGAAAACGAAAAGCAGCCTTTTCACAGGCTGCTTTTTACTATGCTGAATTGCCACATCAATTGGCTTTGCCTGCCATGGAGGCGTTGCGCATTGCCGCCCGTTTCCTCATAGTCGGGTCAAGGATTTTCTTGCGGATCCTTAAGGATTTCGGGGTGACCTCCAGCAGTTCGTCGGTATCGATAAATTCCAGCGCCTGTTCCAGGCTTAAAATTCTGGGCGGGGTGAGCCGCAGGGCTTCATCGGCGCTTGAGGAGCGGGTATTGGTAAGCTGTTTTTTCTTGCAGACATTCAGCTCAATGTCTTCCCCTTTCCCATTTTGTCCAACCACCATGCCGGAGTAAACCTTTTCCCCGGGGGTGATAAAGAGCGTTCCCCGTTCCTGAGCGTTGTAAAGACCGTAGGTGATGGCTTCGCCGGACTCAAAGGCGATCAGGGAGCCTTGTTTACGGTACTGGATATCTCCTTTATAAGGGCCGTAGCCGTCAAAGATAGTGTTCATGATGCCGTTTCCCTTGGTGTCTGTCATAAACTCGCCCCGGTAGCCGATCAGTCCTCTTGCGGGGATGGAAAATTCCAGACGGGTATAATTGCCGCTGGCGCTGCCCATACTTTGCAGCTCTCCCTTGCGCTGGCTTAGTTTTTCTATCACGGAACCGGAAAACTCTTCCGGTACATCGATATAACAAAGCTCCATGGGCTCTAATTTTTTTCCGTTTTCATCTGTATGGTAAAGGACTTCCGCCTTGCTGACGGCAAACTCGTAGCCTTCCCTGCGCATATTTTCAATCAGCACGGACAAATGGAGTTCGCCTCTGCCGGATACCTTGAAGGCTTCCGTGGTATCGGTTTCTTCCACCCGCAAAGACACGTCCGTATTTAACTCGCGGAACAGGCGGTCGCGCAGGTGGCGGCTGGTCACGTACTTGCCCTCCTGGCCGGCAAGAGGGGAATCGTTGACGATAAAATGCATGGCTATGGTAGGCTCTGAAATCTTCTGAAAGGGGATCGGCATCGGATGGTCGGGAGCGCACAGGGTATCGCCGATATGGATGTCGGAAATACCGGAGATCGCCACGATGGAGCCAACCTGGGCCTGAGTCACATCTACCTTATTTAATCCGTCAAATTCATAGAGCTTGCTGATCTTTACTTTCCGTTGCTTGTCCGGTTCATGGTGGTTTACGATCACCACTTCCTGGTTGACTTTAACGATTCCGTTATCTACTTTGCCAACACCGATCCTGCCCACATATTCATTGTAATCAATGGTGCTGATCAGAATCTGGGTGCCGGCATCCGGGTCTCCGGCAGGAGCGGGGATATAATCTAAAATCGTTTCAAAAAGCGGAACCATGTTATTGCCCGGCTTGTCCATGTCCAAAGAAGCCGTGCCGGTTTTGGCGGAGGCAAACACGAAGGGGCAGTCTAATTGTGCCTCATCCGCATCCAGGTCAAGGAAAAGTTCCAAGACTTCATCCACCACCTCGGCGGGGCGCGCTTCCGGACGGTCGATCTTGTTTACACAAACAATGACCGGGAGTTTTAATTCCAGTGCTTTCCGAAGGACAAACTTTGTCTGGGGCATAGCGCCCTCAAAAGCATCCACCACCAGGATCACGCCGTTTACCATCTTAAGGACCCGTTCGACTTCTCCGCCAAAATCCGCATGTCCGGGGGTGTCGATGATATTGATCTTGGTTCCTTTGTATGTGACGGCGGTATTTTTGGATAGGATGGTGATCCCTCTTTCCCGTTCGATGTCGTTGGAGTCCATGACCCGCTCCGCCACTTCCTGGTTTTCGCGGAATACGCCGCTTTGCTTTAACAGTTCATCCACAAGGGTGGTCTTGCCATGGTCAACATGGGCTATGATCGCAATATTTCTTACATCTTCTCGTTTTTGATTCATATTCTACCTCTTTTATACAGAACTTGTTGATATTTTTGTAACCTTGCCTTTTTCAAACTGCTTAAGTATAGCACTGCCGGAATGGGTTGTAAAGAGGAGAAAGGGTCGGAATCTGCGGTAAATGAAGGTTCTATAAGGAAAAAGATTCCATATAAATAGTAATACATGACAGAAAAAATTCTTAAGCAGTAAGAAGGGAGAACAAAAATGACAGATAAGGTAATTGAAAACAACCAGGTGGTAATCATGGGGGAGATCGTAAGCGATTTCCAGTTCAGCCATGAGATTTTCGGAGAGGGATTTTACATGATCGATGTAAAGGTTCCCAGATTGAGCGAATCCAGTGATATCATCCCGCTTATGGTGTCGGAGCGCCTGATTGATGTTGAGGAGGATTATAAAGGCTTAAACATCACGGTGCAGGGCCAGTTCCGGTCATACAACCGGCATGAAGAGCGCAAGAACAGGCTGGTACTTTCTGTTTTTGCAAGGGAAATCGAGTTTGTGGATGAGACGCCGGAAAGTTCTAAGACAAATCAGATTTACTTAGACGGGTTTATCTGTAAAGAACCGATCTACAGAAAAACGCCTTTGGGCAGGGAGATTGCAGACCTTTTGCTTGCAGTGAACAGGCCATATGGGAAGAGCGATTATATCCCCTGCATCTGCTGGGGCAGAAATGCCAGGTTTGCCAGCAATTTTACAGTAGGAACCAGATGTGAGATCTGGGGAAGAATCCAAAGCAGGGAATATATTAAGAAGATATCTGAGGAGG
>Ga0224742_10464_pt1 | contig 10674 bp, 8 predicted proteins | sample LIM_E_Water_Neg_FD_161631 | JGI IMG/M metagenome (GOLD analysis project Ga0224742, IMG submission 161631) | Enriched cells from gastrointestinal tract of the lab mouse from Pacific Northwest National Laboratory (PNNL), Richland, Washington... | ecosystem: Host-associated > Mammals > Digestive...
GCAAGCTCGCATTCCATCGCCTTTTGCACCCGCATCAATTTATCATCCAATACCGTATGGATATTTTTCCCCACCGGGCAGGCCCGGTTAGGGTTCTCATGAAAATGGAACAACTCCCCGTTCCCGATGCATTCCACCGCATGGTAAATATCCAAAAATGAGATCTCGTCCAATGGTTTCGGAATAGACGCCCCGCCAGACCCCCTGGCCACCTCTACCAGGCCCGCCCCTTTTAATTGGCCTAATATCTTACGGACAATTACCGGATTTACATTGGTGCTCCCGGCAAGGAAATCACTGGTTACTTTATAATCATCTTGAAAAACCTCAATACAGGCGAATATATGGATAGCCAACGTAAACCTACTTGAAATCTGCATGGAAAATACCGTCCTCTCTTTTCATATTTTATCCATTTTTGATTGTAATGTCAATGATTACCATTGTTCCGGACAGAAAAACGTTACTTGCGGAAACGTTCCCGGCCCCGTTTAGCCCGGGCCGCCCTATCCCCTGCCAAGCCTAGGGGAGGGTGGCATTATTTTATTTCAGTATTGACTTAATTAAAGAAACTGATATAATAAATAGCCAAATAGAAAGGCGGGGCCCTGCCGAAAAAGTGAAAGGGGCTACATATGGATGCTGCCTTATTAATACGGGTGATGGGCGAACCCATGAGGTATCAGATTTTCCGGCTGCTGCTCCAGCAAAAGCATTGTGTCCGTTCCCTGTCTAAAAAACTTGGGGTAAGCGAATCAGCGGTTTCCCAGCATTTACGGTTAATGCGGCAAGCCGGCCTTGTATATGGGGAAAAATATGGCTACCACACCCATTATTTCCCTGATCCGGACGCCATCAGCCTGCTTGTTTCTACATTCCTGCAGATCCAGGCCCAATCACAGAATTAAACCGGGATGCCGGCACTTGCCAATGTGAATTTCAGCAGCCGGCCACACACAAAGGTTAAGGAGGCCGGCAAACTATGATACCGATAAAAATAATTGCCGATTTGTTTTTGACTTTCAGTAAAATCGGGGCTTTTACCTTTGGGGGTGGATATGCAATGATCTCTCTGCTGGATCACGAGTGTGTGGAAAAAAGGCAATGGATCACCTCCGATGAACTTATGGACGTGACGGTTATCGCAGAGTCAACCCCCGGGCCCATCGCCATCAACTGCGCCACTTATACCGGCTACAAAATGGCTGGCCTGCCGGGGGCCGTTGCCTCTACCCTTGGCATAATCCTGCCTTCTTTCTTCCTGATTTTTGCCGTCTCCCGATATTTTGAAAACATCCTTTCTGTCCCGGCCGTGGCAAACGCCTTCCGGGGCATACGGATTGCCGTCGCTATTTTGATTATTCGCGCCGCCATTAACATGATACGGAAAATGATAAAAAAATCCCCACGGAAGAAAATACAGGCATCCATGGTGGCCGCCTTTTTCTTCCTTGTCCTGGCCCTGGATTTTGCCGGTTTTTCCGTCTCTACCATTTATCTTATCCTGGCCAGCGGCCTGGCCGGCTTTTTCCTTTTTCAGGGGCCCGCCGGCCAAAAGGCAGGAGGTGCGGCGTCATGATTTATCTTAAATTATTATTTTCTTTCCTGAAAATAGGGCTGTTTGCCTTTGGAGGGGCTTATGGGGCCATCCCCCTGATCCGGGATGTGGTTCTTGCCAACGGCTGGGCCGACCCGGCCATGTTTGCCAACCTGGTAGCCCTCAGCGAGGCCACCCCCGGCCCGATTATGGTAAATATGGCCACTTACATCGGAAGCCGGCAGGCAGGGGTTTTGGGCGCGGCTGCCGCCACTTTTGGGGTTGTCCTCCCTTCTTTCCTCCTCCTGCTTATCATTACCGTACTGTTCCACAATTTGATCCGGCACAAAACCGTACAGGCCATATTAAAAGGGGTCAAGCCATGCCTCATGGGGGTTATCCTGGCCACAGGCCTTTCCATGCTCCTGGCCGCGTTGTCGGGGGAGGGCCATACACCCGCCTTAGACAAAACCGCATGTGCTATTTTTTTCTTCTTAACGATGGCGGATACTTTATACCGGAAATGGAAGAAACGCGATTTTTCGCCTATCCTGCTTATCATTCTGGCAGCGGCCTGCGGTAGTATCCTTTACTGATTTTTACGGGCACGAAATTTTATTGTCCGACTTTAGCCGCAGGATTTTCGATTGACAATAAATTTTATCAATAGTAGAATGTTAACTACTGTTTACAGGTAAGCGGATACCTGTAAGACCTTATTTTTAAGGAACCAACGATAAACCATTGCTACAACATACCCCCGAAAGGAGAATTTTATGCCCAAAGCTACCACGAAACCAGAACAAAACAAGATGGGGGTCATGCCGGTCAAACCTTTGTTGATCACCATGTCCCTCCCCATGATCCTCTCTATGCTTGTCCAGGCTATGTACAACATTATCGACAGCATTTTCGTCGCACAGCTGGGGGAGAAAGCCTTAACCGCCGTATCCATGGCTTTCCCCATCCAGAACCTGATGATTGCCGTCTCTTCCGGGACCTGCGTCGGGGTCAACGCCCTCCTTTCCCGGTCCTTAGGGGAGCAAAACCAGGATGCCGCCCAGAAAGCCGCAGTCAACGGCATATTCCTTTCCGTCGCAGGCGCCGCCTGCTTTGCCTTGTTCGGCCTTTTGGGCTCGCGGCTTTACTTTGCCAGCCAGACCAATGACCCCACCATCATTGAATACGGCGTAAAATATTTATCCATCTGCCTGATCTTTTCCTTTGGCATTTTCCTTGAGATCGTACTGGAACGGATCCTGCAGTCTACCGGGCGTACCATTTACAATATGTATTCCCAGGGCGCCGGCGCCATTACCAACATCATCCTTGACCCGATCATGATTTTCGGGCTTTTTGGCTTTCCGGCTATGGGGATCAGCGGCGCCGCTATCGCCACGGTGACCGGGCAAATCCTGGCCATGGTCCTTTCCCTGTTTTTTAATGTGCGGAAAAATACGGATGTAAGCATTAACATGCGGGGCTTTTCCCCTGATTTGACTACCATCCGTATTATCTATGAGGTAGGTTTCCCTTCCATTATCATGCAGTCCATCGGTTCCGTCATGACCTACTTCCTGAATTTAATTTTAGTCACCTTCACGGAGACGGCCGTGACGGTGCTGGGCGTCTATTTTAAACTGCAAAGCTTTATTTTTATGCCGATTTTCGGGCTGAACAATGGCATGATCCCCATTATCGCTTTTAACTATGGCGCCCGCAACAAAAAGCGGATCATAGAAACGACAAAGTTCAGCATCTTTATTGCCGTATCCATTATGCTTACCGGTTTGGCCCTTTTCCAGGTCTTTACCAGGCAGATGCTGCTCCTGTTTAACGCATCCCCGCAGATGCTGGAGATCGGCATCCCTGCTTTGCGGATTATCAGCCTTAGCTTTTCCTTTGCCGGCTACTGCATCATTGTCGGTTCCGTATTCCAGGCTTTGGGGAACGGCGTCTACAGCCTCCTTACCTCCGTGGCCCGGCAGCTCCTATGCCTGTTGCCGTTGGCCTATGTGTTTGCGAAATATTGGGGGCTCCATGCGGTATGGTATTCCTTCCCCTTAGCGGAAATTATCTCCGTCCTCATGAGTACCATATTGTTTATCCGGATTTACCAAAAGAAAATCCGCAACCTGCAATAAATCCTTAAAAAGCAGGGATTGGCATAAAGATACCAGGCAGGGCCATGAAACCGCAACTCCCGTTTCATGGCCCTGCCTGATCCTAAAATATGATTAATTATCGCTTAAGTCCTCGCCGTTTGAGGCTATCACTTTCTTATACCAATAGAAGGAATCCTTCCTATACCGGTCTAACGTCTTTAAGTCGAACTCATCCCGGTCTACATAGATAAACCCATATCTTTTCACCATGCCCTCATGGGTGGAAATCAGGTCGATGGCGCTCCATGGGCAATAGCCCATCATCTCGGCCCCGTCGCTGATGGCCAGGCGAACCTGTTCAATGTGCTCCCTCAGATACTGGATCCGGTACGGGTCGTGTACTTTGCCGTCTTCCGTCAGCTTGTCATAAGCGCCCAGCCCGTTCTCGGTAACAATCATGGGCAGGCGGTAACGGGAATACATCTCCCGGATTGTGGCCCGGAATCCTGGCGGGTCAATCTCCCAGCCAAATTCCGTGGTGGGCAGGTAGGGGTTCTTAAAGCCTTTATACAACCCGGCCTCGCCCCGCGCCGTCTGCTGGTCGGCGCCTGAATCTAACTGCTCGGCCCCGTCGCTGGCTTCCACCGTACCTGTGTTGTAATAGTTAAAACCGATGAAATCCGGGTGGCCGCTCTTTAATGCTTCTGCGTCTCCCTCCCCAAATTCCGGACAGGCGTCGTTCTCCTCCAGATATGCCCATACCAGGTTATTATATACCCCAAACACTGCCATATCCAGATACAGCCAGTTACGGATGGCGTTGTAGTTCTGGGCAGCCAGAATATCCTCTGGCTTGCAGGTTGCCGGGTATACCAGGGAAATGTTGGGGGCCGGGCCGATCTTCGCCCCTGGCAGCATCTCATGGCACAAAGCCATAGCCTTTGCCTGGGCCACCAGCATATGGTGGTTCTGCTGGTAGGTTTCTTTTATCACGTTGGTGCAGCCTTCAGGGATGGCCAAAGTGCCGATCACCGGCCCTACCAAAGTCAGCATGTTTTGCTCATTGATGGTCAGCCAATATTTTACCCTGTCGCCAAAATTCTCAAACATTACCTTGGCAAAATTTAAGAACCAGTCGATGGATTCCCGGTTAGACCAGGACCCCCTTTTGTCCAATGCCGCAGGCATGTCAAAATGGAACATGGTAACCAGCGGCTCGATGCCATATTTCAGGCACTCATCAATCACATTATTATAATACTCGATACCTTTTGGATTCACTTCCCCGGTTCCCTCGGGAATAATCCTGGACCAGGAAATGGAGAATCGGTACGTCTTGAACCCCATCTCCGCCATTAGAGCGATATCTTCTTTGTACCGGTGGTACTGGTCAGCACAAACCGTTAAATCAGAAGTCCCCTCCGGCACAGTTTTCACGTCCTGGCAGGATGGGCCCTTTCCGTCCTCCAGATTAGCGCCCTCTACCTGATAGGCAGACGTACTTGCGCCCCATAGGAAATCTTGGGGAAATGATTTTAGTTTTTTGTGCAGCATGGTTAATACCCCTCCTTGTTCTGTATTCGGCAATTTATACGATAAATCCTTGTATTTTAAAGGATTTTCCACAAAATGCCATATATCTATCATACCACAAAACCACAGGAAAAAACAAGGTCTTTAACTTTCCTTTTTATCTGCGGCCAACAAAAAAATGGTCGATAAAATACAGGCGAACCCCAGTAAATCCATACCTTCAAAAGACGCCCCCATCCATACTACGGAAAACAAAGTCGCAGACACCGGTTCAATGGAGGCATAGAGGCTGCCCTTTTTGGGCCCCACGCAGCGGACCCCTTCCATGTAAAGGGAAAACGCCGTAACTGTACCCAAAACCACCACGGCGGCCAGCCCTAATGCCACTTGGCAGTCAACAGGGGCAGGGATACTCCAGGGGCGGAAAACCGCAGCAAGTAAAACCCCGCCTACCACCATCCCCCAGGCGGCCACCACCGCCGATCCATATTGCTCCAGCAGCCGGCCTGGCTGTACCGTATAGACGGCCAGGGCCACCGCCGACAATAGCCCCCAAAACAAAGCTTCTTTCGACAGCGCCATGTTTCCGGGTTTCCCGTGGGTAGCCAGCAAATACGTCCCCAAAACCGCCAGGCAGATCGCCAACAGTTCATTGGGCCGGGGCAGGGTTTTATGGCGGATGGACAGGTAGGCCAAGATCAGCACCGGCCCTATATACTGCAGCACCGTAGCCGTACCCGCATTAGAGGCACCGATAGCCGTAAAATAAGTATACTGGCACATACTCATGCCAAAAACACCAAAAGTTACAACCCCCGCCCAATCCTTCTTCCATATCTTAAAAATCTCCTTCCCTTCTTTTAGAAAACAGAGCAATAACAGCAGGATGCCTGCCGACAGCAGCCGGACCGGCACCAGCCAATCCGAAGCCAAGCCCTTTTCTTGCATCAAAAATTGGCCGCAAGTTCCGGAAAACCCCCACAGCATTCCGCCTGCCAATGTCAAAACCGCCCCCCCGTATTGCACGTTTCCGATCCATGTTTTTTCTCCTTTGCCTTACCGGCTATCAGCCTCCGCCTTCTGGCTTTTGCTGCCGCCCCCTGTAGTTTCTGCCATAGTTTCCAGCCTTTCTAACAGCTCTTTCGCCTTTTCCATCATGGCCTTACAGTCTTTGTATTTTGTTTTGGCATCTGTAAAAAGGAAATAGGCCGGCTCCTTGGCCTGAAATTTTAGCATCCCTTTATACTGCCCCACATAATCCGGGATCTTGGCGGTATCCAGCTTGGCATTGGCGTACATTGTAAGCCTTACTTCCTGGCGGTTTATTTTCACTTCTGTCACATATGCCCGATGGGCCAGGGCCTTTAAAACAGCCACGGACAACAGGTTTTCCACGGATTTGGGCATATCGCCAAACCGGTCCATCAGTTCGTCCTGCATGTCCATGTATTCTTCGTCATTCTCAATACCGGAAATCCGTTTGTAAATATCCAGCTTCTGGTATTCATTCCGGATATAGGAAGTAGGGATATAGGCACTAATATCACATTCCACCACAGCCTCAAAATCCTCGTCTTCCGCACGTTTTCCCTGCAATGCCAAAACTGCCTGGTTCAGCAGCTTGCAGTACAAATCATAGCCCACTGCTTCCATATGGCCATGCTGTTCTGCCCCCAGGACATTCCCCGCACCCCTGATTTCCAAATCCCGCATGGCAATTTTGATGCCGGAACCCAGCTCTGTAAATTCCCGGATGGCCTGCAGCCGTTTTTCCGCCTCTTCCCGCAAAAGCTTATCCCGCTTGTACATAAGGAAAGCATAAGCGGTCCGGCTGGAACGCCCCACCCGCCCTCGAAGCTGGTAAAGCTGGGACAGGCCCATCCGGTCTGCGTCATGGATGATCATGGTATTGGCATTGGGTATATCCAGCCCGGTCTCAATAATCGTAGTGGATACCAGTACGTCGATCTCCCCATTCACAAAATCAAACATAATTTTTTCCAGCTGGTTTTCCCTCATTTGGCCATGGGCGTAGACCACTGCCGCCCCAGGCACCAGTTCCTGGATATGGAAGGCCACCTCTTCAATATTTTTTACCCGGTTAAATACGTAATAAACCTGGCCGTTGCGGGCCAATTCCCGGTTTATGGCCTCCCGTACCATCTCGTCATTATATTCCATTACATAGGTCTGGATGGGGAGGCGGTCCACCGGCGGCTCCTCCAATACGCTCATATCCCGGATCCCGGCCAGGCTCATATGGAGCGTACGGGGAATTGGCGTGGCCGTCAGGGTCAATACATCCACATTTTCTTTCAGCCTTTTTATTTTTTCTTTATGGGTAACCCCAAACCTCTGTTCTTCGTCAATAATCAAAAGGCCCAAATCCTTAAATTTTATATCCTTGGACAGCACCCGATGGGTGCCAATCACCACATCTACCAAGCCTTTTTTCAAATCGTCTATGGTTTTTTGCACTTCCGTGCGGGTACGGAACCGGGACAGCAAATCCACACGTACCGGAAAGTCCTTCATCCGCTGCAAAAACGTGTGGTAATGCTGCTGGGCCAGAATCGTAGTAGGCACCAGATAAACCACCTGCTTACTTTCCTGTACTGCCTTAAACGCCGCCCGCAAAGCGATCTCTGTCTTCCCATAGCCCACATCCCCACAAATCAGCCGGTCCATAATCCTCCTGCTTTCCATATCCCGCTTTGTGGCTTCTATGGCGTCCAGCTGATCCTCGGTTTCTTCGTAAGGGAACAGCTCCTCAAATTCTTTCTGCCATACCGTGTCCGGCCCATAAGGGAAACCGTTGGTCGTATGCCTGGCCGCATATAATTCCACCAAATCCCGTGCAATCTCTTTTACCGCCCCCTTTACCCGGCTCCGTGTTTTTTTCCACTGATCCCCTCCCAGTTTGTTCAGTTTTGGCGCTTTGGCGTCAGATCCGGCATATTTCTGGATCCCATCCAGCCGTGTGGCCGGCAGGTACAAAACACCCCCATCGGCATATTGGATTTTCAGATAGTCCTTGGTTACTTTGTCCCGTTCAATTTTTTCAATCCCGCAATATATCCCCAGGCCATGGTCTTCATGGACCACGTAATCGCCTACGGACAGCTCGGAAAAGCTTTGGATATGTTTCCCTTCATAAGCAGGCTTTTTCCGCTTCCTTTTTTTCCTCTCCGCACCGAACATGTCGCCTTCGGTGATAACTACAAATTTAATCTGGGTATATTCAAATCCTTTGTGGAGGTTCCCGTATGCCACAAGGATTTCCCCCGGCTGTACCTGCCGGTCCTCATTGTCCGGGCAAAAGGCACTAAGCCCGTATTCCCGCAAATCCCCGGCCAGGCGGCTGGCCCGGGTACGGGATCCGGACAACAAGATAACCCGGTATTTTTCCTTCTTCCACCTTTGCAGGTCTTTGATGAGCAATTCGAAACTGTTCTGATAAGAATTGACATTTTTCACGTCAAACCGGTATTTTGCCTGTACGGCCAACCCAGGCAGTTTTTGCTCCAGCCCGGTTAAATACATGGTATTATCCCGTTGGGCCTTTGCCAGCAGTTCGGTTGCCGTATACAGCAATTCAGTCTGGCCTGGCAGCAGGTAACCTTTTTCCAACCGGTGGGACATGCTTTCCCGAAACTCCAGCTCCACCGCCTCAGCCTTTTCCCTTAGCCTTGCCGGTTCATCCAAGATTACCATGGACGGCTTCCCTTCAAAATAATCCAAAAAAGAAACCGTTTCATCGCTAAAATAGGAGAGGTAAGCATCCAAACCGGTAAGCCTGTGCCCCTCTTCTACCTCCTCGGCCAGCTCCCTTACGATCCCGGAAAGCCGGTGGGCTTCCTCGGTCATCATCTGCTTTCTCAGTTGCTTTACCGAACCTTCCATCTCTTTGCGCAGTTTCTTTACGCCCTCTTGCCGCTGCCGGTCTGTCAGCACGATCTCTGTGGCCGGATACACGGTAAGCTCTTCCAATTGCTCTGTGGAACGCTGGCTTTCCAGGTCAAAGCTGCGGATAGAGTCTACCTGCGTGTCCCACAGCTCAATCCGTATGGGCTGTTCCTCTGTCAAAGGGAAAATATCCAAAATGCCCCCGCGGATCGAAAACTGCCCCATGCCGTCCACTTGGGGCATCCGTTCATAGCCAAGCCTGGACAATTTCCCCTTCCACTCTTCCAGGTCCAGATCCTGTCCTGCTTTGATATTCTGGGTCTGGACACAAAGCTGTTCCAGGGGGAGCAGATGGTCCATTAAGCCATCCAGGGTAGTCACTACCACCCCGGCCTTATCTTCGATCAAATGGCGCAATACCTGTATCCGCTGGCGCGCCATCAGGTTCCCATGAATATCGGCATTATAAAACAGCAGGTCCTTTGCCGGATACAGCCACACATCTTTCCGGAAGCAGCCAAAATCATCATAAATTTCCTTTGCACGGGAATCATCATAAGTCACGATCAGTTTCCATGCTATATCTGAGGCCACTTCTTCCATAAGATGGACTTTCTGGGAATCCAGACAACCGCTGACTTGCAGCGGCCCCTTCCTTTGCCTTAATGCCCGGTCCAGTTCTTCATATTCAATTAGTTCAACTAGCGGATTGGCAAATGTTTTGCTCATATCCCCCTCCTGCCTGAATGGCCACTATTCTTCATTCAAATCCTTTTTTCTGGTATTAAACTGGTTCATGGCCCGCTCCGGCCCTTCCGTTATCATTACCGCAACCGCTTTTGCCGCCTCCGTAAATGCCTGGTCCATCTGCTCCTGCTCCCCTTTGGAAAAGCGGCTTAGCACATAATCTTTCAAGTCCATCTTTGGCGGCTTTGCGCCAACCCCTACTTTCACCCGGGGAAACTCCTGGGTCCCCAAATGGGCAATGATATTCTTGATCCCGTTATGCCCCCCTGCACTGCCTTTCAGGCGGATCCGCAATTGGCCCGGCTCTAGGCTGATATCGTCGTAAATCACGATCAGCTCCTGTGCTGTGGCCTTATAATAGTCTACCGCTGACCGCAGGCTTTCCCCGCTTAAGTTCATAAAAGTCTGGGGTTTGATTAAAAGCGCCTTTTCCCCTTCGATCATCCCTTTTCCACATAAAGCCCGATGTTTACGTTCGCCCATATCAATATTGTATTTATCTGCCAAAACGTCGATCACGGAAAACCCTACGTTATGCCTGGTCCTCTCATATTCTTTTGTCGGGTTGCCAAGCCCTGCAATAATATACATTCTTTCCTCCGTTTTTTCTCCGGTATACCCAGGCCTTCTTCGTTCCTGATTTTAAAAAGCGGCAGCTTTGTCCGATAGGGGCAAGTATATGCACCGTATAGGATCCGTTCATAAGCATATGGAAAAAGGCCGCCGGCAAAAACAGGTACAGGAAAAACCCAGGTACATCCTTTTTAGTAAACGCGCCAAAAGCGTTAATCCCCACACCATAGGATGTGAAAATTAACGCTGTGTTTTTCATTCAATGCGGCTTTA
>Ga0224742_10465_pt1 | contig 10674 bp, 13 predicted proteins | sample LIM_E_Water_Neg_FD_161631 | JGI IMG/M metagenome (GOLD analysis project Ga0224742, IMG submission 161631) | Enriched cells from gastrointestinal tract of the lab mouse from Pacific Northwest National Laboratory (PNNL), Richland, Washington... | ecosystem: Host-associated > Mammals > Digestive...
AACAGATCTACAAAATCATCCATCTTAGAAGACATTCCGGCATAGAGTCCACTGAACTTCTCAAGATGCTGACGAATCATAGCCTTCTGCTCTGGAGTCTTCTTTAAGATACGCTCGGATACAACATAGGCTGTAGCTTCCTTAGTGATGATAATCTGTGTAAAACGGTCACCAACCTTCTTTAAGGTTTCACTTACGAAACTGAATCTCGGATTATCAAATACCTTTTCCTGAACACCACAGATAAGTCGAATCTTGGATTTTGAGCACATTTCAGCCATAGACTGAAGGAACGCAAGATCCAAAACAATCTGTCTCTCATCTCTTGATGTAAGATATGAAAGCAACTCGTCGATTACAATCAAATATCCCTTATCAGGATACTTAGACTGGAAGGCCTGCATTACCTCTTTAATCAGACGGGCATTGTCTCTTACGTTATCCAGATTTGGTACCGTATAGTCGATACCTCTGTTAGCGAAATCATCCTCAATCTCAGCCAGGATTACTTCACGAAGAGGCATTGTAAGACCATCCACCTTAAGGCGAAGTACTTCAAACTTGCCGGCAACAATCTCCATGTCCTTTCCGAACTTTTTATTCTGAACAAATGCCGTATTATCTGCATCTGTTGCAATTGCAGCAATAACAGACATCAGGTGTGATTTACCTGTACCATAGTTACCAACAATCATAACTGCCTTGTTATCGATAACCTCTTCCATCTGCAGCTGAGCAATTACAGTGGCCTTTAAATTGTCTGCCATAGTATCAGACATAACATAGGTCTGTACCATATCCTGAGCAATCTTCTTATCAGCTGTCTCCAAGAGCTGAATGGTTGACTCAATCGGCTTAAAGCTAATTAACTCTGAATACTTCATTTGCCATATCCTCCAATCACACACGTAATGTCATAATTTTCTATATTGTAGGTCTTATAGTCTGGAAATCCTTCCTCGCCATATATTAATTTTCCGTCTTCACATCTTCCTGGCCAAATTACGCTGTAGCGTTTTCGTTTTCGTGATGCCATAAGTATCTTAAGCACATCCACCTTGTAATCAGGATTGAACAGAACATCGATATCCTTGATTACTACTCCGTCTGGAAGCGTGTCCAGTACATTATTAAATATCTGCTCCAGCTTCATACTTCGTCGATTTGGCTTACATGCCAACAAAGCCTCAGCCAAAGGCTTGCTAACAGATCTCGGTTCATGCATCTTCTGAATTGCTTTCATATATATCAACAATCTCGAAGCCATAGCTGCATCATCCGGCAACCTGCTTATTTCAATAATTGTTCCCATTTTGTCACCTTCTGCGTCACTCTAATTCTACGGTTTTAGCTGTCCGATAAACAGCTCAATGAAGAAGTTTCATTCGTATTAATTGCTTCTTCATTTTCATCTGGTACTGTTTCTGCTATATCACTAAGATTACAATTCAGTGCCTCACATATTCTTAAAAGAACATCTGTTGTAACATTTTCGTCTTTTCCAAGCTTTGCCAATGATGATGAACTGATTTTTGCCTTTGTTCGCAAATCTGATTTTTTCATATCTCTGTCAATCAGGAGCTTCCATAGTTTCTTATAACTCATCTTCATTTTTAAGACCTCTCTATATTCCAAGACTCTCCATAAAGTTCACAATTATTGTTGGAGAGTTTCAACACCATGTTATCCACCAAAATCTTTTGTGTCTCTGCTCCATATGCATCCTGCTTATCAAAAGCAATAAACACCTGTTTCTTACTTTGAGCATAAAGTCTCATTATCCCGGCAATAGCAACGTCACTAATATTCTTTAATATCAATGAATCGTGTGCAATAGCAGGTAAATCTGTGCTAAACAGCACTGCCAAGTCATACATAACAAGCCCTTTATAATTCGAACCAGTTCCCGTATCATCTGGAGTTTCAAATTTATAACTATCATATCCTTTAATAGAAAGATGAGGCGCCTTTCTTGTTTCTGTAAATAATGATGCGTTGTACTCCTCCATCTTGTCATTGATTTCTTGTTCAATATTTCGAAGAATGCTTCCCATAGCTTCCTTAAGAACCTCATCAACCTTCTTCTTTGTCGCCTGAAGATCCTTCAATGTCAAATATGATTCATTCTGTATGCGCAAGGCATCAATTTTCCCTTTAATTTCAGAATGTCTATCCAAAAATTCTTTTGAAAAACTACCAACATACCCCAACTGTTGAATTTCATTTTGTAATCCTACAATCTGTTCTGTAGTCAACTTGATTTTGCTCTCGATTTGTTTCTTTTCCTCTGCAAATTTCTCCTGTAGTATTGCAGCTAATTTCTTGTGATATCTTTCCACTTCATATATTTTTCTTAAATTCACTTGTGGAAAGAACTCCTGTAAGTCAGCCAAATCAGTTTCTGTTGGACATAAACCATACTCTATACTCATGTCTACAAGCTTAAGTCGTCTTTGATATGACTGTATTTCTGTTTGAAGTTGCAATATTTCTGCTTGAAGCTGAGATTTTCTTTGTGTCTTCTCAATGTCACTCTCCGAATACTCCTGTACCTGTTCCTCGGTAAGATTTTCAAGTTCTATCTCAAGATGTTTAATTCTCACAAGATTCTCTTCATATTTTTCATCTCCGCCTACAAGATCAGATACAAATCTATATTTTCTTGCTTGTCGAAAAGCCGCTAGTTTTTTCTCTGCATCGTCTAATTCCTGCCTATAACCATCGATATCTTTATATCGATTGAATAACCTTACAAGCATTTCTATAGACTTTTGCATGTTCTGGGCTTGATATCCTTTTAATGGGCGGCGCTCATCCAGATTATCCTTACCATACACTCTAAAAAAGCTGGTCATTGTTGTTCTAAAAGATAAACCAACAAAATCAATCTTATACTGTTTCTTCAGCCACTCTACAAATTTTGCCCTTGTCCACACATCTCCCTTTAGATCATAGGATCTAGTGCAACAAAAAACTTTTTCAGAATCTCCAGTGTTTCTCGCAAAACTATACTCGACACCGTTAAAGCAAAAAGTAAAAAATATCGTATGATGCCCCATATGCTTTACGCCATCGCCATCTATATATACTTTCCCTCCAAACACAAAATCTATTGCTAACAGAGCTGAAGACTTTCCTATTGAATTCTCACCATTTTCTTTTCCAAGGATAACATTTAACCCTTCCTTAAACTTAATAGGCGGTCTTTCTTTTCCTTTTTCTATAAATACCGGAGATTTCATTTCTACAAGCATATGAACACCTCGCCTTCGTCAGTAATATCAATCGCACGCAGTGCGTATAGACAATCCATAACCGCCACAAAATCTGAAGCCTCTTCTAATTCCTGTTCCATGTCACGGTATAGGTCCAACACAGACATCTGCTGATTTTTTAATATATTAAGCACTTTTGGTACTAAAGCCAAGGTACTTCTTTCATATGAATAAAGCTTATTAGGTAATTGCATCGAACACCTCACAACTCTGGATAAAATACGAGACAACAATCTGGCAATATATATCTTCCTGAAGACTCACCTTATGAATTTTTTCAACAATCTCATAAAATATTTCTATTCGTGATTTATTAGCTTTCTTCAGTTTTCTATAAATTGCTTTCATCTGGTCTTGTATATCCTCATAGTCAATCACACCTCGTTTATCAAGATTTATCATTATCTCCTTTACCTTAAGGAAATATGTACTTACATAATAATTGACAACTCCATATATAGCCATATCAGCATTAGGGTCAAGTTTCTGCTTGATTTCTTTTGGATCCAGAGAAGCTCCTATAATATCTTGTTGCTTCAAGTCCTTTATTTTTCCAATAACACCGATGATTCCCTTCTCCAGTGCCATATCATCCAATAATTGAACGCTTCTATGATGTACCGCCAACGTATTCTTTGCAGCTTTAAGCTCTTTGCAAAGTTTCTTATTATCATCCATCAAATATGTCGAATAGCAACGAGGGCACAGTGCAATTAGATTATCAATCTCATCCCCTTTAGCTTTATCCACCTTACTTACAGAAAATAACGGGCTAACTTTTGCCCCAACATATACATGAAGTTGCTTACCACATCCAGGGAATGGACAATAGCCGCTTGCCTCTTGAAGGAGATAATCTCCATACTGAGATTTTAGATGTAATTCTCTCTGTTCTTGTTGTTGCTGTTTAAGACTATCTAACGGAAGCATCCCCGCTGACTTTTGTATTATTTCGACCAAATAATCTGATATTTTTTGTCCAACATTGTCTGCATTTATTGCTGAATCATAAACCTGTAAATCCTCTGCCAGGATTTTGCGAGTATCATATGGTCTCTTATCAATTCTTTCTGTAATCACTTCTGGTGTCAGCCTATACACAATTGCCTGAGACAATTTTTTTGGCAAAGTACGCTTTGTATAACTTCTAATTGTGTTATCACTTAATTTCTTTGCTGAAGGATCTTTACTAGTTCCCCACTCTTCCTCAGTCACTGTAGTTATCATGGCCATAAGTTCACGAAAGAAATATGGAACGTCATCGCCGTCACCTAATCTGTTTTTCAATATTGAAAACAATGTATTGAATTCCACGAAGTATCGTCCCCCCTCCTTTTATGCACCATGATGCACCAGAATGCACCAAACCCTCACCATTTCTATCATGTCTATTTTCTATAATGAAATCACCATTTAGGAAAGGAGTAACTTATCTCCTAAAAGGTAAAAAGTGCCTTATGTATTATATCATAAACATGTCCATTTTTCAAATTGAATATTTGCGAAAAGGACATCAAAATAAGCACTTTATTTACCCAGTTCTTTGCTATTTCAGGGATTATGCGCACCCTAACCAATAGTCTTAGCAAAGACACCACCGCTGATTTATTGGTTTCAGCTCATTTCATTAATGAGGTAAAAACAATGCAAAAATCAGAACATAACAACTGGCTCATCAACATCGAGAACACAGCTGCAGAAGTGGCTGCAAATGTTGGACAGGAAACTGTGGATTTTGTTCTCAGCAAGTACGGTGCAAAAAGCATATATGCCCTGAAGTCTTCTGATCTTTCAGAAGTGTTCAGTGAACTGTATGCAATCGCATCTGACAATTAAATAACGTGTCCAGAGTATGACATTAAACTACTCCATCACATTCAGCTGCCGGACGCGGCATCTTCTTAGAACTGCAATGTGATGAACCTATTAACCGCATCAGGGGCTAAGAAGCCTGATTGCTTATTTTACGGAACGGAGACGGATCCATGAATAAGACAATCGATGCAAATCTGAAGTTCATATCGACACCTTCGTTCCGCATTCAGCGGACGGAGGCCGCAAGATATGAACAATACAGAAAATCAGCAGTCAACCAATGACAACCATAACTACGACAACCGTCGTAGTTACAACAACCTTACTCTTCATGAGGGCGAATGCCTAGTACCGATTCGTGTAGACTGGGAAATGGTCAAGCACTTCAACATGTGCCGAGACAATCTTGAGACCTGGCGCATCGGACCTAACAAAGTCCTTGTTGCCTTTGCACCGGTAGCAATCGAATCAAAAGAGGCATCCATCAAAGCCTTCTATCGTGATGTACGCGAATACTTCGCATCCTTCCACACTGACGATACACTTTCCTTAGATCAGTTCCTGGAAGAAGCATCATCAGAAGATGGCAAAGGTTTTGAACCTGCTTCACCTGAGAATCTCGAAGAAACCGTTTTGCTTCGCATGATTATCAATGACCTCATTAAACAGGTACATATCATCAATCCGAAGTACGGTCGCATCCTGGATCTCATTTGCGAAGACTACACCAAAGGTCAGATTCTCGAAGAACTGCACCTTGGCAAATCACAGGGTTATGCTGATATCAAGGCTGCACAGGAACTTGCCAAAAAACTTTATTTCGGTGAATAAGTCTCTGACTTAACCCGAAAGCAGCGGTATCCTCACCCCGAAGATACCGCTGCTATTTTTAGGTTAAACGCATTTTCTTACTTCCAACTGATACTTATCATGCCCCTTAATACTTCTCACTGCTTGGTTCAGAGTATTGGCTCTGCCATGCTGGTGGTACGGGCACTTGAAGAAGTGCTTGTGAAATATGATGAGCGACTGCTCTGTCGGATACTCCGTACAATGCAGATACCAGTAATGACCCGTATTCCGGCTCTGAATCGTGATATCCCTGTCATCCATCAGAATGATATTGAAATATCCCGAGTCGATTTTCTTAAGGCTACTTTCGTCAAACATCGACACCATCCTTCCCTTTATGGAACCAGGCTTCCAATGCCTGCTCTACAATATTGTCCACCTTATTGGGATCCATTCCAACAAAGTATTTTTCAACAATTCTTGCAGGCACCTTATAGCATTTTTTCTTAACCGGCTCCGTACAGAGATACCGCCTTACCATTGCATCCGTCAAGGCTCCTGAATGACTGCGAAGCTTCATCACCATTTCAATCGTAACCTTGGTCTTCTTTTCCTTAATCACGCTATACACCATATTCTGTTCTTCCTCCGGAAGAAATGCCAACTGCAGAGTGACCTTCGTATAAAGGGCACCTCTGTCCACCATATCCTTAAATGGCTTGATGAGATCATTGAGCTTCAGTAATCTTCCAACAGAACTTCCGGACAGTTCATATTCCTTTCCAATAGTGTCCCTCGTTTTCATCCTGTGGTCACCGTGACCACGAGTGACCTCAACCTCTTTTCCTTCAAGTCGAGCAATTTCTTCGATAATGTCATTTCTTCTTCCTTGACAGGATTCCTTCTCATATCTCGCTTTCAGCACTGCTGCTTTTTCCGATATCAGCAAATCTGAAAAGGATCTCTGCATCAGATTTGTCTCAATCACATATACATACGCCTCTTCCTCAGACAAATCCGTTTTCACAATAGCCGGTACTTCCTTTAGTCCGGCAAGCTTGGCTGCATTCATTCTGTTGTGCCCGGAAAGCATTTCATATCCGCCATCAATCTTCTGTACGATTACCGGATTTAGAATTCCATGCTCCTTTACACTTGCAATCATATCCTCCAGACGTTCTCCCTCATACAAATGAAACGGATGGTCATGGAATGGCTGAATGTTCCTAATCTGAATCAGCTGAATCCCTTTTGAAACTTCTCTTTCCTCGATTTCATCCATCAATAAATCCACTGCGTCACCAAATACTTTTCTTTTATTATTAGCCTTCATAAGCAATCAGCTCCTTTGCAAATTTTCTATATGCGATTCCTGCAGATGCATTTTTGCTGTACAGCGCAATCGGCATGGAATAATAAATGCTCTCGCCCACCTTTACTGTAGCCGGTATCCTATTTTCAAATATCCTTATCTGTCCTTTGAAGCTTCCCGTCACTTCCTCTGTCAGCACCTTGCAAAGCGTGGTTCTGCTTTCGCACATGGTAAGCAGAATGCCTGCAACCGTCAGTGTAGGATTGATACGCTTCTTAATCTTGCTGACTGTTCTCAAGAAATCCTGCAAACCCATCATCGCCAGAAGCTGAGGGTTCACCGTGATTATGACTTCATCAGCCGCTGCCAATGCATTGATTGTAAGCATTCCCAGCGAAGGACAAGTATCGATAAGCACATAGTCATATCTGTCCTTAATGGGTTCCAAAACCTCTGCCAGCATCCTCTCCGCGCCCATTTCCGTTCTAAGCTTCGCATCCACCACCGACAGATAAATGGATGAAGGAATGAAATCCACTCCGTCCTTACTCTGAATAAAAGCTTCCAGGCATTCCGGAACATCCTCTGCAATCTGTGCCATCATCAAATGACCAATTGTATAATCCAGTTCATTTGTATCTTCCACTCCATAACAGGTCGTAAGATTCGCCTGACTGTCAAAATCAATCGTCAGCACCTTCTTTCCCATACTATGAAGAGAATATGCCAGGTTCAGAGTGGTCGTGGTTTTACCCACGCCACCCTTCTGTGATCCAATAACAATAACCTTACCCATAACTACTGTACCTCTCTTTCTGCAGCGTACTGTGGAGCCTGCTCTGCTACAAACTGAGCATGAATCATTTCCTTTTCCTTCTGGAACTTCTTCTGAAGCTTCTTCATTTCTTTCTCCATGAATTCCGCTTCTGCCTTTGCTATTGCAGCCTTTTCAGCATCCGGTGTGATAATCAGCTTCCCATCCTCACAGCTGACGCTGATGTAATCGCCAATTTCAAATCCCATCTCCTGGAGCCACTGTCCCTTTAAAATGATGGTAGGTGTTGCCTTGTAGTTATATCCGCTCTGTGCATGTACCTTCATGCTCCTGTTTCTCTGATTTTTCATAGATTGTCATCCTTTCAAAAATATAATTTTTACATAGTCTTATGTACCAACCTGTGCTATACTTTTTACAGGCATGTCTATGTCAATACACTTCCGGAGGACTGCTATGAGTGAAGAAAAAGCTGGTTCCTATAAAGGCCTTACCGAGGCTCGTAAAAGAGCTAATAAGAAATACAATGACCGTTTCGTTGAAATAAAAGTTCGTGTTACCCCAGAGAAGCGTTCCATCATTAAGGATCACGCTGATGCAATGGGTGAAAGTGCAACTGCATTTATCAATCGAGCCATCGATGAAGCCATGGAGCGAGATAAAAAATCTAACCCTGAAACGTAAAAAATCCGGTGACGTATGGATACATTTCCACACATCACCGGATGATTATTTTCTTCATGAACAATCTCCAATTGTGTAATTTTCTACGTTAAATAAATATCAGCAAGGCTCCCATTTGATTATTTTTGTCTTATTTCTTACACATTTCAAATGGTCTAAACTTGGTCTAAATCTGACCCTTCACTTCCCTCGAACCCTTGAAAATCCTAGTAAAATCAAGCACTCTACGCATATTGGCACAGCTACGTAAGTATATTGCCGTGGCAGATAAAGAGCACTTTTATCATTGTTGCATAACCTCGCATTTCTTAGTTTTTCTTGGTATTTCGGGCTTTGTAAGCCTTTGTAAATTTTTGCTTTCTGGCATAACCTGGTTTATTTTCGCATAATATCGTCCGCAAAAGGTGTAAAATAAGGTGTATGTTTTTCTATTTTACACCTTGCTATTATCAATTAAAAATCGTAATTACACAACCTGAATCCGGGCAACTTCTTCCCTGGCATCCTCAAGATTTACATGCGTATATGTATTCAGCGTTACGCTGATGTCTGAGTGGCCCATCAAATATTGCAATGCTTTTGGATTCATTCCGGATTTTGCCATATTTGAGCAATAGGTATGCCGACATACATGCGGTGTAATGACAGGTATCTGTACTTTATAGGTATTATTATACTTCTGAATGATGTGTTGAAAATAATGCTCCCAGTGCAGGGAATAACAGATACTTTCATTTTTATCAAAGTATAAAAATCCACTTTTTCCATCTACCATAGGTTCTGCTTTGGGCGGATTTCGTTTTTCTATTATTTTCCGAAAGCATTCCTCTACATCCGCAGTCATAGGTATCTTTCTCGTTCCACTGGTTGTTTTAGTCTCTTGAATATAATATCCGGTTTTTGGTTTTTTCTGCAATTGATGATCGATGTTGATTGTATGCTCCTTGAAATCAATGTCAGAAATGGTCAAACCACAAAATTCCGAGATGCGAAGACCTGTTTTAAACAATATGTAGATTCCCTCATAATACCTGCAAAAATAAGGATCCTCCTTCACAAATCGTAGAAACTTACGTTCCTCTGCTCTGCTGATTGCTTCTCTTGTCACACTGTCATTCACAACCACTTCCATTAGCTGAAACTGAAATGGGTTTTTCCTGATCAGGTCATCATCCACCGCCAACTGAAATGCCGGACGAAGAACTCCTCGGATCGAATGGATGGAACTATAGCTTTTCTTTTCTACCTGCTGAAGATGTATCATCCAACATTTTGCATCCGAAATCCGAACCGTATCAATCCTTCTTTTTCCAAATGGATCTTTCTTCAATAAATTGATAACTGTTTCGTATCCTGCAACTGTAGTAGGTCTGACACCGGTTTTTGTTGATGTATATTTTTCAACCAGTTCCAGTACCGTCATATTTCCGCCGTTTGTTGCAATCTGCTCGAAATGATCCGCCTGAATTTTCTTCTCCATCTCTCGAAGTGACAAAGCCCGGCACTTTCCTTTCGGAGTTGCATCATTATGGTCTAAGCGCCAGCTATATACGCAGCGCTCCTTTCCCATCTCATCGACATACTTAAATCGATATCTGCCATCAGATAACTGTATTTCTCCATTGTGTAATATACGTCCTCTATGATCTCTCCTTTTTTCACTCATAATATTTTAGTCTCCTTCATCAAATGTTCATTTAACCTGGAAGACCGTCTCGGTTTATTTATTATATCACAAGACCTTCTCTTCGCTAAGATAAAATGAACATTATTTTCATTACTATTTCTTCTATTCTGTTACTTAAACTGTGCTGGCTGTATCCAGATAATCTTCAAATAATTTTCTTTTGAACCGGATGTGCGAACCAACTTCCAAAATAAAATCTGCTCCTTCATTTTCACCTGCGATCTGTCTTAATCTCTTTTCTCCAATTCCATAATATTCTGCTGCTTCAGAAACATTTAAAGAATATTTCTTCCAAACAGGTATTGTTTTTTCTGTATGATTCATTCGCATTCCT
>Ga0224742_10470_pt1 | contig 10653 bp, 10 predicted proteins | sample LIM_E_Water_Neg_FD_161631 | JGI IMG/M metagenome (GOLD analysis project Ga0224742, IMG submission 161631) | Enriched cells from gastrointestinal tract of the lab mouse from Pacific Northwest National Laboratory (PNNL), Richland, Washington... | ecosystem: Host-associated > Mammals > Digestive...
GGGGATAACTGCCAGATGGCCCCCAATGTGGCGATCTACACAGCCGGACACCCTATCCATCCTGTCAGCCGCAACTCTCTATATGAGTACGGCAAGGAAATCACCATTGGCGATAACGTCTGGATCGGCGGGAACACAGTCATTTGTCCAGGTGTTCATATCGGGGATAATGTGGTGATCGGCGCAGGCAGCGTGGTTACCAGGGACATCCCGTCCTGGTCCGTAGCAGCCGGAAATCCCTGCCGCGTGATCCGGCAGATCACAGATGATGATAAGAAGAAGCTGTTTGGGCAGGAGGAGATTGACGAGGAAGCCTGGGAGGATATTGTAAACAAAATGTAGTTGCCGGATGGGACTGACGGAAAATGATTCATAAACACAATATATCGCGGTTATCAGATATATTGTGGGACGAAGCCATTTCCTGACAGCCCCATTTTCAGTTTCTGAGCTGTTAGTTAATACAATTCATGGTTAATAAATATGACGTATTGACATCATAATGTTATAATGTTATGATGTTTAATGAAGACGAGAAAGGACGCAAAAGTATGAAATTATCGACAAAAGCCGGAGACAAGCCCTTGTGGAAGCAGCTTTATGAAATTTTTCAGGAGAGAATCGAGAATGGTACCTACAAGTCCGGTGAGGCGATCCCTTCTGAGCCGAAGATTGCTGATGAATTTGGCGTTTCCCGGATAACTGTCCGTCAGGCCATGGACAAGCTGTCGGCGGATGGACTGATTGAAAGGAGGAGAGGAAAGGGAACCATTGTGACCGGGGGGACGGTCAATCTGCTGACCATGGTTACCTCGTCTATGACAACCCTGGATGAGGTGAACAATACCCTGAACCGTTTGATCGAGAAGGTGGAGACTGTTATACCGCCCGCAAAGGTGGCCAGACTTTTTGAGATCGGGGAAGAGGATACGGTGATCCATGTCAGGCGTTACAGCAGGATGGACGGAGAGATCATCGCCATGTTTGAGCATTATCTGAATCCAAGGTACATAACCGAGCTGGATGATTCCTTCGATTCTTTGTATGAGAATATCAGAAAGCACAGCGGAAGAACCATTGACAATTTCACCGAGGAAATCCTGGCAGGTTCCGCTACCTTTGAAGAGCAGCAGTATCTGCAGGTTCCTAATGGTTCCGCCATACTGATCCGCCGGAGGAAGGGATACAGCAAGGATGACCTGATTGAATACACGATCTGCAAATATAATGGCAACCGCTACAAGATGGTGATCCAGACCAGATAGCAGGGGCCGCCATAAGGAGGATATATGGACAGATTTTCATTTTCACCCGGCTTTGACATTTATCCCAGGTATACACCTATGGGATTTGTCTATGGAGAAAACGCCTTTGGCCCGGTTCCGGAGATACGCAGACTGGATGATATCCGCCGGTCCTTGAAGAATCCCCGGGCTCAGGGGCCGGAGGAGCTGTACTGCATTGCCATGGATGTGGGAGACCGGTCATGGAAGGCGGAAACCTCAAAAAGGGATCTGCTTTTTGGCGCTGTCATTTACAATGCCGGAACCATCGGCCAGGAGCCAGTCCGCTCCCAGGGGCATATCCATGGGGTCAGCCTCTCCTGCGGCGCCAGCACCTGCGAGGTATATGAGATCTGGGAAGGGACAGCGGCTGTGTATATGCAGGAACGGGCCGAAGCAGATCCCGGACGGTGCTATGGGGTGGTGGCCCATCCGGGGGAGGTGGTGGTTGTCCCGCCCGGGTGGGTACATGCCACAGTCAATATGGATATTCACAAACCTATGGCGTTTGGCGCATGGTGTATCCGGGATTATGGATTTGAGTATGATTCTCTCCGGGCCATGCAGGGGATCGCCTTCTATCCGCTGTCAAAGGACGGGATAGAATGGGAGATGAATCCCAATTACCGCAACGCAAAGCTGCTGGTAAAGGCGCCGGGAAGCTATAAAGCGCTGGGACTGCGCAGGGGAATCCCCATTTACCGGCAGTTTCGGGAGAACCCGGATGTTTTCCGGTTTGTCTCCCGGCCAGGGGAGTATCAGCACATATGGGAAAGCTTTGAACCCTGACTATCAAAAGGAGGTGATGAGGAAGCCATGACAAGTTATGATAGAAAGCCGGCCAAAAGGGTGCCGAACTGCTCACGGCAGGTATGGCATGGTATAGCACAGATCCAGGACTGTCTGGGAAAGAGGCTGTCGGGGGACTCATGGAGGCTTGTGATAGAATGCTACCCCGGTGTGACGGAGGCTGTGGTGCAGACCATTGCTGCGGGTCTGTCCCCGGATGTGATTTTCTGCACAAGGGATATCCTGAAGGAAGGAGAGCAGCTTGAGACGCTGCTGGCTCCGGTTCTGACAGAGGACCGGGTCTTCGGGCGGATGTTCTATGGGGATCTGATGGATTTTGTGGACAGGGAGAAGCTGGCACAAATGCAGTACAGGATCCGGACAGAGGGCGGGAAGCAGGTGATCTGCGGATTCGGAGCATCCCTGGTCTGCCAGGGCGATCTTCTGGTCTGTGTGGATATAAGCCGCTGGGAGATCCAGCTGCGCTACCGGAAGGGGATGCCCAATTATCTCACCGACAATCCCGGGGAGGATCTTCTTAAAAAGGTCAAGCAGGGATTTTTCCTGGAATGGCGGATCGGGGATAAGGTGAAGCTGTCTGCCTTAAAACAGATGGACTATTATATTGACGCGAACCACGACCAGGGGCTGGTCATGACGGACAGGCCTCTGTTTGAGAGGCTGCTTCAGATAAATGCCGGTGAGCCGTTCCGTACGGTCCCTTACTTTGATGTAGGTGTCTGGGGCGGACACTGGATGGAAGAGGTCTGCGGACTGGAGCCCCGGAAGGACAATTACGCGTGGAATTTTGACGGTGTCCCGGAGGAGAACAGCCTTCTTTTCAATCTGGATGGGATTACTCTGGAGATGCCGGCCATGAACCTGGTGCTTCTGCATCCTAAAGAACTGCTGGGGCAGAAGGTCTACGCCAGATTCGGCGCCGAGTTCCCCATCCGGTTTGATTTCCTGGATACCATGGGCGGGCAGAATCTGTCACTCCAGGTACACCCCTCTGCCGAGTATATCAGGAAGCAGTTCGGGATGCCATACACCCAGGATGAGAGCTATTACATACTGGACGCCAGGGAGGATTCCTGCGTATATCTGGGGCTTAAGGAGGAGACGGATATCAGCCAGATGGTCGAAGCCCTGGAAATAGCCCAGAGAGACGGGACCGTCTTTGATGCGGAAAAATATATTAACAGGCTTCCGGCCAAAAAGCATGACCATTTCCTGATTCCCGCCGGAACCTGCCACTGTTCCGGGAAGAATACCATGGTTCTGGAGATCAGTGCCACGCCTTATATTTTTACCTTCAAGTTGTGGGACTGGGGACGGCTGGGGCTGGACGGAAAGCCGCGGCCGGTTCACATCCAGCACGGGAAGCATGTGATCGAAGACAGACGGAGCAGATGGGTGAAGGAGAATCTGGTGAACGCCAGAAGGACTATCCAGGATACGGAGGCCTTTACCGAAGAGCATACAGGTCTTCACGAGCTGGAATTTATTGAGACCCGGTGCTTTACCATCCGGGACAGGGCTGAGATCGACGGCCATGAAAGTGTCAACATGCTGAACCTGGTGGATGGAAAGGTATGTGTGGTGGAGAGCCTGGACGGCAGCTTTGAGGATTATGAAGTCCACTATGCGGAGACATTTATCGTTCCGGCCAGTGTGGGGCGGTACAGGATCCGTGCCGTGGAGGGCGCGATCAAGGTTATACAGGCGTATGTGAGGGTGTGAACCTTTATGCGTCGGGCAGGGTGTGCGTAGATTTCCCTGGTAATCATGGCCTTATATGCGGTATTTCTTCTGTTCCCCCTGATCAATCTTCCGGAAATTTTTCGGCCGGAGCTACTACTATTCGACCATTTTCAACAGCTTTAAGATAGCCGTCTGCACTAGAGTGTGTCTGAAAATTCATTCCCGGCACCTGCACGTCCCACTTCGCGGGATATTTGGGCCAAATTCAGGTTACATAGCCCACTATGCGCCCTTCATTTGGCCCAAATCTCCCACAAACTGTGACGCACATCTGCCAGAAAGCAATTTTCAGACACGCTCTACGGCAATTACGCTGTTTCTGGGCTTCTGGCTGGCCTATATTTATACCATGTATGAGATCCGGGGAAAGACATTTCTGCAGATCCTGATCATCCTCTGCAGTATGTCCGCTCCCTTTATCAGTGCTTATTCCTGGATCCTGCTGATGGGGCGCAACGGCCTGGTGCGCACGGTGGTGAAGACCCTGACCGGGGCATCCCTGCCCACGATCTATGGGTTTGGCGGGATCCTGCTGGTATTGTCTTTGCAGATGTTTCCCCTGGTATTTCTCTATATTTCCGGGGCGCTGAAAAATATTGACAATTCCCTGCTGGAGGCAGCGGAGAATATGGGAGTCAGAGGCGTGCAGCAGGTGGTCAAGGTGGTCATCCCCTTGTGTATGCCCACGATCCTGGCTTCCGGACTGCTGGTGTTTATGAAGTCCTTTGCGGATTTTGGGACTCCGCTGCTTATCGGGGAGGGCTATCTCACCTTCCCGGTCCTGATCTATAGGCAGTACTTTGGTGAGACCGGTTCGGACAGCAGCTTTGCGGCAGCGCTGTGCCTCCTTTAAGAACACCTCGGGGAAGCTGTTTGTGGAGGGGTATTCCCTGAACAGCTATGTCTATGCGCTGGATAAATATGCAAGGGCCATACCAAATACCTTTTATATCGGACTGGTCTCTCTGGCCAGTGTGATTTTCCTGGCAGTCCTGATATCCTATCTGGCTGTGCGGCGCGCAAATCCGCTGAACAAGACCATTGATATCTGTTCCATGCTGCCCTATATCATGCCCGGTTCAGTCGTAGGTATCGCCCTGGTCATGAGCTTTAACAAGGCGCCTCTGGTGCTGACCGGAACAGCAGCCATCATGATCATCGCCCTGATCATACGCCGTATTCCCTATACGATCCGTTCCTCCATAGCGACCCTGCAGCAGATTCCGCTGTCAGTGGAGGAGGCGTCCATCAGTCTGGGGACATCGAAAATGAAGACATTTTTTGTCATAACCGTTCCCATGATGGCCAACGGCATCCTGTCCGGCGCGATCCTCAGCTGGATCACTATCATGACCGAGCTGTCCACCGGAATCATCCTCTATACCAACAAGACGATGACCATGACCATGGCAATTTATAATTTCGTTTCCAGGACATCCTACGGATATGCCGCCGCATTTTCTTCGATCCTGACGTTGACGACGATCTTGTCTTTGCTTCTGTTTCTGAAGATAAGCAGGAACAAGGAGATTACGTTCTGATGGGCAGAAAATGCCAGGATATATATTCTGGTATGAAATTTGTATTATGTTTTGGCAAGCTTCTGGTGACTATAAGAGCAACCGTTACTTTTCCAGAACGCCGGTTGCTCTTTATTTTCTTGTAATCTCCTGGTAAACCAAATCAATTCCTCTTCTAAGGACATCTGTTTTGGTCATCCCTGTTTTCGTCATACAAAAATTAAGTTTTTTATCTTCATCATCAGATAGCCTTATTCCTGTATAGTTTCCTTTGGGGCTCTCTGTTGGTCTGCCCATTTTTTTCTTTTCTATATTAAATCGCCCCTCTCTGATCTTTCTAAAGAGAAAGGGCGGTGGCAAGCCCGCCCTTTCTGTTAATCAATCTCCAAATGTTCTGTAACGATCCCAAGCGCTTCCAGTTTTGCTTTTGTAATTTTTAACTGGTAATTCAACTCGCTGTCCCTGTCCTGTGATTTTAAAATTCTCTGAAGCTTTGAGTATTCTTCAATTAACGCTGTCGCCTGTTCTTTTTCTGTCATCTCTAATACCTCCATGTTTTCTCCTTTCCGTTAAGCTCTTGTCTTTCTTAACTGTAACATAATTATATCATAAGTTTTGTTTAAACAAAAGTCAAGCATTATTTTCTAACCTTTCTTACCTTCTTGAGTGTTACTGTTCACGGGGGGCATCTTCTTGTCCGGCTACGGCAGACAAGAAGCATCGGGCGACCGCCCGATGTTGAAAACTGGACAAAAATAGTCCTACAAGCGAGCTTGACATCTGTTTTTGTCCAGTTTTCCCTGCCCCGTGAACTGTAATAAAGTTCTTGAAAGATAGTTCCTTTTCATCTACAATTATGAAAAAGGATCGCACAAGGAGTATATCTATGAACCAGAATGAAAAGCTTGCCCTGGCAGCCAGGATCCGCCAGGGCATGGTGGTTGACCCGGTGATCCCGGATGGATTTGGGCAGTATCCGGGCAGGGTGGAGCGGACGGAAGCGGTGGTGCCCACCAGCGTGGGAGATTCCCGGCTCTGGATCCTCCGGGAGAAAGGGAAGACGGGAGAGGGGGCACTGCCTCTGTATGTGAACATCCATGGCGGCGGCTTCGTCCGTCCCCACATGGAACGGGATCATCTCTTTGCCAGCATGGTCACCTGCGAGGCCGGGTGCGTGACCCTGGACTTGGATTACCGTCTGGCCCCGGAATATCCGTATCCGGCGGCTGTGGAGGAATGCTTTGAGGTAGTCCGGTGGGCAGTGGCCCATGCCGGAGAGCTGGGGGCAGATCCAGGCCGGGTAATGGTGGGCGGACACAGTTCCGGTGGGAATATTGCGGCAGCTGTCGCCATGAAGGCCGGACAGACCAGGGAATTTGCCATCCGTCTTCTGCTTCTGGACTATCCGCCTGTGGATCTCTGTACCGATCCGGCGGACAAGCCCCATGAAGGAGATACGGTCATTGACCCGGAGCGGGCCCGTGCTTATAACGCGCTGTATGTGGATCCGGAGGCAGCAGGGGAGCCTTACGCATCACCTCTGCTGGCTCCGCCGGAGATGCTGGCAGGCCTGCCCCAGACCCTGGTGATCACAGCCGGACAGGACACCCTGCGCTTTGAGGCAGAGCAGTTCGCGGCCAGACTGGCAGCCGCCGGGGTGCAGGTCACCATGCAGCGTTTTCTCCACAGTAAGCACGGGTTCATGACCCATTGCCGGGAGGAATATGAGAAGGGGCATGAACTGTATCTGGAGATGATGCGAAGAAGCAGCGGCTGGAGAGTATCTGGAGATGGTGCGTAGAAGCAGCAGCGGCTGAAGATGAGAGCAGGAGTTTCAGCACGACACAGAGGAAATCGTAGTGTAGAAAAACAAGAGGGTCAGAGTGGGGGAGGGCAGGATGCTGATAAAAGAAATTGCCGGGAAATACCAGAATTATGTGATCGAAATGCGCAGGAAATTCCACCGTTGCCCGGAGGTGGCCCTGCAGGAGACAAGGACCTGCCGCATGATCTGTGAGGAGCTGCAGGCCATGGGGCTGACTCCCAGAGTGATACATGGAACTGGTGTCATGGTGGATATCGGGGACCGGTCCCGCAGCGGACGGACGGTGTGCATCCGGGCGGATATCGACGCCCTTCAGGTAGCGGAGGAGACTGGGGCGGAATACGCTTCGGAGAATCCAGGATATATGCACGCCTGCGGTCACGATGCCCACATTGCCATGAATCTGGGCTGTGCCAGGATGCTCTGTGACATAGAAAAACGACTCAACGGAAGTGTGCGGCTGATTTTTGAACCGGCTGAGGAGATCGCCAAAGGAGCCCTGGGCATGATCGCAGAGGGGGCTCTGGACCAGGTGGATACCGTTTATGGAACCCACGTCTGGGGCAATGTGCTTGCAGGCGTCTTTTCTGCGGAGGCCGGTCCCCGGATGGCATCGGCAGATTTCTTCACCATCCGGGTAAAGGGAAAGAGCGTCCATGGCTCCCTGCCCCACAAGGGGATTGACCCTATCGCCGCGGCAGCCGCCATCATAAACAATCTGCAGGTGGCATTTCAGAGGGAGATGGATGCTTCCGAGCCGACGGTGCTCAGTTTCTGTCAGATTCATGGAGGCAATACAGATAATGCCATTCCCGAGGAGGTCATGATCGGCGGCACTACCCGTGGGTTCTCTGGTGAAGTGCGCCGCTCCTTTCCGGAGATTATGGAGCGGGTGATCCGGGATACGGCCCATGCCTTCCGGGCGGAGGCATTTCTGGACTACCGGTTCGGCTCTTCTCCGGTATCCAATGATGAGGAGTGTTCCCGGCGGGCCATGGAAGCCATCACAAAGAATTATGGCCCGGAGGCATTGACCCTCCAGAAACCTACTATGGGCGGGGAGAATTTTTCCGAATACCAGGCACTGGTTCCCGGTGTCTTCGTATTTCTGGGAATCGCAAATGAGGAACTGGGGGCCGTGTATCCTAACCACAGCAGCCATTTTTCTATGGACGAGAGCGTGCTGATCCGGGGATCGGTGGCGGCGGTGCAGTATGCGGTGGATTTTCTGGGAGAGCAGCAATGACAGGGGCCGGAAATCCGTAAGGACCTGCCGCCCGTCTGTACTGTTGCGGAAGATTTTGCCTGAAATTTGTAAAATCATAGACAGGAGGAAGTATACAATGAAGATTACAGACAGCATTTACCTTGTGGCAAGCGGAAAATGGGGCTTTGGCATCACCCAGGCCATTGACTGCAACGTGTTTCTCATTTCCACGGAGAATGGGTGTATTCTCATTGATTCCGGCACCGGCCTGGAGCCGGAGCGGATGGACAGGGTGATTGAGAGCCACGGCTTTTCCGTGAAGGATATCAGGGCTGTGGTTCTGACCCATTACCATGGGGACCACGCCTGCGGTGCTTCACGGATTCAGAAGATTTCCGGCTGCTCCATCTATGCCCCGGAGCTGGAGGCAAAGGCCATTGAAGAAGGAGACGAGACAGCCACCAGCGTCGCCCTGGCAAAGGGCGGTCTGTATCCTGCGGATTTCACCTATCCCAGATCTGAGAAGGTCACCGGGGTCCGGGACGGGGAGAACATCACCGTGGGCAATATTACCCTGACTGCTTATATGTGTCCGGGACACAGTCTGCAGGACATGGTGATCTACGGCAACATTGACGGAAAGAACTGCCTGTTTTCCGGGGATTGTGTATTTGCCCAGGGGCAGGTGCTGATCCAGTCCCTTCCCGATGTCTCCATTTTCCCTTATGCAGAAGCCATGCGCAGGATTGCCACTCTGCCCATTGAAGCCATCTTTCCGGGGCATGGGGTATTTTGTCTGGAGAATGGGGGAAGCTTTGTGCAGGCGGCTGTGGATAAGTTCAATGCGGGGCTGATTCCGCCGCAGCTGTATTATTTTGCATGAACTTAGGAGGAATTTCTATGGAAAACCACAGAACAGACACACGGATCACCCTGGACGCAGAACTGGTCATGACCCTGCGGGTAGACTGCCCGGAGGAGGACCGTCTGGTGGTAGGAGGAAATGACTGGGGATATTTAAGGGTCATCCAGATCAGGGGAGGACATTTTGAGGGAGAAAGGCTCCGGGGACGGGTGGTCCCCGGCGGCGCGGACTGGAATCTGGGAGTAGGCGGAGACAGTGAGGAGTCGGTAAACTCCCGCACCGTCTTTGCCAAGTACCTGCTGCAGACCGATGACGGGGTATATATTGCCATCGAGAATCTGGGCTACAAGCATGTGGACAACAGCCAGAATACCCGCATCCAGACCACGCCCTCCTTCCACGCACCCAGGGGGAAGTATGAGTGGCTCAACTATGGGGTGTATGTGGGAAGTCTCAGCAGTACCGTGAAGGATGGAGTGCGTGGGATCGATATTGTGATTTATAAAATGTTATAGAGCATGTCTGGAACCTTAACCGTTCAGGTATTCCCTGAACGGTTACCTCAATTCTGCTCCAGCCACTCCCTGACCGGAACCGCCGGGATACCCTCATGGTTCCCGCGGAAGGTTCCCTCCTGATACAGCACAATCTTGGGATAGTTGTCCCGGATTTCCAGGAGGGAACCGAACTCCCGCTGGATGGTGGAGGCATCACTCAGCAGATAGCATACCTGCACATACAGTTTGTCGCCTTGCTTTTCGCCGACAAAATCAATTTCCTTTGTACCCACACGGCCGATACAGACCTTGTAGCCTCTGCGGAGCAGCTCCAGGCCTACGATGTTTTCCAGGATGATCTCCACATTTTGCAGGTTGGCGCCAACGGCTGCCTCCCGCAGCCCGTGGTCTGCAGCATAGTATTTTTCATTGATTTTCAGAATTTTTTTGCCAGGGATGTCCTGGCTCTTGAAACGATACAGCAGATAGGCTTCCTCGCAGGTTTTCAGATAATTCAGGATGGTCTCCGGGGCCACGGTTCTGTTCTCGGCCTTGAAGAACCGGGAGATACTGGTGGCGGAAAAGCTCCTGCCCACATTTGCGAGAGCATAAGCAATAATGCGTTCCAGCAAATCCACATCCCGGATTCGGTTGCGTTTGACAATATCCTTTAGGACCACAGAATTGAAAACATCCTGAAGGTAATTTCTGCTGATCTCTGGTTCAAAGCCGATGCTGGACAAAAAGGGCATCCCTCCATACTGAATATAGTCATCAAATGTACCATTGGGGTTTGCCATCCGAAACTCTGCATAAGAGAAAGGATAGACCACAAAGGAGACATAACGTCCGGTGAGATAGGTAGCCAGTTCCCCGGACAGCAGCCGGGAGTTGGAACCGGTG
>Ga0224742_10416_pt2 | contig 10647 bp, 12 predicted proteins | sample LIM_E_Water_Neg_FD_161631 | JGI IMG/M metagenome (GOLD analysis project Ga0224742, IMG submission 161631) | Enriched cells from gastrointestinal tract of the lab mouse from Pacific Northwest National Laboratory (PNNL), Richland, Washington... | ecosystem: Host-associated > Mammals > Digestive...
CTCCATCAAGCTGGTAGGGACAGATGTAAAAAATGCCCAGGCAGCCAGCGTTACAGACAGTATGCAGAACAGCCAGTTTGTGATCAGCCTGACCATGACCGAAGAAGGAACCGCGAACATAGTAATTCATCTGGCCCCGGCTTTCGGCTGCCTTCCGGAATATGGGAACTACTTTGTCATAACTTCCCTGGCCGCCCCTGTAAGGACGCATCAAATCATGGATCTCCTTCCTTCCGTCAATACTTAAGACAAGATTTGCCATTTCTTTATTGGCAAATTCTAAAATCTCATCGTCCAGCAGAATGCCGTTGGTGGTAAGCGTAAACCGGAACTTCTTGTGATTAGGCTCCTCCAGACTGCGTCCGTAGGCAACCAGGTCTTTGACCACCTGCCAGTTTAAAAGAGGTTCCCCGCCAAAGAAATCCACTTCCAGGTTCACCCGGTTTCCTGAATTTGCAACCAGGAAATCCAGCGCCTTTTTCCCGACTTCGTAACTCATCAGCGCCCGCCGGCCGTGATATTCCCCTTCTTCGGCAAAGCAGTATCTGCATGCCAGATTGCAGTCATGGGCAATATGAAGACACAGCGCCTTGACAACGGTCTGTCTCTTTTTAAAATCAACAATATAATTTTCATAGATATCCGGGGAAAAAAGCATCTGCGCTTCTTTCAGTTCCATGATCTGGGAAAAAGCATCCCGTATATCCTCCGGGGCATGTTTTCCTTTAAGGCTTTCCACACATTCTTCTTCCGTTTCTTTCTCTCCCCATCCTGCTTCCAGACCTTTTCCGGCAATTGGAATCACATCATATACCACATCATCCACCACGTGCACAGAACCGCTGTTCACGTCCAGAACGATATTATAGTCATTATTTTTATATTGGTGTATCACTTTTCTTTTCCTTCCGTTTTGCGTATATCTGCATCGGATAGCACGCTCCGCAGACTATCCTTAAGTAAACAGACGCTGCCACGCTTTGCAGGCCGGCTTACTGTAAATAATAAGCAGCGGCGCCGGCCGCTGCTTATTCCGCTATCCCATTTTCGTCCATTATCTGTTCCAGATCTAAACAGGCTGCCAGATCTATTTTACCTTTTCGCAGCTCTGGTTCCCAACAGTACAGGAAGTCTTGCAGGCTGACTGGCAGGATGTCTGGCACTCACCGCAGCCGCCCTTTTTCATGGATTCTTTTAAGTCTCTTGTAGCTAATGTTTTAATACGTTTCATATAGGTTCCTCCATTCTTACAATCAAAAGCTGTGCCCCCTAAAGGCCGGCTTGTTGATGCAAATCTGTACACGGGCGCAACTTTGCCTGCGGAAAATAATCCGCAGCAGTACTTTCTCTGTTCCCGTATTTGTATAGTATAGCATAGTTGTCAACATAGTCAAAGGATTTTGTAAATTTTTTTATGTGCGTCTTCACATGGAATCGTACCGGCCGGGCAAGCTGTTACTCCCCCGTTTCCTCTGGCTGGGATGCGTCTTCTTTCTCCGGACTGTTTTCCTTTTCTTCCTCTGCCTTTTTCTCCGGCAGGGCCATAAGCACTTTGGCAATTCTGTTCTGGTTCACACCCTGCACCGTCAGCATTACTCCCTGCTCTGTCTCTATGGTTTCCCCATCCTTGGGCAGCCGGTCTAAGTTTTCTATAATAAGGCCGCCAATGGAATCGTAATCCTCAGAGGAGAACATGGTGCCAAGTTCATCATTGATATCGCTCAATTTCATGCTTCCTTCCACCAGATAAGCTCTGTCCCCTACCTGCTGTATCAGTTCTTCTTCGTCCTCGTCGTACTCATCCCGGATCTCTCCCACGATTTCTTCCAGCAAATCTTCTAGGGTGATCATCCCCACCGCAGCTCCGTACTCGTTGAGCACAAAGGAGACGTTGATACGCTTTTCCCGCATTTCAATAAGAAGGTCCGCTGTCTTTTTATATTCATAAGTGTAATAAGCCTCCCGCATGATATCGCTTATCTTAAACTGCTCTCTGTCATCTACCAGTATGAAGTCCTTGATATTGATGATCCCAATAATATTGTCCTTGTCCTCGTGATAAACGGGGATACGGGTGTACATGCATTCCCGGAACAGCTCCAGCACCTCGTCGTATCCCGCTTCCCTGCTGACAGTCGCCATATCGATACGGGGAATCATAACGTCCTTGGCAACTGCATCGCTGAAATCAAACACATTATAAATCATTTCCCTTTCTTCCGATTCAATAACACCGTCCTCATGACTGACTTCCACATAGGTACGAAGCTCTGTTTCCGTCATGGCCGTCCGCTTGCTGGTATCAATATGTAGCAGGCTCATCAGCACACCGGATATTTTATCCACCAGAAAAATTGCCGGCGTCATTATTTTCATAAGCCCTGCAATAATAGACGCATAAAACAGCGCCATTTTCTCCGAATAGACCATGGCCGTATTTTTCGGCAGAATCTCACCGAATATCAGAATGACCACCGTAAGAATTCCGGTAGCGATCCCCACCGACAGGTGGATCTTAAGGGCAAAGGTGGTCATCAGCGAAGACGCCGTAAGATTGACAATATTATTTCCAATCAATATAGCGCTCAACATCTTCCCATACTTATCCAGCACATCAAGGGCCGTCTGGGCCCGTTTATTGCCCTCATCTGCCAGGTTCTTGAGCCTTACCCTGTTTGCAGTAGAAAGAGATGTCTCTGCAGACGAAAAAAAGGCTGACAGACACACCAGAATAAACAACATTAACAATTGTATGACACCATCGGTATCCAAAACTAAACTCACTCTCCTTATTTTTTATTCCCGCCCTTTACAGGCCGCCGGCGCATGTTTGAAAATTGCTTTCCTTGAGATGTACGTCACAATTTGTGGGAGACTAAGAGCATGAATGCTCTGCCAAATGAGGGAGGCGTAGCAGGCTACGTTGACCGAATTTGACGCAAATACCGCGCAAAGTGGGGCGCACAGATTGGGGAAATGAATTTTCAAATACGCTCTAATGCACATATTACAATATTCGGGTATTCTCTGTCAAGTTCAGACATATGCTTGTTATATAAAGAATTTGTAAACTCTTTGTAAAAGAATTGGGAGGCTGACATGTTAAAGAAATTTAATTTGAGCACCAGAATCACATTTATATTGAAATGTCTGCTCATTTCCTATCTCCTCACCACCGGACTGCTTCTTCTGCTGGCCCTGCTCCTCTACCGCTTCGGGCTGTCGGAAAAGGTCGTGTCCATCTGCATCATCGGCATCTACATAATTGTCACCTTTCTAGCCGGTTTTCTGGCCGGGAAACGGGAAGGGAGCCAGAAATTCCTATGGGGGCTTTTGATGGGCGGTCTGTATTTCCTTGTCCTGATTGTGGTGTCCCTGATTGCCAACCACGGCATGAATGAGGTATCCGGGAATTTTTTTACCGTACTCATGCTCTGCTGTGGCAGCGGGATGCTGGGGGGGATGCTTAGCTGAAAAGGCTGGCCAGCAAACACTGTCACGCTCTGCGAAGCAGCGTTTGCATTTAAGCGGGGCCTGTCCGCCCCGCTTAAACCGGCTTTCTGTTTTAAGCCTTTACATAATTTTTAATTGTATCATAGTTTTTGAGTTCCCTCGCAAGCGCTTCCTTTGCATATTTAAGATTAATACGGTTTCTTGAAAGATCGCGCCCAGCCCCCATATCAGATTCTAAATATCCTAAATACCGTTTCACTTTTTCTTCTGCACTTTCAACCTTTTTGGACGCTTCCTGCAAATCTTCTAATGTATATGTAGTCCCGCGAAATGAAATTGTGCCGTTTTTGCCGCCGGTCACGGACGTTTCTGCTGCCTTCACCGCCGCTGAACCGGATACCGCATCGGCCAGACGCGCCATATCAGCCATACCGCCAACTGCTTCCATGGATCTTATAGCTGCTTTTGCAATACCATTCCCTTCTATATATTTAATTGTTGTCCATCCCACTGTCTCTATCAGTCCGGCAGCTATTGGGATGCAAATCGCAAGACTTGTACCGCCAGTCAGTATTGCCGCTGCATCTGCCGCTTCAAGCGCCGCATATGCAGCACTCTCTCCCACCGCCTGGGCAAATGCTGCTGTCAACAGGCTTTCTGCTGCTGACTGGCTTAACTCGATATCATAATGTGCGTATATGCTCATCAGCATCAAACATTCACACAGCCGGAGCGCCCATGCATCAACCCCAATTGGAAGAGCCGCCACAATCAACGCAGAACTAAGTGCGGTAGCATGAATTGCTTTCTTGGGATCTTTACACGCCATCTTTTTAAAGACTTTTTCAAGTTTGCTGGCTGTTTTTTTCTTCAAGAGACTATCATTGTTATTTCCTGCCATCATATTGCCCTCCTTTTTTCCAATGGATTATATCAAAAATTATACGTTCCTTTTTGACCGAGATTCAAGTCTGCACATTAGAATTTTAAATTCAGATTCTTAATTTTTCTTTTTCCTCCCTGTTCTTTTTTGGAGTCTCGGTTTTACCAATAATGGAAAATGATTGGCTTCCAGAATCCTGTCTATTTCTTTCAGGATTATCCCGGGCCGGTAGGTAATATATTCATGTTCATAATTTTTATACATCGAATCTATATCCCGAATATAACATTCGATTTTTTCGTCACGGTCAGTATAGATATTAGATGCATATTTAACAGAGTTCCTGCTCTCTTTTGCCGCAAGCTCCCTTAGGATAGAGAACTCACTATATGCGATTCCCATAGCGATACACACGATAAACAGTTCATCCAAATCCCGGGGCAGTCTTTTGTCAAACCAACCGCTAAAGCTGATCTGCGTCTGGTCTACAAAAGTATTCTTATTGCATATACTGCTCTTTCTTTTGTCTCCGTATACCTCGCTGTTTTTTTCCTCACACTTTTTGAAAAACTCGGAAAAAGAGCCGCTATTGTCACTTTTCTCGTCTGGCTTGATTGACTCCGTCAAAAACTGATGTAATTCTTCTTTTTTTATGACATCTCTGTTTCCAAATCCAACCAGCAGCGCGGCTTTTAAATCTGCTGCCGTTTCAATCTGTTTCTTATGTAAAGCGTCATTTGATAAAAACTGCTTAAAGATGTCATTTTCCAAATCCGTATTTAACGGCGTTCTTTTTATATCAGAAATTCTATAAATCATTTCATTATATATGTGGCCGATCAGTACCTTATCAATTATATTTTTGCCGTTTAAAGTTCTGCCTATCCGCCGGTTTAACTCCCGCTGCAGATGGTACAGCTCGGCACCCGCAGCAACAATTGATTCATACTTTGCATCTGGCATATTAAAAATTACAGTATCATAAAATAAGCCCTGAATTGGCGTTCCTTCAAAAACCATCATGATTTCTTTAACTTCTTCCGGCAGGCTTGTTTTTCTTGTCACAAACTCGTATGCTTTTATAAAACGGATATCCTGTCTGGAATATTTCTCTCTAAGTTCCTCAATGTTATCAGTGCCAAATGCACCTTCCCCACTCTTGTTTATCTCCATGTGCGTTTCCTTTTAAATAAATTTATAGTGACTGTGCCCTTATGCCATCAGACATTGCATAATTTATAATCTTATATTATCAGCCTCTTCTTCACAATGTTTCTCTATTCCATTGCATAGGAACTATAATTCTCAATGGCACAAATAGCCTGTGGACATTTCGGGCAGCAGCAGGAACCGCTACACAGGACGAATGTAAGACTGATCGCAGTCAATGAGGGCGTTGACACGGATCCGGGCTTTGATGATGATTTCCTTCCGTTCCGCGATGTAATCAATGAATACTACGCAAAGGACATCAGCAAAAAAAATCAAGTCCACCTTTAAGGCAAAAGGCGAAAGCGGAAAGCACGTTGCGGGCAGTCCGCCATACGGTTATCTGAAAGACAGCGGCGACAAAAACCAATGGTTAATCTTTGAGGACTCCCATGTGCCGATTATCGACCAGAAAACCTTTGATAATGTTCAGCGCATCAGAGGACAGGTAAAGCGTTATCCCGACGGCTGGGGCGATGCGCACCCACTCACAGGATTGATGTATTGCGCTGATTGCGGTGGCAAAATGTATGTCCACAGGGTAAACAACGGAAAGCGTGTCCCCATGTATGTGTGTGGTAATTATGCGAAACAGCCAGTCGGAACATTGTGCCAGTCGGCGCACCGTATCAAAGCGGATCACGCCATTATAGTTGCAAAGACCATAAAAGAGGTTATACAGCATTTTGCGGAAGAAATACAGTCGCATATTGAGAACAGGCAGTAATGTAAAAATAATTTTGTGTGAAAAAAATAAAAACTCAAACATATGAAACTTTTTGCTGTTTTTTCCGTCTAATGTATGTAGGATGAAGACGAAGGACACTTTGAAAGATTCCGAATCAAATTGTGCGCACAGGAGGAGCTGCTACAATGCAGGAAAATAAAACAGAATATTTGGTAAAAAAAGCAAGAAGGCATGATCCGGACGCCTTCTCGCAGTTGATACAACTTTATAAGAAAGATATGTATCGGGTTGCCTTGGCTATCCTTGTGAATGATGAGGACGCTTCAGATGCAATTCAAGATACAATCCTTGCTTGCTGGGAAAAAATACATAGCTTGAGGCAAGTGGAATATTTTAAGACATGGATGACAAGGATACTGATAAATAAGTGTTATGATATCCGTAGAAATAGAGAACTGACTACAAGCCTTGTGGAGTATGAAGAACCGGCACGGGAAGATAATTATAATCTTGAATTAAAAGAAGCACTGTCGGCATTAAATGAGAAATACCGTATCATTTTAACTCTCTTTTATAGTGAAGGTTATCATATTGATGAAATTGCGAAAATTTTGAAGCTTTCTCCAAATACGGTTAAGACAAGACTCAGGCGGGGGAAAGAGAAACTTGCAAAAGATTATTATTATAGCGAAAATGAAAGGGGAAAATGATATGAAAAACAAGGAAGAAAATATTTTTTTGAAAGATATAGAAATGCCGGGAATCGTGGACGAGAAAATAGCCGAGACATTATTAAAGATTAAAATGGAGGAAAAGGACATTATGAGAAAAAAAGAAAATGCAGATGCAATAAAGAACAGTACAATCAGGAAATTTGTCAAACCAATGATTGCTGTTGCAGCCTGCTTAATACTGGTTGCTGCAGTTTCGACCGGCAGAAATATCAGAAGCAGGACGCAGGATATATCAATGGTTCCTGATTCTGATGAATCCAGTTTACAAAAGGATATCCAGTCAAAGAGCCCGTTTTGGGATTTTTCCATCACTGCTTATGCGAAAGAACTTGATGTTGCCAGAACCGATGACGGAAGCATAACTTTTGTTGATACCGGCATAGGCTCTGATGGGTATACGGGGATTATGTTTAACATACAGGGAGATGAAATTTCTGACATTGAAATTTCAGTGGATAAAGGAGAATTATATTCAGCATCCATTGAAGACACAACAGAGGATGCGCTGAATAAATGGGCAGCACAAGGGATGCCGGATATGGACGGAAATCCGGATACATACACCATCGTTGAAACGCCTGCCATAGAAAAAGGAGAAGACGCTCCGGATATCCGCAGTGCAAGGCTGTATCATTGTACAAAACGCAGTGCGCTTATCAGAGACAAATATGACAGGGAGAAATATTATGGATTTTATATTCCAGAACAGGCTGTGTCCACAATCAATGATGAAACAGATTTGGCAGAGGCTTACCATGATATGCTGAATATATTTGACGGAGCAGTAATGACTGTCAAAGTTTCCTATTCGGATGGAAGCAGTGTAAAAAAAGAATATGAATTATCAGCAGCAAAGCTCACTCAGGATGAAAATGGAACAATAACACAGGAAGAATGGACAGGGGGAGATGAGGGCACTTTTGTTTATGGAATAATTGGAAGAGAACAAAAATAAGAACTATCCTATTAAGGCAAAATGAAAATATAAAAAGCGGAATATTGTTGCTATTGGCAGTTGTTTATCCTAACGGAAAATCAGCTGCCATTTTTATTTTCGGGAACTATCCGCACGGCAAAGAAAGGACGAGGTATCAGAAATGATCGAGAACAGAAACGGAACAAACAAAAGCATGGAAAAAGCACTAAAGAACTATGATCAGGCAAAACAGCGTGTAGCCAACGAAAAAAAGCAGAACGAGAAGAAACGGAAAGCCGGAGGCTGTAAAAAATCTTGTGTCTATGGGGAAATAATCTTTCCTGACAGGAATCAGATATGTAGAAATTTGCTATCGAATATTGCTGCTTGAGTGTTTTCCTCTCGGCAGTCAGCTTGGCGTATTCATCTTTCCATGCCTTTGTCGGGATTGTGGTCTTGCCGTTCATTACGCCTTTGAGATAATCTTTCGCCGCCGTAAGCAGGATTTGCTCCGCTTCGGTCTGCTCGTTCCAGTCGGTAGTGGGAATGGATTTACATTTGTACTGCCGCTTTTTCGGGTCATAGATTTTATTCCCGTCCCTGTCAAGAATGTACTCCTTTTTCTGCTTCGCTCCCCACTCGCCGCCCTCGTAAAGGGCGCATACGTCAGCTACCGAGCAGAGGGAACGGGCAAGGCAGATGATGATTGGAAAGAATAGAGCAATAGGACGAAAAGATTATCCAGAGAATTAGATAGAATATGTGAATATTTAAAAATAATTTTAAATAGTTCTTGACTGTTCCATACACATTTCGTATAATCTATTTAAATATTTATTGAAATAGGAGGCGGTATATTGGCGGTAAATGAGATACTTGCAGCATTGGCAGATGAAAACCGAAGAAAAATTTTGCATAAATTAAAGGAGGGAAAAATAAATTCTGGCGATTTAGCAAATGCCCTAAGCATGACACCGCAAGCCCTGTCATATCACTTGTCAAAATTAAAAAAGGCAGATTTGATCTATGAAACAAAATATAAAAATTATATTTATTATGAGCTGAATTTGTCTGTACTTGATGAAACTATCATGTGGATCAATGAGTTAAGAGGAGGTCAGAAATGAATAAAAAGAAAACTGTATGTTATATTTTGATGTATCTTCCATTAGTAGTTGTTTTGATTGTATTGCCACATCTTCCCGAAAAAATCCCTGCACATTATGGGTTTGATAATCAGGTTGACCGTTGGGGAAGTAAATTTGAGGCTTTGTTATTTCCGGTAGTAAGTATTTTAATGGGTTATTTTCTGCTTGGAATGGCAAAGTTGGCGGCGAAAAAGGAAGAACATGGGGAAAACAATAAAAATGTTACAATGATTGTGGGTATTTTAGTGCTGATATTGCTTAATGCTTTGAATGTCTATTCTCTATACACAAGCTTTAACAAAGTAGAAAATTTATCATTTGTTTCATTGGATATTGGTCAGCTTGTTTTTGGCATCATTGGTATGTTAATGATTGTTACAGGAAATCTCATGCCTAAGTTGCGGATGAACTCTATGATAGGATTGAGGACACATTGGAGCATGAAAAATGAAGCAACATGGAAAAAAAGCCAACATATAGGAGGAATTTCCTTTATCATTGGGGGAATCATAATAATAGGCATTTGTATCGTTATGAAAGGTACTCCTTGCTTATTATCTGTTTTAGGAGTATGGGCAATGTTGATAGTTATAGATATTTTCTTAACATATCGGGTTGCTGAAAAGAACTGATTAAATTGTAGATTTTAATTTTTCAGTATTGTCAGTAATGGAGATATAAAGACTTAATATTGTTTACCTTTAGGTAGCGATTATCTTAACAGACAATCAGCTACCTTTTTAATTACAATAAGCTGTCTCGCGGCAGGCAAAAGAGGAAACGACAATTCCCCTTCGCAAGCAATGAAAAAAGTTAATATTGCAATGGTAATCATAGGATTGATTATTATTCTGTTTGTCGCATTTTGTCCATTAGCAGAAAGCAAAAGTATGGCATGGAGAATTTCAATCGGCTTAGTAGGTTATTTTTCGCTTGTTTCAGGTGCGTATAAGATAGTCTGCAAAAATAAATTCCCATGTAACTAAATATTATTACCACAATCACAACAAAATAGTCATACAGCGTCAGAACGTATATAAAATCTATGCGCTCTATTTTATTGTAATGGAGTAGATTTATGGACAAAGGCAGCAAGATAGGTAACAAAGTAAAGTTAAGCGGAGAAAGGAAGAATTGTAAAATAATGCGCAACTGTTATTTGCTTTTTAGCACTTAGCAAATTCTTTATTCTAATTGCCGTATACCTTATAATGGCAATTAGGAGGGTGATTTTTATGAATATGAATATTATATCGAAATACTTACAGTTTCTGCGTAAAAGCAACAACTACACACAAGATGATTTAGCAAAAGAATTAGGTATATCAAGGCAGGCGGTATCAAAATGGGAAACTGGAACGACTATTCCCGACTTAGAAGTTTTATTGAAAATTTCTAAATTATATGACATCACGATAAATGACATATTAGAACCAAAGATACAGCCACAGAGGATAACGGAGTTTGAGCAGATTTCAACAATCTCTGAAAAGGAACTTAAAGAAGTGTTAGGACAGTTTGACACTAATTCCCTTGTAACGGCTTTAATGGGGGCATCTCCCGAAACAAATTGTTTTTGTGAAAGATTATTTCCCGACATAGATTTTGAAATGACA
>Ga0224742_10471_pt1 | contig 10647 bp, 9 predicted proteins | sample LIM_E_Water_Neg_FD_161631 | JGI IMG/M metagenome (GOLD analysis project Ga0224742, IMG submission 161631) | Enriched cells from gastrointestinal tract of the lab mouse from Pacific Northwest National Laboratory (PNNL), Richland, Washington... | ecosystem: Host-associated > Mammals > Digestive...
AATGATGGCGTCCTTTTCGTCATGCATAATGTAGACTCCCGGACAATTGGGGAGTTTCTTTAATTCTTCCTGAATGTCGAACATACCAAACCTCCACAGCGAAACAAGGACATCATTATTTATGGACTTTTGCCCTGTAATGATGTCCTTTTCTGCATTTTTATCAATTCCTAAAACCAGTCGGACGGTGCGTTTGAAAAACGCCCGGTTACTTTGTTGTCACTCTGTGCGCCGCCTTTGTCTGATACATCGCCTGACGCAGCAACGCCCCCTTTGTCCGATGCTTCTCCTGACGCAGCAGCGCCCCCTTTGTCTGATGCATCGTCTGACGCAGCAACGCCTCCTTCAGGCTCTCCTTTTGCGGAATCACCGGTTTCCGCTTTCTTTTCTGCCTTGTCCTTATCCGCTTCTTCCTCGCCTTCCGCAGGCTCGGGAAGCCCTTTTTCCTTCCGGTAAATTTTCATAAATTCCTTGCCGCTGATGGTTTCCTTTTCTATCAGATGAGCCGCCAGCTTATCCATCAGTTCCCTGTTGCCGGAAAGAAGTTCCTTTGCCTCGTCATAACAGCACTTTAAGGTTTCCATCACTTCCGTATCCACATCGGCTGCCGTCCTGTCGCTGCAGGTCAGCCTTGCGCCGCCGCCTAAATATTCGCTTTCCACCGTGGCAAGCCCCATCAGCCCGAAACGCCTGCTCATACCAAAGCGGGTAATCATGTTTGTCACAATATTCGTGGCCTGCTCAATATCATTGGCCGCTCCGGTAGTGACATTTCCAAATACAAGCTCCTCCGCCGCACGGCCGCCAAGCAGGCTCACCAGCCTGTCATGAAGCTCGGCTTCCGTCTGCAGGTACTTCTCCTCCTCGGGCACGTGCATAACGTATCCCAAAGCTCCCATGGTTCTTGGCACAATGGTGATTTTCTGCACCGGCTCCGAATTTTTCTGCAAAGCGCTGATTAGCGCATGGCCCACCTCATGATAGGATACAATCTTGCGCTCCTCCTTGCTCATGATGCGGTCTTTCTTTTCTTTTCCCACCAGCACCTGCTCTACTGCGTCAAACAAATCCTTCTGAGTCACATACTCTCTGCCGTGCTGTACCGCATTGATAGCCGCCTCGTTTATCATATTCGCCAAATCCGCGCCCACCGCGCCGCTGGTGGCAAGGGCAATGGCATCCAAATCCACGCTTTCATCCAGATGGACATCCTTGGCGTGCACCTTTAAAATTTCCACCCTTCCCTTTAAATCCGGCTTATCCACAATAATTCTTCTGTCAAACCGTCCCGGACGAAGAAGCGCCTTATCCAGTATCTCCGGCCTGTTGGTAGCACCCAGAACCAGAATCCCCTTGGAAGTATCAAAACCGTCCATCTCGGACAAAAGCTGGTTTAAGGTCTGCTCCCGCTCCTCGTTACCGCCGCCGTATTTGCTGTCGCGGCTGCGCCCAATGGCGTCAATCTCGTCGATAAATATAATGCAGGGGGCGTTCTTGGTGGCTTCCTTAAACAAATCCCTCACTCTGGAAGCGCCCACGCCCACATACAGTTCAATGAAGTCCGAACCGGACAGGGAGAAAAAGGGTACCTTTGCCTCGCCTGCCACCGCCTTTGCCAGCAGCGTCTTTCCCGTTCCGGGAGGGCCTACTAAAAGCGCGCCCTTGGGAAGCTTTGCGCCAATCTGCACATATTTCCCCGGATTATGCAGAAAATCCACTACCTCCTGTAAAGATTCCTTGGCTTCGTCCTCGCCCGCCACATCCTTAAAGGTAATCCCCGTTTCCCGCTGGACATAAACCTTGGCCGTGCTCCGTCCCACACCCATAGGGCCGCCGCCCTTGGACATTTTGCGGAAAAGAAGGCTGAGCAGCCCCCACATAAGCACGAAAGGGAAAACATAGGACAGTAAGAAGCTAATCAGTGTGCCCGTGCCGTCCGCCACCTGCCCCTTTACTTCCACGTCCGCTTCAAGAAGCCGTGCCGTCAACGTGTCGTCGTCCTCGATTTTGCCGGTATAGTAGCTCACCATGGAATTCATTCCATACATATACAGAATCGGCGACTGGGAATTTTTTTCTGATTTGGGCTCAATATAAATCCTGTCGCCCCCTATCACTACAGATTCAACCTTTTTCTCATCCAGCATCTGGATAAATTCGTTATAAGAAATCTCCTCCTCGGAATCTCCGGTAATCAGCTTTACAAAGGCGCTCACCATTAGGAGCGATAACAGCGCCGCAATGACGAACATGATTATGTTCTGTCTTCTCGAGTCCTTGTTCGGACCGCCCGTTCCTCCGGCTCCGCCGTTTCCATTCCCCGGCGCCCCGTTATTTCCTCCCCGGCCGCCGTCATATTGATTCAGGTTATTTTCACTCATCGTATTTCCCCGTCTGTTTTCTTTTATTTTTCTTTCTTCTATATCTCTTCCATTATAGTGATTGAAAAATCATAAATCAATAAGAAGATTATGAATTATCTGTGATTGTCTAAAACTTTTCTTAAATTTTTATTTTTATTTCAACTTTTACAGTAGATTTTTCTTTTACTTCCATTGTATAATAAAGAATGATTGTTTCATTTTGGAGGAAATGCTATGGCAGTAAAATACGTATTTGTAACAGGCGGCGTTGTTTCAGGTTTGGGAAAAGGAATTACAGCCGCTTCTTTAGGTAGATTGCTTAAGGCAAGAGGATATAAGGTGACGATGCAGAAGTTCGACCCTTATATCAATATGGACCCCGGAACCATGAACCCCATCCAGCACGGAGAGGTTTTCGTAACCGAGGACGGCACCGAGACGGATTTGGACCTTGGGCACTATGAGCGTTTTATTGACGAAAATCTGGACAAGAATTCCAATGTGACCACGGGTAAAATTTACTGGAGCGTGCTCCAAAAGGAACGCCGGGGAGATTACGGCGGGGGAACCGTTCAGGTAATCCCTCATATTACAAACGAAATCAAAAGCCGTTTCTACCGTAATTTTACCGATGAGGAAACCCGAATCGCCATCATCGAGGTGGGCGGCACCGTGGGCGATATCGAGAGCCAGCCTTTCCTTGAATCTCTCCGTCAGTTTCAGCATGAAATCGGGCATGAAAATGCAATCCTGATTCATGTGACGCTGATTCCTTACCTGAAGGCGTCGCAGGAAATGAAGACCAAGCCTACTCAGGCCAGCGTCAAGGAGCTCCAGGGAATGGGCATCCGTCCCGACATCATCGTGTGCCGGAGCGAATATCCCTTAAGCCAGAGTATCAAGGATAAAATTGCGCTCTTCTGCAACGTGCCCAATAACCATGTTCTGCAGAATCTGGATGTGGAATATTTGTATGAGGCTCCTCTTGCCATGGAAAACGAACATCTGGCGCAGGTTGCCTGTGAATGCCTGAATCTGGACTGCCCCGAGCCGGACCTTACGGACTGGAAAGCAATGGTGGAATCCTTAAGGACTCCCACCGGAGAAGTGACCGTTGCTCTGGTAGGGAAATATGTACAGCTTCACGACGCTTACATCAGCGTTGTGGAAGCCTTAAAGCATGGCGGGATTTCCAATCGTGTCACTGTGAATATCAAATGGATTGATTCCGAACTTGTTACGGATGAAACCGCAGACGGCCTTTTTAAGGATGTGGGGGGCATTCTTGTTCCCGGCGGCTTCGGCCCCCGCGGTATTGAAGGCAAGATTTGTGCGATTCGCTATGCCCGTACCCACAAGCTTCCTTTCCTGGGGCTGTGTCTGGGCATGCAGCTTGCCATTGTGGAATTCGCCCGTAACGTGATTGGTTATAACGACGCAAACAGCATTGAACTTGACCCTTCCACCTCTCATCCGGTTATTGCGCTTATGCCGGATCAGAACGGTGTGGAGGATATCGGCGGAACCTTGAGGCTTGGTTCTTATCCCTGCGAGCTGGACAAGACCTCCCTTGCATATAAATTATACGGGGAAGAAATTATCCACGAGCGTCACAGACACCGCTACGAAGTAAACAATGATTTCCGTACGGTTTTAACGGAGCACGGCATGAAGCTTTCCGGCCATTCTCCCGACGGACGTATTATTGAGATGTGCGAGCTCACGGGTCACCCGTTCTTCCTTGCCACTCAGGCACATCCGGAGCTTAAGTCAAGGCCCAACAGACCGCATCCTCTGTTTAAGGGATTTATTGAAGCGGTTACGAAATGTGAAAGATGAAATTATGGGGCTGTCGCTTTAAAGAAAGAAAATTCGTGAAGCGGCAGCTTCGTTCTTGCTGTTTTTATGTATAATTTCAAGAAAAAGTTCCGGATTATTCTGTTATTCTATAAAAAGAGTATACTTTAATAAGCCATTTCCCATGGCCTGAAAGTTTGTTTTAAGATGTTCAAAATTAAGCACTTTTCACAGGAAACAAATGAGTTCCCGTCCTGCCTTTTTGAATCTTATTATGCAGCTTATTTATGTTCCTTGCCATTGCGAGCAGTATGCTTTCTGCAAGCACTTTTGACGTTCCTTTACTTACATATCTCCTGAACCCCATATCCTGCTTTAAATCCCCGAAAGAGCCTTCTGCCTGAATACTCCGGTTTATCCTGAAAAGGATTCCCTTATCTGAGAGGATTCGTTCCAAATCTTCCTGTCTGTATTTCAGGAATGTTTTGGCAGCCTGAAGCGTCTTTGTCCTTTCTTCTAAAGGTGTTTTACAGTTATTCCCTTTGATACAGTCATTTTTATATGGACAGCCGCTGCAGTCTTCACATTTATAGATTGTTTTTTTGCTTACATAGCCCGTTTTGCTTTTCGAGTGCCTGACATGGTCTGCTTTCAGTTTTTTGCCATTCCGGCATATATAGATGTCAGATTCTGCATGATACTCCATGTTTTCAATTCTTCCGATATCATTTCTGTACTTCCGGGTTTTCGAAATTTCATAGTTAGCCGGTTTTATATAAGATATTTGTCCGTTAGCTTCGAGAAACACGTAGTTTTCTTCGCTTTCATATCCGGCATCTGCAGTTATATTTTTGTATTTAAACTTAAGGTGTTCCTGCGCATCTTTTAAAAATGGAATCAGGGTTGTGGTATCTGTGGGCTAGGGACCGATTGTAAGCCATGTGGTATATTCGGAATCAATGCCATGCTGGAGATTGTAGGCGGGCTTTAACTGCCCATTCCCCATGGCATCTTCCTTCATCCGCATAAAAGTGGCATCATGGTCTGTTTTGGAATAACTGCTGCGTTCCCCGCAGATATGAATTTTCTGATTGTATTCTTTGAGCCTGCACAGATACCCTTCGAGAGTTTCAATGCTTTTCTGAAGTGGTGTTTTCCGCTTCCCGGCGCCGTGTACAAAAACTACATTTTCACTTTGTTTGAGAGCATAAAGTTTTTTGCGCAGTTTCTTTACATGGCTGATTTTTATTGTGCTGCCATAAACTATCCTTAAATCGTACAGCTGCTCACATTCGGCCACAAAATCTGCAAGTTTTATAAGAAGCTTTGCCTGATTTTTTGTTACAGCTTTCTTCCAGACAAAAGTATATTTGTTAGCGGCCGCTTCAATTTTTGTACCGTCTATAAAAATGGTTTCGCCTGAAATTTCTCCCATGTCAAAAAGCGCACTGGACATTTCGGCAGGAATCCGCTTTGAACAGGGCGCAAAATGAATGCTTCGAAACCTTGCGAATGTTGCATGGTCCGGAGCTGGCGCGCCTTCCAGAAGGAACATGAAGTTGATGTCCCTTTTACAGTTAAGCTCCATGGAACGGGAAGAATAATCCCCATTCATGTAAGAGTAAAGTACAATCTTCAGAAGTGTTCCTGGGGATACCGAATTTATTCTTTCGTAAGTAGAATATAAGTCAGTTAAATCCATTTCCTCCACAAACTGACTTAGCAGCCGCACAGAATCATCTTCCGGAATGATTGTTTCGATATTTAGCGGAAGTTTTAATTGATATCCGCCTTGATTTGGACTATAATTTTTCTGTAAGTTAATGTGTTTGGCCATACATTAATTTTACACCATCTGCCGGATTCTTTCGAGGTCTGGCAGTTATTTTTTCATAGAAAAGGAGCTGCGCACTAATTACTTAGTGCGACAGCCCCTTTATTGTGACAATATTAAAACCCGGTTTGAACTTCTGACTTTAATACTAAACTTTAATTACTTATGTTTTTAATAAATTTTGCCAGTCTACTCTATTATATAAAACCCTGATTATGTACACCCTGTCATTTTCTCTGTCATAATAATAGAAAATATTATAATTATCAAAATATGTCATTCTCAATCCAACACTCCGTAGCAGTTCATCGGCTACCAACGGATGAGAGGTTGGATATTCACTTAATTTTTCGGCAGTATTTAATATACCGTGCGAAATTCTCCGAGCAGCCTGAGGATTGCACAGTTCAGCAAAGATATAATTTTCTATATCCAGCAAATCACATTCCGCCGGTTCAGTAAATACCACGCTAGCCACGTTCTTCGTTCCTCTTTTTTAGTTTTTCCCTTACTTCGCCAGGCGTACTGGTTCTGTTTTCCTGCATTGCTTTATAACCTTCTCCAATTAGACGATATAATTCCAGTCTTTCTGTGCCAGTCGGTATGATTGTTTTGCGTGCATTTGTTGCCGGCATACTGATTCTCCCTTTCCTAATTCTATATTATGCGCCAAAATTCATTTAATCTTACTGATACTCATTGTTTATTAATTTTATTCTACGATTTTATCGACAATTTTCCAATGAATTTTTTATAAATTTCATTAAAACTTTCAATTTTCTCCCATGAAAAACAGCGGCACGGTTTCCCGTGCCGCGTCTTTGTCCGCCTCAGGATAGTTCCTGTCCATGGCTTTTGGTTTTTTACTGGAATAACCTCGTCACAAGAGAATCCTGCTCCATCCGTTTTCTCAGCATCAAAGCGCCGTAATCTCTCATAAGTTCCTGTCTCTTCTTTTCGGATATTGCTTTCGGCATATCCAAATCCTCGATACGGCTTCTGGAATTTAACTGTTCCAGCGAAGCGGCAGTATTATAGTTATAAGTATGCTCCAGACGATTGGTCTGCGCTCCGATATTGCCCCTTCTGGAGGAAATCATATCCATTGCCTTATCGATGTCCTGCAGGTTAAAATTGCCCTTAGTCACATCAAAGTCCGCAATGCCAAGCGCTTCCAGCGTGGAATTTTCCATCTGGATTTTCATGCCGTTTCCGTCAGGATTGGTAGCCAGATGCATATCCGCCATACTGCCGTCAAGAAGCTTTTGCTCATTGAAAGTAGTGTCCTTTGCCAGGGACTGGATGCCTTCCTTAAGCTGGTTTATCTCATTTTGGTACATCTGCTTTTCCGTGTCTGAATTTAATCCGTTCATGGATTTCACTGCAAGTTCACGGATTCTCTGCAAATAGTCCATCATGCCGTCCATGGCTCCGTCCGCCACGTTCAAAGCGCTAATGCCGTCTTTCGCATTATCCGCCCCTACCCGAAGCCCGGTTTCTTCCCTTTCCATCTTTTTGCCGATGGCAAGACCGGCCGCGTCGTCCGCCGCCGTATTAATTCTCTTTCCGCTGGCAATGTGGGAATAGGAATTGTAAAGCCCGTTATTATTTACTGTCATACTGCTCATAACTGCACCTCCTTTCCTATTAACAGTTCCGTCTTAATTATATCCTTTTGCAAAGAATATCTCAATCGGCAACCATAAAATATTTTAGGCTAACCATTATATAGTTTGTACCGGGCATGGTTTTCCACGCCCGGTACATTTAATATACAGTGAATTAAAAATTTATTAATCTGTCAGCAGAGCCATTCTGTCAGGGTCATCCGCAAACACTTCTTTTGCATTATCCTTTGTCACAACGACAGGAGGCAGTTCATAAATGGGAACATCAATTACGCCATTGTTTGCCTTTACATCGGTTGCCGGCATCCCGTTACCGCTTAACAGACTGCCAATAATAGAAACTGTCTCCGCAACAAGCGCATTGGTCGGTTTTGCAACCGTGGAATACTGTCTGCCTGACCATACCCACTCAACAGATTCATTTTCCGCATCCAGTCCCGATACTACAGGAATCGGCTGTCCTGCATTCTCACAGGATGTAATAATCGCACGGGCAATACCGTCGTTCGGTGAAAGAACACCGTCAATCTCAATGTCTGAATAGTTGCCCGCAAGAATGGCGTCCATACGTGACTGCGCTTTAGAGTTATCCCAGTCAACTGTCGCGCACTGTGTAAAATCTGTCTGCCCTGATACAACAACCAGAGTCCCGTCGTCTATGAGCGGCTGAAGCACTGACATTGCGCCTGTGAAGAAATTCGGCGCATTCGGGTCAGCCGGGCCGCCGCCGAAAAATTCAATGTTGTAAGGGGCCGAGCCTTTCAATTCCTCCAGACCCTGCAGAAGCGCCTGTGCCTGTAATTCCCCTGTTTTTACACTGCCAAACTGTACTACGCCGTCAACGCCTGTGGTATTTTCCAACAGTCTGTCATATCCGATTATGTATACGCCCGCATCTTTTGCCTTTTCCAGCACCGAACCAAGCTGTGAACCGTCAACAGGTCCGACAACGATAACCTGCGCGCCGTTCTCAATCATGGACTCGATTTGCTGTTGCTGCTGCGGAACTTTCTGGTCAGCGGCCTGTATAATCGCTTCATAACCTGCGGCCTCAAGCTGTTCTTTAAACATTACTTCCGCCTCCGCCCAGTTCTGTGTTCCAAGCCACGGCAGCGCCACACCGACGATACCGCCGCCTGCGGACGAAGTCCCGGCCGCGTCTTCGGCTTCCGCAGTCTCCGCGTTTCCGGCTTCAGCAGTCTGCTCTACATCCGCAGGTGTGTCAGCCGCCGTCTGCGAGGCCTCTTCCGTTCCCCTGCCTCCTCCGCAGCCTGTCAGCATGGTTGCCGCAAGAACTGCAGTCATCAAAAGTGATAATGCTTTTTTTGCTTTCATAACTTATTTCCTCCTTTTTGTTTTTAAATTTCAGGATTTTACCCCCTGTTTTTCTTGTTATATACATCAAAGGCTACAGCCGCTAAGAGCACAAAGCCCTTTATAACCTGTGTTTTGTCCGCCCCGACGCCCATAAGCATAAGCCCGTTGTTCAAAACCGCCATCACCAGGCCGCCTACCATCGTTGCAATGACGGTTCCGACACCGCCCGATACAGCCGCGCCACCGATAAATACGGATGCGATGGCATCCATCTCCCATGAGGTTCCGTCCGCCGGTCCTGCCGCTGTCGAACGCCCCACAAATAATATACCTGCCACGGCTGCCAGAACTGACATGTTAAGCATTGTAAGAAAATACGTTCTTTTCACATTTACGCCGGATAGTTCTGCCGCCGACTTATTTCCTCCTACCGCATAGACATGACGTCCGAAGGATGTTCTTTCCGTAATCAGATAATACAGGATAATCAGTATCACAAGAATCAGTCCGGGAATCGGAAAACTTGTGCCCGGCCTTCCGCTTCCGAAAAGCCATGTCGCATATCCGATTACAGCCGCCACAATTGCGATACGGACCGCAAACGGCCAGAACGCCTCTTTCTTTCCGGTAACATCTCCTGAATGGGTAAACTTCCTCATCTGTGCAATCACATACACAGCTATTGCAATTATTCCAAGCAATAAAGTTGAGTTGTTCATCCCGGTAAAAGCCGGGCCCCATTCAGGGAGATAACCGGCACCAAACCATTTCAGCTCTGAGGGAACAGGAACTGAAATTGAGTTTGATATCCAAATAACACCGCCTCTGAATATCATCATACCGCCAAGCGTTGTGATGAATCCCGGAATGCCCAGCCTCGATAAGAAAAATCCCTGCCATGCGCCGGCTATCATGCCGATTACCAGCGCAATCAGAATCGCAACATACCACGGCAGGTTAAACTGGCGGGCGGTTATCGCCATTACCATAGAAGCAAATCCTGCAACCGAACCCACCGACAAGTCAATCTGTCCGATTACTATTACCATAAGCATTCCTAAAGCCAAAACCAATACATAAGCATTTCCCGATATTAAATTTTGAAAATTTGAGGAAGTAATCATCTTACCTCCCGATGCAATATTGAAAATTATAATGAGCGCTGCGAGGGCAACCACCATCGTATATTGGCGGAGGTCTTCGCCCAACACCTTTTTAACATATTTCATTATCGTCTCCTCTTAAGCCGTTATTGTCATCTTCTGCATTAACATTTCCTGATTAGCCTCTTTTGTGGGAATCTCCCCCGTAATCCTTCCTTCAAAAATCGTATAAATGCGGTCCGCCATTCCAAGAAGTTCCGGGAGTTCGGAGGATACCAGAATAATTGCTTTTCCCTCATCTGCCAGCTCATGGATTAATTTATAAATCTCATATTTTGCACCCACATCAATACCCCTTGTGGGCTCATCCAGAATGAGAATATCCGGCTCTGTAAACATCCACTTTGAAAGAACAACTTTCTGCTGGTTTCCGCCTGATAAAGTATTCACGCCAACACCCACATCGCGGCACTTAATTCTCAGGGAAGCTTTATATTTTTCCGAGGCTGCCCTCTCCTTATCAAAGTCCAGAAGACCTTTTGTTTTAATTACATTCAGATTCGCGGAGACAACGGTTTTTCTAATCGTGTCAAGAAGATTTAATC
>Ga0224742_10473_pt1 | contig 10624 bp, 7 predicted proteins | sample LIM_E_Water_Neg_FD_161631 | JGI IMG/M metagenome (GOLD analysis project Ga0224742, IMG submission 161631) | Enriched cells from gastrointestinal tract of the lab mouse from Pacific Northwest National Laboratory (PNNL), Richland, Washington... | ecosystem: Host-associated > Mammals > Digestive...
CGTCCTCTATCTGATCCTCGTCTACCACATAAACCAGAGTGTACTCCAGTTCCTCGCCGGGATCCAGCGGAACAAAATACGCGTGCTTCATCCCTTCGATCCCTTCCGTATAAGCCGCCTGATCGAAATAGATGGGGAAACCGTCGCCATATTGAAGTCTGTATCCCTCGTTTGCCGCCCGGTATCCTTTGTCATTCACCGGATTGTGGAACACACCGTCCGCCTGTACATCCAAATGTTCCAGCGTGGGAGCCACATAAACCTCATAATTGTCTGGGTAAGGATTCTCTTTATTACAGTTTTTCACCTTCATCTTTACCACGATATATTTGGAATTTACCGTTTCCAGTACCGGCTCGTCCCCTGTCGTGTTTCCGTACGAATCCACTGTATACCGGTATCTTTCATGGGGTTTGAGGGCGCCGTCTTCCGTGACCCAGTCTTTTACTTCCTGCGCATACGCCGGATAATTCTCTGCCGGATACTCCGAAAGCGGTAATTTATCTTTGATCTCGATGGATTCCACCGTATAGCGCACATCATTCCAGATCTTACCGTCCTGTGGATCCAGATAAGGTGTCTTCAATTCTTCTCCCGTGGAAAAGAAACAATTCTCCTTTACCGGACTGCTCTGCATGGAATCTTTTGCCTTTGCTGCTTCCGCTTCTCTCTCGGCAAGCGTTTTCGCGATCTCCTCCTCTGTTTTATACGGTACGCTCTCTTCCGACACATCAATTTGCAGGCCTTCCGCAATCTTTATCAGTTCTTCCTGTGAAAGCGTGCTGTCCATATTGATAATTTCCACCAGGTATCCCTGCTCTTCATTGAATAACTGCACGTCCATCCGCTTTTTGTCACTATCTACAAACGCATTTTCCGAAACGAACAACGCCAGCTTCATTCCGTTAATTTCAATTTCTTTCTGCAGGTTTTCCGGTTTCATCTGCCTGGTCAGTCCTTCCGTCTCTCCCAGACGATTCATCTCATCCAATTCTGCCGCGTGAAACGCAAGAATGGAAATACCTCCTCCGGTTTCCTCGTTATGCCATTTTCCTCCGTAAGGAGAATTTTCATCTCCCAGCGTATAACCTTCCGGCATATAGGTCGGCTCCACCTCAATCTTATGCGCCTCCTGTGTACGGTCAATCGTAAGATCATATACAACGGCATCCTCTTCCTTCACCAGATCCGCCGATAACAGTTTATTTGCGGCAAATACGACCAAAGATGATCCCACGGTCAGTACGGCGACCGCCGCCAGCGCTTTCCATATTTTCCGTCCCTTCCCAAAACGTGTATTTCCCCTGTTTTCCACCCCAAGCGTTCGATACGCGCCCTGTATCTTCTGTTCCACTTCCTCCGGAATTCTCAGATCCTGCCGTAAAATCCTTTCCATTTCCTGACTGGTATATGTTCTTTTCACTCTTCCGCCTTCCTTTCTTTCCTTCATTCTTCCTCTCTTTTCTTTCAAAATAAACGGATCCCGCCTTTCAGATCCCGTCTTTCAAAACGTGCCGTTATTCCGGAACCACTTTACTTTGCCATCTCACTTACACATCCGCCCGGTTCCCCCCAATACTCTCTCGCAAGCTGCTTTCTCCCTCTGGAAAGCCGGGTTTTCACCGTATTTTCCTCCAATTCCAGAATCTGCGCGATCTCCCGTACTTTGAATCCTTCGGCATAATACAGAACCAGGACCGTGCGGTATTTTTCATCCAGCGCTTTTAACAATTCATAAAATTCGTAGTTTTCCAGTGCCATACAGGTTCCTCCCTGTTCCGGCATCTGCCCGGGCAAAAATTCCCGGCAGCCTGCCTTTTGTATGTCCTTGCATTTGTTGATCAAAATCCGAATCAGCCAGGTTTTAAAATACTGCTCTTTTTCCAGGCTGTCCAGCTTTTCATAACAGGTTAAAATTGTCTCCTGTATCGCGTCCGCCACATCCTCCTCCGATCTCAGATAGCTTTTTGCGACCTTATACATTGCAATTTTCTGTCGTTCCATCAATGCAACAAAAGCAGTCTTATCTTTCTTTTTTGCTTTTTTCACGAGAAAATCCAAATGTATCCCTCCCTTCCGCTTTTGTTTCTATTTATTAGACGAAACTCTCCCTGAAATGGTTTCATTTATTTTGAAATCCACGGAAATAATTTATTCCCTGTACGTGCAAAAAACCTGCCGCCGACGGCTTTTCCACATATGACGGTACATAAAAAAAGATGGCGAACAACCGCCATCTTTTCTCTTTCTATTCTGATGCATTCCCATGCCTTTTTATTCTTCCGACGTCGGCGCTCCTTCTTTGATCTCGCCGCAGGCAATCTTCTCCCCGCTGTCCCCGGAAGGCTGGGTTCGAAAATCATCCGGCTGCAGATGAACCACCACGGTCTTTCCGATGATGTCCTCCGGATAGAATCTGCCGGTATATACAACGAACCATGCCGCTCCGCGGGTAGACAAAAGCGGCGGCAAATCTCCTGCATGGTTTGGGTGTTCCATACTTTCTGGATTATAATGCATTCCGGTCGCTTTCAATGAATCGTTTGCATCTCCTGTACAGGAATTTCCTTCATGAATATGAAATCCGAAAAATTGTCCTCTCACTTCGTTCGCTTCATCCGGAAGTCCATAAACTTCCGCCATCACAATTGTACCGCCAAAAACTTCATAAAATGTCACTCTTCCATGAATATCCGGGTACGACTTTGTTCCTCTTATTTCCGCATATGCCTCCGGCGCTCCATTTAACTTTTCAACCATATCATTCACCCTCCATAGAATCAGTATATGCTGTCTCCATGGATTTTATGAAATAAATCTACCGGAAAGCAGTGTTAAATCACAAGCATCGCATCCCCAAAAGAGAAAAAGCGATACCGTTCTTTCACCGCCTCTTCGTAAGCCTGCATCACATGTTCTTTTCCTGCCAGCGCAGACACCAGCATAATCAACGTGGACTCCGGCAAATGGAAATTGGTAATCAGACCGTCCAGCACTTTAAAAGAATACCCCGGATAGATAAAAATCTCCGTCCATCCGCTCCCGGCCTTCAGACGTCCCCCTGCATCTGCCGCCGATTCAATGGTCCGGCAGCTCGTCGTTCCCACACAGATTACCCGACCGCCCTGTTCCTTTGTACGGTTGATTTTCTGCGCCGCTTCCTCCGTGATCTGATAGAACTCCGCATGCATATGGTGTTCCGTAATCTCCTCTGCCTTCACCGGACGGAACGTCCCCAGACCTACATGGAGCGTCACTTTCGCAATCTCCACGCCCCTCCCGGCAATCTCCTGCAAAAGCTCGTGTGTAAAATGCAGTCCCGCCGTCGGCGCCGCCGCCGAACCTTCATGCACTGCATACACCGTATTATACCGTTCCCGTTCTTTTAACTGATGGGTAATGTAAGGCGGCAGGGGCATCTGTCCCAGCCGGTCCAGAATCTCTTCAAAAATTCCTTCATAGGAAAACCGGACCAGCCGGTTTCCCTCCTCCACAATTCCAATCACTTCTCCCACCAGAAGCCCGTCCCCAAAGCAGATTTTACTCCCGATTTTCGCTTTTTTTCCCGGTTTCACAAGCGTTTCCCATACCCGCTCTTCTTTTCGTTTTAAAAGCAGGATTTCCACTTTTGCTCCCGTTTCCTCTTTCACACCGATGAGTCTTGCCGGGATGACTTTTGTGTCATTCATCACCAGGCAATCCCCTGCGCGCAGATACCCGGTAATCTCTCTGAAAATATGGTGGGACACATCCCCGGACTCCTTATCAAGCAGAAGAAGTCTGGAACCGGAACGATCCGCAAGCGGGTCCTGCGCAATCAGTTCCTCCGGCAGTTCATAATAAAATTCCTGTCGTTTCATTCGATTTTATCCCCTTCTCGCGCCCCGTCATCCGTCCGGTTCACAGGGCTGCCTTCTTCCTGGCCGATTCTCTGTCCAAAGTCTCCGTTTTCTCCCGCGAATCCGCCTTTCGCAAATGACTCTTTCAGTCCTGCACTTTCAGTCCACGTTTCCCTTTCATCCCGCTGTCCGGGAATCCTGTCCGCTCCCGAAGCTCCTCTCCAACCGGAAGCCGGCTCCACCGGATAAAAATTTCCGGGATTGTTTTCCCGGGATATTTCTCCGGCATGCAGTTCTTCTTTTACCATGCGATAGGGATCGCCCGGCGATACCGACGGCATCCCCTTTTCCATCTCCTGCCCGGAAGACGACGGTCCCTTTGGCGGATATGGTGGAATCGGTACCTGTGGACGCGGTTCTCCCTGATAGACTGGCATCACTTTTACCCGCCTGGCATAGATCACATGTGTATCACAAAGCATATCGTGAATCCCCTGTTTCTGCGGGTTCATACCAATGATCCAGTATCCGATTCCCACAAAAAATCCGCTCAGGAACCTTCCCACCGTTTCCCGATATACGACGGTAAAAAGAGTCGGCTTTTCGTCTTCCTTTGCGCCTGTCACCCGCAAATTCATCGCTTTTTTCCCGGGTGTTGTCCCGGACGTATACGTAAACAAAATAAAATACAGTACCTGCCCCGCATACAATACAATATCCTGAAAACTATAATGGAACAATAGATTTCCGTCCAGAATGGTCCCGTCCATCCATGCCGTCATGCCAAGAAGTACCAGCCGGACAAGCAGGAGCAGCAGAAACACAATCACACTGTCCAGAAAATAGGCTGCCAGACGCACCCAAAAGCCCGCATACGTTACTTCACTCCTAAAAGCGGATCCCCTATTGTAATTGTTCTGCATAATACATCGGCACCCCACTTTCTACGCGTGCTGCTGTCTCCTCCAGAATTTGTGCCTCCGACTTCGGAATCAGCTCTTTTATTTCGGAAAACAAAGAAGCAAATACATTTTCCGTTCTTTGAGGTTGATAAAATTCATAGACTCCCAGCTCATCCGCCATCTGATTCTGCATCTCCTCATAAGAACTGATCTCATCAATCAGATGGTTTTCCTGCGCCTGCTTCGCCGTATAGGTCCGTCCGTCTGCCAGAACGCGTACCGTATCCTCGTCCATACTACGCCCTTCTGCGACAATTCTCACAAATTTCTCAAAGTATTCTTCCACCTGCCCCTGGTAAATTGCGATCTGTTCCTCCGTCAGAAGAGAGCTGTCCTTATTCTTCCCGCTGGTGATACTGACATAACGGATTCCCAGTTTTTCATATAGTCCCGTCATATCATATCCGGACATGATCACACCAATGGAACCTGTCATCGTATTGGAATTGGCATAAATCACATCGGATGCCATAGAAATCAGATACCCGCCGGAAGCCGCATAATGCGCCATATAGGTCCAGATCGGATTTCCCGTATATTCTTTGTATTCCTTTAACTTTTGATACAGTTCCTCCGACTCATACACTGTCCCTCCGGTGGAATCCACATACAAAAGAATTCCTCTGTTATTTGGATCATACATCAGATCATTGATATAATCCATGGTCGTCAGATGTTGGTATCCTGCTGCCACCTCAAACAGACCGGTTTCCGTCTGTTCCTGAATAATCCCTTCCACATTTACCACCGCAATGTAATCGGAATACGGTGCGTCAAATTCTACGTCCCCTGTTAAAATTCCCGACACACTTTCCTGCAGCATACGCTGGGAAGCCGCGTTCGTCAATACACTGGTTACTCCAACCGCAATGAATAAAATTGCTGCAATGATCAAACCACCTATCTGTTTTTTCTTCATACCTGTCTCCGTCCTGCCGCCGATATACGCCGGCAAATCTTTTCTTCTCATCACGGACCCGCCGATTCATAAAACTATGTTCCGACTCCCTGCCCTGTACCGGCGTATCCTGTTTTTCTGATTTTTTCTGCACTCCGGCTTTATTTCCGCGAAGCAACGAGCCAAGTGGACATGCTTGCATGTACATTTGGCGGCCGCTGCGAAAGTCAGATACCCCACGGCTTGCTGCGCATAACAAATTTCATGCCCCATAGCTTACTACGGAGTATTACTTGCGAAGCTCGATCCCCATATTCTCCAGCGCTTTCAGGATCCGTCCCATGGCTTCTGCCACTTCTGCATCTTCCAGCGTCTTATCCTTTGCCCGAAATACGGTAGAATAAGCGACGGACTTAAATCCCTCTTTAATCTGTGCGCCCTCATACAGATCAAATAATGCATAACTTTCCAGATATTTCCCGCCTTGTGCCGCAATCACTTCCTCGATCTGTCCCACCAGAATCTCTTTTGGCACGACCATACTGATATCGCGGGATACAGCCGGATATCTTGCAATGCCGCTGTACTTTCTGTCAAAGGTAGCATACTCCAAAATTTCCGGCATGTCAATGACCGCCACGTAAGAGCGCGCCCCGATTCCATAGAGATCGGCCACCTCCGGATGAACCTCCCCCAGATAACCGATGATTTTCCCGTCATACACAATATTTGCCTGTCGCCCCGGATGGAGATAAGGCCTTCCTGCTTTCGGGTCATAGATCTCTTTTTCCTTCATTCCGATTTTTTCAAAAAATTCTTCCACCACGCCCTTCATATGGAAGAAATCTCCTTCCCCGTACATGCCAAGCGTGAACTGCATCCGTTCCTCCGGAAGTTCCGTCAAAGGAAGCGTTTTGGGACGATAGACATTTCCCAGCTCATAGAGACGCACATTTTTGTTTCTTCTATTATAGTTCGTAGCAAGCGAAGTCAACATCCCGTTCAGAGAAGTCGTCCGCATGATGCTGTAATCCTCGCCCAGCGGATTCATGATTTCCACTGCCCGGCGAAGCGAAGAATCCGCGGGAAGCAGCAGTTTATCAAATACTTTCGGACTCTCGAACGAATACACCATTCCCTGGCTGAAACCACAGAATTCCGCAATATCCCTCGCCACCTGCTCTATACGCAGCTTAAAGGACAATTTTCCGGTGGTCGCTTCCCCGGTGGGCAGGGTGGTCGGAATATGATCATACCCGTAGAACCTTGCCACTTCCTCCGCCAGATCGGCAAGCCGGAATAAATCCTGCCGGAACGTCGGCACAATGACTTCTTTTGCCTGCGCGTCGTATTCCAGATCCAGTTTTTCAAAATACGTTAACATCTGTTCTTCCGAAATATCGGTTCCCAGCATGGTATTCACTTTTTCTGCATCGAAGGGAACACGGACCGGCTCCTTCACCGTTTCATACACATCCACCGTCCCGCCGACCACCTCGCCGGCGCCCATTTCTTCCACCAACTGGCAGGCGCGGTCGATGGCCGCTTTTGCATTGTTCGGATCCAGCCCCTTTTCAAACTTTCCGGATGCATCTGTCCGAAGCCCCACACGTTTGCTGGATTTTCGAATATTTACCCCGTCAAAACAGGCGGCCTCAAACAGCATGGTTTTTACCTCGTCCGTGATCATGGAATTCTCTCCGCCCATAATTCCTGCAATGCCAATGGCCTTTTCTCCGTCGCAAATCATCAGTACGTCCTCGTCCATCTGCCGCTCCTGACCATCCAGCGTGGTAAATTTTTCCTCTTTCTCCGCTGTTTTTACAATAATTTCCCGCCCTGCAATGGTATCCAGATCATAGGCATGCATGGGCTGTCCGTACTCTTCCATGACATAATTGGTGATATCCACCAGGTTATTGATGGGACGGATTCCCACCGAGGCCAGTCTTCTCTGCATCCATTCCGGAGAAGGACCAATTTTAATATTCTTCACGACTCTTGCACAATAGCGGGGACACAACTTCGTATTCTTTACGGTGACCTTTACATAATCGTGCACATCTTCCGCGTTCCCCGTCTCTGTCACCACCGGGGGAACAAACGTTTTTCCAAAGGTTGCCGCCGCCTCCCTTGCAATTCCCAGAACACTGAAACAATCCACACGATTGGAAGTCACTTCGTATTCAAACACCACGTCCCGAAGTCCCAAGGCCTCGATTGCATCTGCGCCGACTTCTACATCCTTCTGAAAAATATAGATCCCGTTTTCCGGTGCTTCCGGATACATCTCCCGGCTGGAGCCCAGCTCTTCAATGGAACACATCATGCCGTCGCTTGATATTCCGCGCAGTTTTCCTTTCTTGATCTTCACTCCGCCCGGTGTTCTGGAACCGTCGTGTCCTCCTGCCACCCGACCGCCCGAGAGCACTACCGGCACCTTCGCTCCTTCAAACACATTGGGCGCTCCGGTTACAATCTGTACGGTTTCTGCACCGATATTCACCTGACACACTACCAGTTTATCCGCATCCGGATGCCTCTTGATTTTCTCGATCTGTCCCACAATAATCTGATCCAGATCCTCGTCCAACTCTGTATAGCCTTCCACTTTTGTACCGGACAGGGTCATTGCATCTGTATATTCCTGCGCTGTCACATCCAGATCCGGGACGTACGCTTTTACCCATGATAATGAAGTATTCAATGTCTTTTCCTCACTTTCTTCCTTTTTATTAAAATTGTTTTAAGAACCGGATATCATTCTCATACAACAGCCGCATATCGTCGATCTCATATTTCAGCAATGCAATCCGCTCCAGGCCGACGCCGAATGCAAAACCATTGTATTCTTCCGGATCAATCCCGCACATCTCCAGCACATGAGGATGTACCATACCGCAGCCCAGAATTTCAATCCATCCGGAACCTTTACAGAAGCGGCAGCCCTTCCCGCCGCATTTGAAACAACTGACATCCACCTCTGCACTTGGCTCCGTAAACGGGAAATGATGCGGACGGAATTTTGTCCTCGTCTCCGGTCCGAACAATTCCTTGGCAAATACCTCCAATGTTCCCTTCAAATCCGCAAAAGAAATGTTCTTATCTATTACCAGCCCTTCGATCTGATGAAAGGACGGAGAATGCGTCGCATCCACCTCATCGGAACGGAACACCCTTCCCGGCGCGATCATACGAATCGGCAGTTTTCCCTGTTCCATCACACGGGCCTGCACCGGGGATGTCTGGGTACGCAGCACAATTTCTTTGTTAATATAGAACGTATCCTGCTCGTCCTTTGCCGGGTGATCCGCCGGAATATTAAGTTTCTCAAAATTATACAGATCATACTCTATCTCCGGCCCTTCCACAACCTCATATCCCATTCCCACGAAGATCCGCTCTACCTCTTCCAATGCAATCGTATTGGGATGGCGGTGACCCAAACTGTTTTTCCTGGACGGCAGTGTTACATCAATGACCTCCGCCTTCAGCTTCTCTGCACGGATTGCTTTTTCCATCTTAGCCTTTGTCTCTTCCATCACCGCTTCAATGGCAGCTCTTGTCTCATTTACGAGCTGCCCGACCTTCGGCCGTTCCTCCGGGGCCACCTCCTTCATCCCCTTCAACACAGCCGTCAATTCTCCTTTTTTTCCAAGAAACCTGACACGCACGTCATTGAGTTTCTCCGGCACATCCGATGCCTGTATCTGCGCCAGCGCTTCTTTCTTAATCTGTTCCAATCTTTCCTTCATTCCGGATTCTCCTTTCTGCTTCTCTTATCTGAGATACCGCCATCGACAGCACTTTTTGCATACGGTAGTATATAGAAAACCTGCTGCCAGCAGCTTTTTTATGCTATAGCATAAAAAGACTCCCTCCCCTAAGGGACGAAGTCTGATTCGCGGTACCACCCTGCTTCCCACAGATTCCTCTGCGGGCACTCTTCTTGTGTAACGTACAACTTACGGCACTCTCTACCTCTTTTCGATATTACACTTTTTCTCCATATCGAACTCTTTCAAGGGTGCAGCTAACGTGGGAAATTCGATTGCCACCTGAACTAAAGAGAACTTGCAGCCGGTGATTCTCTCTCTCTGTTAGAAAGTGACGCTCTACTTTACACGATCTTTGCTTTTATCCTATTCCTTACGCAGATACTTTCTTACAAAAGCCATATTTCATCTGCATTTATTTATTCTAACATATGGAAAACAAATGTCAAGAGACATTTTCCGAAAACACCGCAAAAAGTGCCTGAAAAAGTATCCTGAAACTTACTTTATATTACTTTATACGAAACTGACTGATCAGGCGATTCAAGGTCCTCGCCTGTTCGGACAACTCATTGGAAATTGCCGCGCTCTCCTCGGCGGCATCCGAGTTCGCTTCGATTACCCTGGAAACTTCTTTGATCCTGTTTTCTACAGAAACAATCATCTCCGACTGTTGAACACTGGCGAGTGTAATATCATCCATCAACATTTTAATAGACTGAATACAGTCATTAATCACCTGTACTGCAGAAATAGCAAGGTTGGTTGATTCTGTACCCGTCTTCACATCCTGAAGAGAACGTCCAATCAATGTACCCGTGCTTTTTGCTGCTTCTGCAGACTTGGACGCCAGGTTTCCTACTTCATCGGATACAACAGAGAATCCCTTCCCTGCATCACCCACCCGGGCAGCTTCAACCGCACACAAAATTCCTACTGTAATACGGACTGTCACAACCTCTCCATAAACCTCTGATGCATTATCGCGAACCATGAATACCCAATCCCGGTCTTTCAAATACTTATAGACGACCAGTTGATTCACACCTTCTTCATCCTGATAGGAATATGTACCGGCCTGTGTACCCCCGTCCGACTTTACCTTTTTCAGAATCTCCAGATAGCCTTCATCCGTCATCTCCGTATTCA
>Ga0224742_10476_pt1 | contig 10586 bp, 13 predicted proteins | sample LIM_E_Water_Neg_FD_161631 | JGI IMG/M metagenome (GOLD analysis project Ga0224742, IMG submission 161631) | Enriched cells from gastrointestinal tract of the lab mouse from Pacific Northwest National Laboratory (PNNL), Richland, Washington... | ecosystem: Host-associated > Mammals > Digestive...
CCGGCATAGGGAGCGATATACTGCAGAGGAGCAAGGTCAGACGCCGTGGACACCACGATAGTGGTATAATCCATGGCCCCGAACTCCTCTAATGTCTTAACAATATTGGCCACGGTGGACGCTTTCTGTCCAATGGCCACATAAATACAGTGGACGCCCTGGCCCTTCTGGTTGATAATGGTGTCAATGGCGATGGCCGTCTTACCTGTCTGACGGTCGCCGATAATCAGCTCACGCTGGCCACGTCCAATGGGGATCATGGCGTCGATGGCCTTGATACCTGTCTGAAGGGGGGTGTCTACAGATTTTCTCTCGATTACGCCGTGGGCAACGCGCTCAACCCGGCGGAACTTATCGGTCTCAATAGGTCCTTTTCCGTCCAGCGGCTGTCCCAAAGCATTCACAACACGTCCTGTCATGGCATCGCCTACAGGAACCTCTACCACACGCCCGGTAGTCTTCACCGTGTCGCCTTCGCTGATCCTGCTGGTATCACCAAGCAGAACCGCGCCCACGTTGTCCTCCTCCAAGTTCAGAACCATGCCATAGATCTCTCCCGGGAACTCCAGAAATTCTCCCTGCATGGCGCTCTCAAGACCGTGGATACGGGCGATACCGTCGGCTACCTGGATCACAGTGCCGACATTGGACACCTCAAGTTTGGTAGAATACTTTTCTATCTGTTCTTTAATCACAGAACTAATTTCTTCTGGCCTCAAATTCATGAAGGTTCGCACCTCTTTCCTAAAATATAGTCTCGTTAAGCCAACTGTACGTCAAGAAGCTGTTTCTTTAACTCGTACAGCTGGGTCTTTATACTGCTGTCAACGACTCTGTCGCCGATGCGGATAACCATTCCGCCGATCAGGGATGGGTCTACGATATAGTTCATCTCAAATTCCACATACCGGGTTGTTGTAAGTAACTTTTTCGTCACCTGCTCCTTCTGCTTGTCGGTCAGTTCCACGGCAGAAGTCACCTGTGCCCTTCCGATCCCCTTCTCTTCCTTCACCTGTCCGATGAAGTAGTCCAGGATGGAAAGGATCTCATTTTGCCTTCCTTTGTCAACGACCGCTGCTAAAAAGCCCATCATCTCGTCAGAAACTTTCCCCTGAAAGACATCGCGGATGATCTGGATCTTCTCCTCCTTCACCACCTGGGGATGGTCCAGCAGGTGGATCAGGTCCTGATGCTCTCCAAACACCTGATAAAGATTCTTTGCCTCTTCAAAGATCTCATCCAGTGTATTCTTCTCCCGGGCAGTCTGCATCAGCGCGTCGCCGTACACTTTCGATACTAGCTTTGCCATGTGCTCTCACCCATCTCCTTCAGCGTCTCATCGATCAACGCGTCCTGAACCGTTGTGTCAATGGAAGCCGCCACAACTTTGCCTGCCATCAGGGAAGCGATGGTTACGATCTCCTGCTTCATGTCATCCAGCGCCTTCTTCTTCTCCAGCTCAACCTCCCGGCTGGCCCTCTCAATGATCCTGGCTGCCTCCGCCCTGGCCTCCTCAACGATCTCGTTCTCTCTGACTTTGGCCTTTCTCCTGGCCTCTTCCAGAATCCCGTCCGCCTCTTTGGAAACCGCTTTCAGCTTCTCCTCATACTCGGCCTTCATGGCAGCGGCGCTCTTCTTGTCCTGTGCCGCGTCAGCCAGTTCTCCGGCAATCTTATTCTTCCTCTTCTCCAGCACATCACGCACCGGATTGAACAGCAGGTAAGACAGCCCGGCAAACAGAATAAAGATATTGATCGCCGTCCAGAACGCCTCGGAAAGCAGTTGAAAATCAAATCCTATTAAACGATCCAAGGTCTAAGCCTCCTTCCTGTTCCTATCCTATTCGGGATCCCTCTCCCCTTGCGGCCCCGGGGCCTCAGAGCGGGAACCCGCCTTCTGATGATTTCCCGCGAATCTCTCTCCAAAAATCAACCGAAAGGCTTCACGAACATCAGAATGATAGCAACAACAAGGCCGTACAGACCAGTGGTCTCGGCAACGGCCTGACCAAGAAGCATGGTGGAAGTGATGTCAGATTTCGCTCCCGGGTTGCGTCCTACAGCGGCAGCACCCTGGCCGGCGGCGATACCCTGGCCTACACCAGGTCCGATACCTGCGATCATTGCCAAACCGGCGCCAATAGCGGAACATCCATAGATAAACTCCTGTCCAGAAATATTCATAGTTTTTTCCTCCTGATAAAAATATCTTTTTATTTCATTGCGTATAACAGCATCCATGTGACTCCCCTGGGTGTCACTCCATCTTGTCGTTGATATAGACCATGGTCAGCATACAAAATACATAGGTCTGGATACAGCCTGAAAACAGGTCGCAGTACACATGCAGTGCCGCCGGAATACCGATCTTGGCAAACCAGGGCATCATGCCATACCAGAGTCCCATAATGATCACGCCTGAGAGCAGGTTGGCAAACAGACGCAGGGAAATCGATATGGGATTGGCCACTTCTCCGATGAGATTGATGGGGAATAAAATAGGGATGGGCTGGAACAGGCTGGTAAAATGCCCGACCCCCCGGTTCTTCAGTCCCTGGTAATTCACGATAAAAAATGTGAACATGCCCAGCAAAAACGTAACGCCGTAATCTGCCGTAGGAGCTCTTAAGCCAAACAGGCCGCTCAGGTTACAGAACAGAATGAACAAAAAAATGGTTCCGATGTAATTGGCAAATTTCCTGGCGTTGCCGCCCAGAATCCCCTGGGCCATATTCTCAAGTGCTTCCATGCCCATCTCCAGAACATTCTGAAATGTGCTCGGAATGTCGTTATCCCCGGCTGCTTTCAGCTTCCTGCTGGCAATAAAGCCTATGAAAAGCAGCACTGCTGTAATGATCCACGCGCCCACAGTGGTGTCCGTAATCCAGAGTTCCTGACCAAAAGCTTCATATTTTAGTACACCATGAATCATGAAATCAGGTTCCTGAACTATCATCGGAATTTTCATCATTCCCATACACCGTCCTCCTTTCTTTAGTGGTACTATTCCCGGCCCTTGTTCCCGCTTCCGAAAATAGTCCTGTGAACAGCCGGCTGAAGAAACGCGCCGGCTTTGAGGCCCAAGGCCCCGATGATCATTGCCACCGCGTCAACTTGCGGACGGCTTCCCAGGATGAACAAAGCCGCGATGAAAACCACTCTGCGTATGACAGACTGTACCATCGTAGTCTTGTTGGCGTACACCTCATCCTGACTGTCCGCGGCCCGCTCTGTGACGCTGGCCATATGGATCAGCATCAGCACGTCCGCCAAAAAGCCAAGAAAAAGCCCCACAAGCACAGGCCCCAACAAGAAACCCATGCTCCCCAGGCCATTCTGAAAGATGACTGCCAAAACTCCCAGGATTAACACATAGGCAAACATCCCGACGGACATCTCCAGAACAAGGTGCCTCAAATGGTTACTCATGCAATCCCTCCCTGTTCTTCCCGGTATCTGTCTCTTTCCCCGCGCGGTGAATCCTGCCTGGCGTTTTCGGTCTGGCCACTGACTGATTCTGATCTTTAAGAACTTCTTCCATCAGCCGCGTCCGCTCCTGCTCCTGCTCCCTGGCCTCCTGGTCGATCAGCCGCTTTGCCATCATGTAGGCACCGCGTCCTCCTCCCAGTGTGCCCAAGATCAAAAGAAATACCAGAGTTTTCGTCCCGTACCTGGAATCGATGTAATTACCCGCGAAAACAGCAAACAGCATGGGCGTCAGAACACACAGCCCCAGTTGGGTTACCATGGCCAAACTCTGGAATACAGACTTCTTGTATCCCATCTTCTCACCTCATTTCCTATTTCCGCGCATGCGCTACTATTATAACCAATCTTTTTCCATTTGTCCATGATTTACAAAGGATTCGTTATTTTTTTGCTAAAAGGCCTGGCCTGATACCGCGAGGCCGGCCTTGGCTTTCATTTTACAAACAGACATGGTTCCGGCGGTCACAGCGCTTTTAAGCACGCCAAAAGCCCGTCAGCTATGGTGGCCAAGGGGAGAGAGGGCTTGATTTTGTCGTGAAGCGCCGCCTGGCCGCACTCATAGGGCACATGGATAAACCCGCCTCTCATGTCCGGATACCGCTTCTCTATAAGCTCCAGCACATGGTACATGAGGCAGTTGCACACATAGGCCCCGGCAGAGAAAGACACCCGCCCGGGGACTCCCGCCTCCCGGCACGCCTTAACCATGTCCCTCACCGGAAGTCTGGCAAACCTTCCGTCAGGCCCGCCCTGGGTCACAGGCTCCCCGCTAAAAACCGTCCCCTCATTGTCCGGCGACTGGGCGTCCTTTAAATTGATGGCGATCTGCTCCACCTCAATCCCCGCCCGGCCTCCGGCCTGGCCCACACAGACCACACAGTCTGGAAGCTCCCGGCGAATGAAATCCTCTATGATCTGGCCGCAGCGGTTGTAAGAGACCGGCATCTGGTGCTTTGAGAGAACAGCTGCCTCTCCTTTTGATGTTTGAAATTGTTCTGGAAGCCTTGATACTGCCTCCCAGGATGGATTGACGGCCTCGCCGCCGAAGGGGGCGAATCCGGTGATGAGAATCTTCATTAGTGTGGTTTCCTTTCGGTAAAAAAGATTTGCCAAATATTATATCACTGGCCAGGGAACGGCACAAGAGAAAAAAGAGACACAAAATATATAGCAATCACTAATCAAGTATGTTACAATAATGTTAGAAAGGTGACGCGGCGCGTCCCCATACATTATTGTGCTGGGAGGTGACATGATATGCCAACAAACGAAAAAGAATATAATGGCTATTTATTTGACCAGTTGTCAATTCTGGAACGGATTGAGGCCGTGACAGATGATGAAAAGGTATTAAAACAGATCGCCCTTGAACGGCGGCAGATTGAAAGAAAATTATATCAGCAGCCACTGCTTAAAAGTGAGTAGGAAGTCAGCCAGAGAGGAGGCCGGTGGGCCTCCTCTCTAACAGGATTTTCATAATATTATTTTCACCGCGCTATTGGATCTTTCATCTCCCTGGCCCGCCGATAGAAGGTAGCTGCCGTCAGGTTGCACAGCCTGGCCGCCTCCTCCCCGGATATCTGCTTCAAAAGCCATCGGTCATATACCTGCCTGAAATTGTCCGGCACAGGCTTTGGAGGTCTTCCGAACCGCACTCCCCGCGTTTTTGCCGCCTCAATCCCCTCCTTCTGCCGCTCTCTGATATTTTTCCTCTCATTTTCCGCCACAAAAGACAGAACCTGCAGCACAATATCACTTAAAAAAGTCCCCATTAAATCCCGACCCCTTCTGGTGTCCAAAAGGGGCATGTCCAGCACCACGATATCCACCCCCTTCTCTTTAGTCAGCATCCTCCACTGCTCTAAGATTTCCTCGTAATTTCTTCCAAGCCTGTCAATGCTCTTCACATACAGTACATCATCCGGTTTTAGTCTCTTTACCATCTGCTGGTACATGGGACGGTTAAAATCACTCCCTGACCGCTTATCTATGTAGATATTCTTTTTCGGGATCCTCACTCCGCTTAACGCTGCCATCTGCCTGCCCTCATTTTGTTCCCTGGTGCTCACACGCACATATCCATACACGTCTGCCATGATTCCTCCTTTGTATGATTTAATGTCCATTTATATAGTACAGCCAAAAATCAGGGTTTATCTTTAATATTGTCAATTTCTGGATATTTTTATCAACCTGCTAATCCGTTTTTTTAATATCTCTCGTTCATCAATTGACATTTATCCATATTTGGGCTATAATAAACTTAAATCCAGATGGATTCTTCCGTCTGTTTTCAAGCCGTATCGGTTCTATTTTCCGGATTTTTGTAAAATCCATGGACGCGGACCACTTCCCAATACTTTTTAATTACACACCACCAGGCCGAGGACAAATGACTTAACAGGCTTATTCCCGCTATCTGGCAGACGCCGCAGGCGTTCTTACGCCAATCTATCTTACTACAAGGAGGAATATCTATGAATTTTAGAGATGACGACCACGACCATTCCATAAACCTGGTCGGACTTGACGATGACCTTATTTCCATTATTGGGCCAGAAAGGGGGCTGACTGAAATCATGGCTGAAATCCGGTCTGACCCGGAAGTTTTTCAGCAGTATATGGAGCTTTCCAACCCTCTCCGGCAGGAAGTACTCTCCTTCTGCGCGGGGACTCGGGGTGTGAAGATGACTTATGACCCCTTTTTCAAGTTTATCTTTGACCCCTGTGTTGACCCTGAACGTTTAGAGCGGTTCCTCAGCTGCTGCATGGCCCAGCCTGTGACAATTGTTGAGGTTATCCCCAATGAATCCCGGCGTTTTACCGAGGACAGCTCTCTTTTGATCATGGACATTGTGGTGCGGCTGCATTCCGGCGCTCTCGTCAATGTGGAGATCCAGCGGGTGGGCTATTTCTTCCCAGGAGCCCGGTGCGCCTGCTATTCCAGCGATCTCATGATGCGCCAGTATTCTCAGATTCGAGCCAAGCACCGTAAAAAGGGAACCCGCTTTTCTTACAAAGACATTAAGACAGTCTACACCATTGTACTCATGCAAAAAAGTACTAATGAATTCCACATGCTGCCTAACCACTATCTCCACTATGGGAAAGTAAAATTCAATACTGGTCTCGACCTCGATCTTTTACAGGAATATCTTCTGATTCCTCTTGACATTTTTCTGAAAATTCCTCACAATAATATTAGCGAATTAGATGCCTGGCTGTATTTCATTTCCTCTGACAATGTAGGGGATATTATGCGGGTAATCAAAGCACAGCCCAAATTTGAGGAATTGTACAGAGAAGTCTTTCAGTTCCGTTTCCGGATCAAGGAGTTGGTAGGTATGTTTTCAGAAGCATTGCGGATTTTGGATGCTAACACGGTCCAGTATATGATTGAAGAGCAACAAAAGGAACTGGAAAAGATGCGGCTGGAGGCAAGGGCCAGAGATGAACAGCTTTCCCAAGCCGAAAGTCAGCTGGCCCACACCAGCGATCAGCTTTCCCAGGCCGAAAGCCAGCTGGCTCACACCAGTGATCAGCTTTCCCAGGCCGAAAGCCAGCTGGCGGAAAAAGATCTGGAGATCCAGCGTTTGAAAGCTCTATTGGCAGGGAAATCTTAGTCTTCGCCGCTTATCTGGCCGGCAGACTTTTCCGGTTCAGCCCCTCTGTCCGCTTTGCCGCTTCCGGGAACGCGGACAATCGAAAAAGGCGACCGTCAAGCTTATGAGCCTTGATGGTCACCTTTTTCCCCTGTTTACCTGTCTCTGTTCTCAATCAAAATCCATACCAGCCAGCGCCTCTAGCTCTTCCGATACCCGGTCTCAAAGTCAACCAGGTTCTTCATCCCATCCACATCCCCTGCCAGAAATTTCTCCAGATTCTCCCCCGCGATCCTGACAATCCTCTCAAAGGTTTCCTGAAGATGGTACTGCCCGGAGGTATGGGGTGTGATCACCATCCTGGGGGCATCCCACAGAGGATGATCTGTCGGAAGGGGTTCCGGCTCGGTTACATCCACGCCGCATCCTCCCAGGTATCCTTCCTCTAACACCTGACATAAGGCCTCCTGGTCAATGGCAGTGCCTCTCCCCACATTGAGGAGAATGGCCCCCTGCTTCATGAGCCTCAGCCGCCTCTCGTCCATGATATGGCGGGTGGCGGAAGTATTGGGCAGGGAAAGGGCCACAATGTCCGCTCTGGGCAGAAGGCCGTCCAGGCTCTCTGAGGTGTAGAGCTCATCCAGATATTCCGGCTTTTCCCCTTTTGTCCTTCTCACGCCTATGGTATAGCTGCCCAGCGCTTTCATCCTCTTTGCGTACTCTCCGCCGATATCCCCCAGCCCCACAATAAGGCTGGTGGACCCGTACACGGAAGCCACCTTCCCCTCATCTCTCCACTGGTGTTCCGCCTGGTCGCGGTAATACTGGTCAAACCTTTTCTGCAGCATAAAAGTCATGCCTACCATGTACTCGGAGATAGCCAGACCGTAAGCTCCTGTGGAATTGGTCAGAACCACCCCGGGCTTCAGGATTCCGGGTTGGCAATAGCGATCGGATCCCGCGGTGTTGAGCTGGAGCCATTCCAGCTTTTCAGCGTCTTTCAGGAGCCCGGGCTTCACGTTTCCTATGATGATCTGTGCCTCTGACAGCTCTGTCTCTGTGACACCAGAAGATGTTGTGTAATAAAACCGGCACCCTGTTCCCTTTTTCTCAAGATATTCTTTATGCCTGTCTTCTACAGGTATGGTCACTAAAATATTCTTCATCGGTTCTCAATCTCCGTCAGCTGGTCTACCCGTCTCTGGTGCCGTCCGCCCTCATATTCCGCGTCAAGCCACGCGTCAGTGATCATCTTGGCCATCTCCACGCCAATGATCCTTGCCCCGAAGGCCAGCACATTGGAGTTGTTGTGCATCCTGGACAGTCTGGCCGTACAGGGCTCGCTGCATACACAGGCCCGGATGCCTTTCACCTTGTTTGCCGCCATGGAGATGCCCACCCCGGTGCCGCAGATGGCAATCCCCAGATCCGCCTCACCGGAGGCCACTGCCCTTCCTACCCTTTCCCCGTACACGGGATAATCACAGCTCTCTGAAGAGCCGGTTCCCATATCAGCCACCTCAATGCCTCTGCCCTCAAGGTGGGCCTTTATGGCCAGCTTCATCTCCACAGCCGCATGGTCATTGCCGATCGCGATCTTCATAAACAATCTCCTTGTATATTTTTTATGTGTTAAAAAATCTCTGGATCCGGTCCAGCCGGGAACTCATGCCCACCAGGAGCATGTCCGCCACCGTAAACGCCGCCATGGTCTCCAATACCACCACAGCCCTCGGCACCACCAGGGGATCATGACGGCCTTTTATCACCGTCTCCACCTCCTGCCCGTCCCGGTTCACGGTCTTCTGGGGCCGGGAAATAGACGGGGTTGGCTTGAACGCGGCCCTGACCACGATCTGGCTGCCGTCGCTGATACCGCCCAGGATTCCTCCGGCGTGGTTGGAGGCCTTGTCCACCCTGCCGTTCTCTCCTGTCACAAAGCTGTCATTGTTGACAGAACCCAGGCTTCCAGCGGCCAAAAAACCGTCGCCGATCTCCACGCCCTTCACCGCCCCGATGGACATGGCCCCGTGAGCCAGCCTGGCATCCAATTTCTCAAACACCGGCTCGCCCACACCGGCGGGCAGTCCGCTGATGACGCACTCCGCCACGCCTCCGGCGGAATCTCCCTGGGCCATCACCTTTTCCACATACTCCTGGGCCCGGATTGCCGCCTGAGGGTCAGGCATGCACAGGCTGTTGGAAAAACGCCGCTCCAGGTTAAAATGGTCCATGTTGATCTCCACCGGGCCGATGGATCTTGTGTAGGCGGCCACCGTCACCCCAAGGCACTCCAAAAGCCTGGCCCCGATGGCTCCCGCCGCCACCCGCCCGATGGTCTCCCGGCCAGAGGAGCGTCCGCCGCCCCGGTAGTCCCGGAACCCGTACTTCGCGTCAAAGGTGTAATCCCCGTGGCCGGGGCGGTACAGATCCTTGATGTTATTGTAATCATGGGAGCGCTGGTCCATGTTCCGAACCAGGATGGATATGGGAGTCCCTGTGGTCTTTCCCTCAAAGACGCCTGACAAAATCTCCGCCTGATCCCCTTCCTGACGTTTAGTGGTAAACCGGCTCTGGCCCGGCTTTCTCCGGTCAAGATACTTCTGGATATCCTCCTCACAAAGCGGGAGCCCTGCCGGACAGCCATCTACCACAACCCCCAGGCCTTTTCCGTGGGATTCTCCCCAGGTGGTCATGGTCAGCAGGGTTCCCCAGGATGAGCCCGCCACCTAGCGCACCTTCACGATGGCGCAGCAGTTGGGCTCATCTAACTTCATAGGCCTGCCGCACATGACCATGAGACCTTTCTCATAGTCTATCTTGAAAAACGTGATGGTCCCTGTCTCATGGTTAAAGGAGGCCAAATGCCGGTCATCAGGGAAAATGGCAATGTCCTTTGGGTAGGCCCCGCTGACAGGCAGGCAGCAGATGGACTCCAAAAGACCTGTCTGGGGATCTCTCCTGAAAATATTCACCGTATCCTCCCCCGCGTTGGAGCAGAACAAATATCTCTCATCTGAGGAAAAACGGATCGCGCAGGCCGCTGTCAGCTGGGACGCCGTGTTTCCGGCAGGAGTCTTGATGGTCTGGATCTTCTCGATCTTGGGCGCTCTCTTCCCTGTCTCATAGGTGTACACGTCAATCACATTCTTCACCTCATACATCAGGTAGATGAATTTTCCGTCAGAGCTGAAGATAAAGTGTCTGGGAGCCGATTCCAGATCGCAGGGGATGGTATCCACCAGCACCATCTGCTCTCCCCGGAACCGGTAGATCTTCACCTGGTCCACCCCTAAGTCCGCCACCATGATAAACTTTCTGTCCGGCGTCAGGCGGGTGCAGCTTACATGGGGCCGGAAGGTTCTCTCCGCCACGCTGCCCAGACCTTTGTGGTAGACTCCTGTGACAATGCTTCCGATGGTGCCGTCAGGATTTAAATTCATAACCGTGGATTTGCCGTCATGATAGCCGGACACAAACAGGTACTTTCCCTCCG
>Ga0224742_10160_pt2 | contig 10577 bp, 6 predicted proteins | sample LIM_E_Water_Neg_FD_161631 | JGI IMG/M metagenome (GOLD analysis project Ga0224742, IMG submission 161631) | Enriched cells from gastrointestinal tract of the lab mouse from Pacific Northwest National Laboratory (PNNL), Richland, Washington... | ecosystem: Host-associated > Mammals > Digestive...
TAATTTTATATCAGGAATTGTTAAACAGTGAATATTTTGTAGATAAATCTGCTATTATTGAAAATATCAGCAAGCGCATCCGGACTAATACGAAATACGTCTGCATTACAAAACCGCGCAGATTTGGGAAAACATCTATTTTAAATATGCTTGGGGCATACTTTAATAAAGCGTATAGCGCAAAAGAAGTATTTGATAAATTAGAGATAAGCAAGAGTCAAAAATATCATACTTATTTAAACCAGTACAATGTTATCAGCCTGTGTTTAAACAACCTATCTGGCAAAGGGAATACGTATCATGACTACATTGACTTAATTAAGGATTCCATTGTAAACGATATAAGGGAAGCATATCCGACACTGCAAGGCAGGGAGTTTAACAATATTCCCGAACTGCTGACCGCCACCGAAGATGAATTTATCTTTTTGATTGATGAATGGGATTATATATTCAGTCATGAACTATATCCCGAACATCAAGGTGATTTCTTAGAGTTTCTGCGTGATTTGCTAAAAGATAGACCCTACGTGGCATTAACATATATGACCGGTGTACTGCCTATTAAAAAATACAGCACAGGATCGGCATTAAATATGTTTAAAGAATATACCATGCTCAAAGATCCCTTTTTTGAGGAATATTTCGGCTTTACAGAAAGCGAAGTGGAAATGCTGTGCAAAAAGCAGACAGCGCTTTCCATGGACGAAATCCGTGATTGGTACAACGGATACCAAACCAAAGATGGCAGCAGGATTTATAATCCAAGATCAGTAATCTGTGCATTAGAAGATGCAGCGTGCCAAAGCTACTGGACAAGAACCGGCAAGATGGATGAAGTATTATTTTTCCTAAAATACAATATCGCCGAAGTGCGTGACGATGTGGTAAAAATGGTGAATAATATGGCGGTTAAGATTGATATTGAAAAAGAATACAGTGCAGGGCAGGGGAATCCCGTAAACAGAAAGGATATTTATGCTGCAATGGTTATATATGGTCTGCTGTCATATCATGATGGAGAACTTCGCATACCAAACAAAGAACTAATGATAGAGTTTGAGAACGCCTTAGAAGATGATGAGTTCGGTTATGTAGCCGAGTTGGTTAGTAGTTCCAATGAGGTATTGGAAGCAACCCTAGACAAGAAAGGGGAATTAGTAGCATCCTATCTCCACAATATCCACAACAGCGAACTTCCAATATTGAAATACAACGATGAAAACAGTCTTTCCTGCGTGGTAACACTGGCATATCTCGCGGCACGAAACAAATACAGAGTAGAACGTGAGGAAAAGAGCGTGAGAAGCAGTTCTAAAGCCGTTTCGCCATTGGACGAAACGTCAAGAACTGCTAAATCTCACGCAGGAAAAGGATTTGCTGATTTTATCCTTTATCCCAAACGCAAAAACCATCCTGGCATTATCATTGAACTAAAAGCAGACGCCACTCCCGAAACAGCGATTGCGCAAATAAAAGAGAAAGAATACAGCGAAAAACTGCGGAAAGTAAACGTGAAAAAAATCTTAGCAGTTGGCATAAACTATGATACGAGAGAAAAAGAACACCAGTGTATTATTGAGGAGATTGACTAGATATACGGAACGTAAAAAAGATATGCCGTGCGGCTGCATCAGCTGCACAGCGGCAATTTTCTCAATGAGGTAACTATATCTATGAAAAAAATAGAAAAATTAATATGGATTAGCATTAGCGCAGCCCTTGCATTTTTTATATTTTTACAACATCGTTATGTCTATATGTATTTTGATGATTATGGTTATGCCAGCTTATCCTATATCAATCCGCAAAATCAAGCAGGAACATTATATGGACTGACAGATATTTTGGAATTTCTACAAATGCATTACCTTCATTGGGGAGGCAGGATATTGTATTTCTTCTTTGAAATTGTAATATTTCGTTATGGCGGTTTAACCCTTATGCAGTTTATGCAGGCGGTAATTATAATCACAATCGCTGTAATATCTGGAAAAATAGTATCTATGATAATCAAAACGAATTTATATCAATGCGTTATGCTATCGCTGCTTTTGTTTGGCACATTTCATCTGAAAACATTGCGAGACGGAATATATTGGTTTTCGGCAAGTGTTTTATATGTATGGCCGCTGCTGCCGTTTTTTGGAAGCATATATTTATATCTTTCCATAGAGAAAAAGGAAACAAGCTTGAAGAAAGCGGGCTGTATATTGCTTACTTTCCTCGCCGCTTTTTCGCAGGAGCAAATCGCTGTAATGACGATTTTACTAGTTTTCTTTTTCATTGTAATAAAATATACAAAGCAGCAGAATAAAGAACCTTTATTCTCACAAGTGCCGCGGTATATGTTTGTTATGCTTATAACTGCATTGATTGGAGGGGCACTGACTATACTAGCCCCGGGTAATTTTGAAAGAGCGCAGGCAGGCTTATATAGTGCATTTTATAATAAGAATATTATTGTAAGAACAGTTCAAAATATTGGTTGGATAATAAACGACAATTTTGGGCTTTACAACTGGGCATTTGTTTTTATCGTAACTGTATTTTGCGGAACAGCAATTATTATATATCTGAAGAACAAATGTTTAACAATATCTATTATTACAATCACGACGCTTTTAATATTAGAACGGATAATCCCTGTTCCTAAGGAAATGGGGGTAATTTTAGGTGTATTTTGGATATTGATATTTCTGCCGGCGTTTGTGATATACTATTATAGAAAGAACCAGTTTCTTCTTTTGGCGCTGCTTGGGGTAGGATTTGGATCGCAATTTATGATGATTGTGTCACCAACAGTACCATTGCGCAGCCATATTATGATGGAATTTATACTGCATATGGTATTAACAGAGAGTATTATGTATTTGTTAGAAAAGATAAAAGAAAATAAAACACAACAAATATTGTTTCATTGTGGTATAATTTTACTGGTTTTATATATTGTATGTAATTATGTAACGATTACTACAGGATACAAAAATAATTATAGAATAAATCAAGAAAATCACAGCAGATTGCTGCAAGCGAAAGAAGATTATAATGCGGGTAAATCGGTAAGTGAGATTGTATTATATAAACTGTGTGATGATAACTACGCAAATATGATGCCTTACCAAGAAGGATATAAAAACATTGAAACTTGGATGAAGCGCTATTATGAACTGCCAGATGAAGTGACGTTTCAGTATTGCATTTATCCAAATGGATAGAAGAGTGAAAGAATTTGACAAAACTTTCACAATTTGTTTGTGCATTGGAAAGGAATGGCAGAAAATATGATAGCATAGATGAGATTTACAGCTAAATTGGATTGAGCAATTGAAATGGAATAGGGGAGTAAGTATGACGACGTGTTTAAATACAAAATCAGCACTAATTTTATATCAGGAATTGTTAAACAGTGAATATTTTGTAGATAAATCTGCTATTATTGAAAATATCAGCAAGCGCATCCGGACTAATACGAAATACGTCTGCATTACAAAACCGCGCAGATTTGGGAAAACATCTATTTTAAATATGCTTGGGGCATACTTTAATAAAGCGTATAGCGCAAAAGAAGTATTTGATAAATTAGAGATAAGCAAGAGTCAAAAATATCATACTTATTTAAACCAGTACAATGTTATCAGCCTGTGTTTAAACAACCTATCTGGCAAAGGGAATACGTATCATGACTACATTGACTTAATTAAGGATTCCATTGTAAACGATATAAGGGAAGCATATCCGACACTGCAAGGCAGGGAGTTTAACAATATTCCCGAACTGCTGACCGCCACCGAAGATGAATTTATCTTTTTGATTGATGAATGGGATTATATATTCAGTCATGAACTATATCCCGAACATCAAGGTGATTTCTTAGAGTTTCTGCGTGATTTGCTAAAAGATAGACCCTACGTGGCATTAACATATATGACCGGTGTACTGCCTATTAAAAAATACAGCACAGGATCGGCATTAAATATGTTTAAAGAATATACCATGCTCAAAGATCCCTTTTTTGAGGAATATTTCGGCTTTACAGAAAGCGAAGTGGAAATGCTGTGCAAAAAGCAGACAGCGCTTTCCATGGACGAAATCCGTGATTGGTACAACGGATACCAAACCAAAGATGGCAGCAGGATTTATAATCCAAGATCAGTAATCTGTGCATTAGAAGATGCAGCGTGCCAAAGCTACTGGACAAGAACCGGCAAGATGGATGAAGTATTATTTTTCCTAAAATACAATATCGCCGAAGTGCGTGACGATGTGGTAAAAATGGTGAATAATATGGCGGTTAAGATTGATATTGAAAAAGAATACAGTGCAGGGCAGGGGAATCCCGTAAACAGAAAGGATATTTATGCTGCAATGGTTATATATGGTCTGCTGTCATATCATGATGGAGAACTTCGCATACCAAACAAAGAACTAATGATAGAGTTTGAGAACGCCTTAGAAGATGATGAGTTCGGTTATGTAGCCGAGTTGGTTAGTAGTTCCAATGAGGTATTGGAAGCAACCCTAGACAAGAAAGGGGAATTAGTAGCATCCTATCTCCACAATATCCACAACAGCGAACTTCCAATATTGAAATACAACGATGAAAACAGTCTTTCCTGCGTGGTAACACTGGCATATCTCGCAGCACGAAACAAATACAGAGTAGAACGTGAGGAAAAGAGTGGAAAGGGGTACGTTGATTTTATCTTCTATCCCAAACGCAAAAACCATCCTGGCATTATCATTGAATTAAAAGCAGACGCCACTCCCAAAACAGCGATTGCGCAAATAAAAGAGAAAGAATACAGCGAAAAACTGCGGAAAGTAAACGTGAAAAAAATCTTAGCAGTTGGCATAAATTATGATACGAGGAAGAAAGAACACCAGTGTATTATTGAGGAGATTGACTAAGAATGTTTATTCGATTAATTGAATATTAAAAAATAAAATTTTCATATTTCTCTCGTAATCTCAAAGAAGTTATGGTAGAATGCTTGTGTATATCATGTTTTTCAGTGTATTTGCTATGGCAGCATCACTGACAAAAAATAGAAAGATGATAAAAAGAAAATGAAATGTGCTGATTTATACTCACGAGCGATAATTTTTATTATATCGTTCAAGAAAATTACACTCGTGAGTCGGCACTATTGGCAAACTTTAACGTTCTCCAGTATAAAATATTAGATAAGCAGCCAAAGGAATAACAATGATACAAACCAAGTATGCAATAGTAATAGTAACATATAATAGAGAACAATTGCTTCATGAATGCATTGAAAATGTGCAGAAGCAAACAATACAGGCTTCCAGTATTATTATTGTCAATAATGCGTCAACAGATACAACCAGTAGATACCTTGAAACATTAAAGAAAGAAAACACAATCTATGATATTGTAAATCTACCGGAGAATATCGGCGGTGCAGGCGGTTTCGCAAAAGGAATAGAACGATCCCTTGAAAAAAATGTAGATTGTGTGCTGTTAATTGATGATGATGCTATGATTGCCGAAGATTATATGGAACAAGTATTGCAGGCAAGACAGAGCGAGCCGGCATATCAAGCATTTGCCGGAACGGTTAAAACAAACGATATAATTGATACATTTCATAGAAGAACAATATCGAAGGTAGGAATGTTATTCCATAACTGTTCCGAAGAGGAGTATCAACAGCCGTACTTTTTATGTGAAGTGGCTTCTTTTTGCGGAATGGTATTGGATATAAGCCTTATCAAACAAATCGGTCTGCCGCATGCAGAATACTTTATCTGGCATGACGATGCCGAGTATTCTCTGCGGGTAAGAAAGTACAGCAAATTTTTAGTAGTAACAAATGCAGTGCTAAATCATAAGACAAAACAAAATGCTACAACATACCCAAGAAGATATAATTGGAAAGATTACTATGCTGTAAGAAATCGGATATGGATGTTAAGGGAACATGGTACTCTTGCGGATCGGTTTATAAATTGGATGGATTTGTTTGTAAATGTGATATTTCGGAATTGGCTGTTTGGGTTGGTGAAACGGGACAGTTATGACTGGAAGAATGAGAAGGATATGGTGAAGAAGGCAGTTAGGGATGCCGATAAACTAAATATATAGAATCTAAAGGGGCTGTCAGAAAATGCAGTTTGCCCACAATATATTGTTTCACTATAAAATAATCCAAACAATATATTGGGTAAATGCTAGTATTTTCTATCAGCTCCTTTATCATTAAAATAGGAATACTTATTTGCTAAATGATGTATGTGCCAACAATTGGATACGAAAAAATGCAATAATTTTAATAAAATGGTCGCATTTACGTGAAAACTATGTTAGAATGCTTGTGGGCATATCAAAGACCCAAATGAAAAAAAGAAAGGAGCTAGCGAATGTATATTCTCAATAGTGCCATAATATTAATACCTACACTATTTGCCCTATTCGTACATAATTACATTTGTCATGGGAAGCTGACGTTTCTTAGAAAACTCTCCTTTTTCTTTCTCTATGGTGTAATCATAGGTGCGTTAATGTATGGTATCGCATGGATGCGAGGCATTAAAGGAACAGGCATAGCACATATGACGATATCACACAAAATAGAATTTACACTGTTGGGATGCGTGATGTCATTTTGCATCGCCTTTGCAGTATGCCTGGCATTGGAAAAAGACATAACCAGCCAAAAACTAAAAATGTATCTGCTTCGTTTTCAAAACGATATACGAAAATACTTTCAATATGCAGTGCGTTCCGCGAAAGCGGATTTGCGTTCGGAAGTGGCAAACGCCTATTTGGATTGGCTGTGGTGGTTGATTGAACCATTTTGTATGATGCTGATATATACATTGATATTCGGTGTAGTATTTAAGGCATCGGAGCAGTTCTTTCCTGTGTTTATTTTTTCGGGATTGGCGATGTGGACATTTTTTTCAAGAGGCATGAATGTCAGTGTCAATATTGTTCGGGTGAATAAAGGCATTATTTCAAAGATATATTTGCCGAAATTTATATTGTATTTTGCCCGTATGCTGGTCAATGGCTTTAAAATGCTGGTATCCTTTGCAATTGTTATTATTATGATGATCGTATTCCGCGTTCCGATATCGGTGAACATCCTATATATTGTTCCGATTATGATTGTATTTTTCTTATTTACATTTGGATTGGGCACGATTTTAATGCACTTTGGCGTATATGTCAACGACCTATCCTATATTGTTGGAATTGTGCTGAGTATGCTGATGTACTTTACAGGAACGTTTTATTCGGTAGGAAACCGGATTCCAGCGCCGTTTGGGGAACTTCTGGAACAATTTAATCCCGTCGCTTACTGCATTGCATCTATGAGAAATGCAGTTTTGTATTGCAAAGCGCCGCAGATAGACTTGCTGATTATGTGGGCAATGGTATCCATTGTATTAGCAGCACTGGGAGTATACACGATTTATCGCAATGAAAACGCGTATGTAAAGGTGATTTAATGGAAGAGAAAGAGATTGTAGTAGAAGCAAAAAATGTATGTATTAACTATAGAATTATGAAAAATGTCACAGTCCGCCACAATCTGTTTCAGAAACACACGCACGAAGAAGTGTTTGAGGCAGTAAAAGATGTGTCATTTACAGTAGAAAAAGGCGGAATACTTGGTATTATAGGAAGAAACGGCAGCGGAAAATCCACGCTGCTGCGTGCAATCGCAGGCGTATTTTCACCAAACAGCGGCACCATTGACCTAAAAGGTCATACGGTTTCTCTAATGGCGTTGGGCGTCGGTTTTAAGGACAACCTTACAGGACGCGATAATATTTCCCTCTCAGGAATGCTTCTAGGATTCAGCGAAAAGCAGATACAAGACAAAATGGAGGAAATTATTGAATTTGCCGAGATTGGCGATTTTATTGACCGACCCGTAAGAACCTATTCCAGCGGCATGCATTCCAAACTGGCGTTTGCGATTACCGCAATGCTGGAAACGGATATTATGCTGGTGGATGAAGTACTAAGCGTGGGGGATGAACGTTTTAAGAAGAAAAGTCTGAATAAGATGAAAGAGTTGATTAATGATAGGGATAGGACTGTTATTATTGTGTCACATAGTATTGACACACTGAAAAGTTTGTGTGACAGGGTGATGTGGATTCATGACGGTGAAATGAAGGAAATTGGAGAACCCAAAAAGGTATTGGACAACTATCTAAAATTTATGAACCAATAATAGGATGTAAAAAATGGCGAATAAAACAGGATGTAAAGTATCGGTGATTGTTCCGGTGTATCGTGTAGAAAAATATATTGACAGATGCATAAGAAGTCTGATAAAGCAGACTTTGACCAATATTGAAATTTTATGTATTTGTGAAAAGGAAGATACTTCCTATCAGAAACTGCTTGCCTATGAACAAAAGGACAGCAGAGTAACGGTAATAGAGAAGACAAATACAGGAGTATCGGCGGCCCGAAACGCAGGGATACAGGCGGCAAAAGGAAAGTATATCGCATTTGTAGATGCGGATGACTGGATAGAACGATATGCATTGAAACAATTATACAATACAGCAGAACGATATCAAGCACAGATAGTAGCATACGGAATATGGCCAACCGTAGAACCAAGCAGTGATAAAAGAAGTATCTTTGACTGTACACCAACAAGGAATGTAATATATCGTGGCAATGGAATAAAGGCATTGTTTTATGAGCATGGAAGCAGACCCTATATAGGAAATAAATTTTATAATAGAGAATTTTTGAATCAGTATAAAATCTGCTTTGATGAATCGGTGCAAATTGGAGAGGATCAGTTGCTACAATTTGAAGCATTTGGCGCAGCTAAAAACATATGTTTTGTTAGGGAAAAGCTATATCATTACGATATAAAAAGAAGCAGTTCTGCAATGAATCAATGTGAACAGCAACAAAAAGCAGAAGAAAGTAATTTTCAATTATTGCAAATAATAATGGACAAAAAAAGAGAAAAATACAAAAGTGAATATAACAAAGAATATACATTATGGATATTACAGGATTATGGAGGACTGGTAAACCAAAAACAGCAAAGAATTTCCGATTCCAGAAAAAATAAAATTTTGGCGATTCAAGGCTATCTTGTAGAGATAGGGGCAGAGAATTATATTTCAGATTTGCCAAGAGAGTACAAATATCTATGTAAACGATTTTTAGCTTACCAAGGTTCTCAAAATGCAGATAACTATATGAGATTGCCCTATAGAGAATATAATGCATATTTAGCAAAACAAACATTAGGATTATATCAAAAGATACTTTTTTCAGAAAATCACTTAAATATATTGCGGCGACTTTATGAAATGATTGTATTTCATGAAATTCGTCATTGGGTAATTACAATACCTATTCGAATGGTACAAAGGTACAAGATAAACAAAGCAAGAAAAACTTGTTCACATTAATATCATTCTGACGAGCGTCACAATTTGCCAATTGTCGCATAGCTCATATTGCATAATTGGTCATATGTGTTGCTTAGAAAGAAAATGTAACCGTTCGTGGGTATAGCAGCATGAGGATTGTTATGAAAGGTAATAGGGAATATAAAATATCTGTTGTGACAGCAGTATACAATGTAGAAGAATATATAGAAGAAATGATAGAAAGTATTCTTGACCAGACAATTGGATTGGAAAATATACAACTTATATTGGTGGATGATGGTTCACAAGATACTTCTGGGTTGATTTGTGATAAATATACCACGCTGTATCCAGAGAATATTATGGTAATACACAAGGACAATGGGGGTGTTTCTTCTGCGAGAAATGAAGGGTTGAAACATGTTAAAGGGGAGTATGTCAATTTTACAGATGCAGATGATATGCTGGAAAAGAATGCATTGGAGAAGATGTATCAATATCTGGAAAAGAATAAGGACAAGATAGATATTGTTGCGATACCAATGAAGTATTATGGCAGCAGTGGAACGCATCCATTAGATTATAAGTTTAAACAGACAAAAATTGTAGATTTGGAAAAGCAGTATGATTATATACAATTAGCAATAAATAGTACTCTTGTAAAAAAGGAATGTTTTCATAATAGATATTTTGATAAAGAATTATCGTATGCAGAAGATGCACAGCTTGTAATAGATATACTGTTGGAAAAGATGCGATATGGAATTGTATGTGGAACAAGCTATTTATATAGAAAACGTGATACAGAAGATTCAGCAATTGATTTGGGAAGAAGTAAGTACAATTATTACCTTCCATATATAAAGAAATTTATATTACATTCAATCAAAAATGCTAATCTCAAGAAAAAATACATTCCACGTTTTGTTCAATACACATGTATGTATGATTTACAATGGCGTTTTAACAGCAACCCAATTGTAGAACAAGGAGTACTTAACGGCGAAGAAATACAGGAATACAAAAAATTAATTTTAAAAGCATTGCAATATATTAAGGATAGAATTATTTGGGAACAAAGATATATGAATAATCAATGCAAGTTGGAAATTCTATCCTTAAAAAAGGAACATCAAGATTCAAACAATAGATTGTTTTGTGAATTTATAGAATTTACAGCGCAAGATATT
>Ga0224742_10482_pt1 | contig 10549 bp, 6 predicted proteins | sample LIM_E_Water_Neg_FD_161631 | JGI IMG/M metagenome (GOLD analysis project Ga0224742, IMG submission 161631) | Enriched cells from gastrointestinal tract of the lab mouse from Pacific Northwest National Laboratory (PNNL), Richland, Washington... | ecosystem: Host-associated > Mammals > Digestive...
AAAATGACAGTTAGATGCTGTCACAAAGAAATGTGAATATTTTATTGGCGTCAATTTATGATGGATTGATGTCAGTAAAAAATATTTGGCGAAAAAAATAGCTGAATTGGCGTCACAAAATAAATAACTGGCGTCAAATTTATAATATTTGGTGTTATTATTGAAAATTTAGGGGTTTAAAGGGGGTTCGGGGTTACTCTCCGACGAGATTAGTATTTCGTGCCCACGAAATGCGTATCTTGCGACGTTCTGTAGAACGCCTTTTTCAAAAAAGAGCTAAGACTAAAAATCGGGGTGAATGAAAATATTTTCATCAAGAATTATGGTTAGAGTAAAAATGTAGTTGAAAGTATTCGCGGTAACGAATATAATATTATTAATGATTTGATAGATTTATGGGAGAGAGAAATGGAATACTTGACAACTAAGGAATTATCAGAGAAATGGAAAATATCACAGCGGCGAATACAGATTTACTGCAAAGAGAACCGGATTCAAGGTGCAGTATTAAAGGGGAGTGTATGGCTTATACCAGAAAATGTCGAAAAGCCACAAGATCCACGAAAGAAACACACCAAGGAATAATCTAATCAATTATATGTGGAGGAAACTATGCCTACGTTAGACTGGATAGGAAAAGATAAAGTAATCAATCATCATTCGGAAGTTCCCTATCGAGTGTTGAAGAGAGAATACAGCTATGATGAAAAAGGAGAAACGATAGAAAATAATCATAGTGAAAATATGATAATATATGGGGATAATTTAGAAGCATTGAAGGCACTATTACCAAAATATGAAGGAAAGATCAAATGTATTTATATTGATCCACCTTACAATACAGGAAATGAAGGCTGGGTTTATAATGATAATGTAAATAGTCCACAAATAAAAAAATGGCTTGGAGAGGTAGTTGGTAAGGAAGGGGAAGATTTATCAAGGCATGACAAATGGCTTTGTATGATGTATCCAAGGCTTAGGCTATTACAAAAACTATTGTCAGATGATGGGGTTATTTTTGTTAGTATTGATGATCTTGAAGTTTCATATCTTCGTCTTGTAATGGATGAGATTTTTGGTAAAAGCAGATTTATCGCTCAATTAATTTGGAAGAGTCGCCAAAACAAAGATAATCGTAATATATCAAATGTCTCAATTGACCATGAGTATGTGCTTTGTTACGGAACTAAATTACGCGGCTGTAAAAGGAAAAATGAACAATATAAGAATCCTGACAATGATCCAAGAGGTCCATGGACAAGTGCCAACATGGTGGGGCTTGCAACAGCAGAGGCACGTCCAAATCTGCACTATGATTTGATTAATCCAGATACTGGTATAAATTATGGCAGACCCGTTAAAGGGTGGCGGTATGACAGGAACACAATGTCTAAATTGATTTCAGAAAATCGTATTATCTGGCCTGATACGCCGAATGGAAGACCACGAAAAAAACAATTTTTAAATGAACTAAATACTGAATATACAGGCTATTCATCGATTATCGGCGAGAATGTATATACTAGGGATGGCAATAAAGAACAGATGGAAATATGGGGAGAAATTGTATTTGATTTTCCTAAAAATTCTATGATTATAGGAGAATTAATAGAGCAGGCAACGGACAAGACAGATATCATTCTTGATTCTTTTGCAGGTTCTGGAACAACAGCCCATGCAGTGCTCAACATGAACAAAGTGGATGGTGGTAACCGGAAATTTATCCTTATTGAGATGATGGATTATGCAAATAGCATAACTGCGGAACGTGTGAAACGTGTTATTAAAGGATATGGGGAGGATAAAAAGAAGATAGAAGGAACAGGCGGTAATTTCAGTTTTTATGGGTTGGGAGAAAAGCTACTTTTGGATAATGGAATGCTCAATCCCAATGTTGAACTGGAAAAAATAAGAGAATATGTTTGGTATACGGAAACGAGAACAGAATATATGTCCATCCAAAGTGGTGATACAAAATATTATATTTCTAAATATAATGACATAGCATATTACTTATATTATGAAAAAGAAAGAGTAACAAATTTGGATAATGATTTTCTGGAGCAAATAAAAACGAAAGCTGATTATTATGTAATTTATGCAGATTTATGTTCTATTTCAGAGAAAAAATTACAGGAATATAATATCACGTTTAAGAAGATACCAAGAGATATTGTGAAACTGTAGGGAGATACTACAATGGAACTAAAAACTTATCAAAAAACAGTTTTAAATGATTTACATCGATTTTTAGTATTATTAACAGAGAAACAGAGTATAAGACAAGCATATAACTCATTATGGGAAGAAAAGGGTGTTCAAATAGGCGAGATGGGTATGCCGCCTTATAATATGATTTTGCATGGGGTACCGCATGTGTGTTTTAAGGTACCGACAGGTGGAGGAAAAACATTTCTTGCGGCGAGTTCTATTAAGCCCATTTTTGATGCCATGCCTCATATTCATCCTATGGCAGTTGTGTGGCTTGTACCATCTGATGCAATTTTAAATCAGACTGTTGCGGCACTGCAGAATGTGGAACATCCGTATAGAAGACGTATAAATGCCGATTTTCCTGGTAACGTGGAGGTATATACGAAGGAGCAGCTGCTTAATGGACAGAAATTTAATCCGGCCAGCGTAGATGAACAGTTGTCTATTCTGGTTTTAAGTTATGATTCTTTCCGTACAAATAAAAAAGAAGGAAGAAAAGCTTATCAGGAAAACGGGTATTTGGTTTCATTTAAAGATTACAAAACAGAGCAGTCTTCGCTTTTGGCAGGTACAGATGAGACCGCATTGATTCAGGTTATCCGGAAGCTGAATCCTGTAATAATTGTAGATGAAAGCCATCATGCCACTTCAAAACTTAGTGTAGAAATGCTGGAAAATTTCAATCCTTCATTCGTACTGGATTTAACCGCTACCCCTAAAGAAGGAAGTAATATTATTTCTTTTGTTGATGCAAAGCAATTAAAAGGGGAAGAGATGATAAAACTTCCGGTTATTGTTTATAACAGGAGAACACAGGACGATGTGTTTATCAGTGCCATAAGCCTGCGGCGAAAATTAGAAAATGAAGCTAAGAGGGAAGAAGCACAGACAGGCAAATATATACGTCCAATTGTATTGTTTCAAGCAGAAGCTAAAAATCAGAAGGATAGCACAACCTATGAGAAAGTAAAGAAAACATTATTAGAAGTTGGCGTACCAGAAGAACAGATTGCCATTAAGACTGCCGATAGGGATGATTTAAGAAACCAGAACATTTTAGCCAAAGACTGTAAAATTAGGTATATCATTACGGTTAATGCATTGAAAGAGGGATGGGACTGCTCCTTTGCATATATTTTGGCAACGGTAGCAAACCGAAGTTCTGTTGTTGATGTGGAGCAGATTTTAGGTAGAATATTGAGAATGCCTGATGCAAAAGCGAGTAAAAGTATGGTAATGAATCTGTCGTATGTGATTACCTCTTCATCCAATTTCTTTGCAACATGCGAAAAAGTCGTTGAGGGGTTAAATGCGGCGGGATTCAGCAGTAAAGATTATCGAATACCGGAAGAAACAGAAAATGATGGTGGAATATCTGATGCAAGTAGTAGAATCCAAGTGTATATTGAGAACTATGAGGAAAGTAAAGAGTCTACAGCAGAGAGGGAAGATATTACAGTAAATACGGATTTTTTAAAAGGACAGCTTTTTGATATTTTGCAGGATAGATCAGGTGAAGAAATTTATCATTTAGAAGAGTTAGATGCAAAGACGTTGCATATGGTACGAGAGGCAGAAATACAAAACGCTGTGTATTTGGAAGGACTTAACCATAATGAATCTAAAGCGTTAGAAGGAATTCCTGACGAGGTGAAGGCAAAGATGAAAACATATTCCATTAAGAGTGAGTTTGCTGATGAAGCCATGCAGTTAATAATACCGCAATTTGTTGTGGAAACACAACCTACTCTATTTTCAGATCATGAAATTATTTTGTTAGAAAAGGAAAATTTATATAAAGGATTTACATTAAAAGATAAGGACATCCGGATAGATTTCAATGTAATTGATGTGGAAATGGCAAGGGTAGATGTGGAAGATTCAGCAGATGGAGTTCCTAAAGCCTTTCAAATCAAAGGGTATGACAATATTCATATGAAAGAATGGTTTGATGCACAACCATCGGAAAAAAAACGCAGACTGTGCAAGGATATGATATGTAAAAGGATTTCCAGAAATAATGCAATCAACGATAATGAATTAGACGAGTATGTAGGTCGTATTATGGATAATATGACGGAGGATCAATTGACGGATTTGGAGCAATCGTATTATCCATATATGTCTGCAATAGAAAAGAAAGTTGATCGACTTTTAGATGAATATGCTACCAGTCAATTTGATAAATTGTTAGAACAAGAGCATATTACCTGTGAGCCTATGTATCACTTGGAAAAATTCATTGCTCCAGCAAAAACGATATCTTCTATTCCTAAGTCATTGTATGTGGAAGAAGAGCAGTTCGATAATGAATATGAGAAAAAGGTTGTTTGGGAATTATCCGCATTGGAAAATATTAAGTGGTGGCATCGTAATATAGCAAGGAAAGGTTTTGCTATTAACGGGGCGGTTAATGCTTATCCGGATCTGATTGCTATGACGAATAGCGGAAAGATTTTGCTGATAGAAACGAAAGGCGATCAATTAAAGAATGATGAGTCAAAGATTAAATCAGAAACAGGCGCTAAATGGGCAGCAAAGGCATCTATGACAGGAAGATTGTATAAGTATTATATGGTGTTTCAGACAAAGAATCCAGATTATGAAGGGGCATATTCCCATGAGAGATTTATGGATATTGTAAGAGAGCTGTAAAACTTAGAAAAATGAAAGGGATTCAGATGTTGTGATTGATGTTGGATATATAGACAAAGTATGGCACTTGTAATTATGGAAAATGTTACTGTCAGCGTTACAGATATTAAACGCAGGAGGTAGGGCAATGTTAGCAGATGAAATAAAAGCGGGGGAATCAGTCAATATCGAATTTAAGGTTGAAGTACCCAAAAGAAGTGAGAAATATATTAAAAGCGTCATTGCATTTGCTAATACGGCAGGCGGAAAAATCATTATTGGTGTTGATGATGAAAGCCATGAAATTGTAGGTGTTGATAAAGACGAAGTATTTAAAATTATGGATAGTATAACAAATGCTATCTCAGATATGTGTTACCCACAAATCTTCCCTAATATTGGTGTTGACACTGTTGAGGGCAAATGTGTGATTGTTATCGAAATATATCCGGGAGCAAACAGACCATATTATATGAAATCTCTTGGAAAAGAGGCAGGTACTTTTATACGGGTATCAGGGACATCCAGAGCTGCTGATGTGGCAATCCTTAAAGATTTGGAGTTGCAGGGCGCTAATCATTCTTTTGATGAGATGGTCTGTGTTGAGGAGAAATTCGATATTAAGCAGGCAGAAGAATTATGTGCTGCTACAAAAAAATATATGATCGAAGCAGCGAAAACTAAAAGTGAAAAGGAGAAAGTAAAGGATGTTACTTTGCAGAATCTCATAAATTGGGGAATTGTTAAAAGTTTAGATGGAACTTTGGTTCCAACGAATGCCTTTGTACTTTTGACGAATAATACATTTCCATTTGCAAAAATTCAATGTGCATTATTCAAAGGCACAGAAAGGGTTGTTTTCCTTGATAAAAGAGATTTTTCTGGTCCGCTTTATGAGCAAATAGAAGAAGCATATGAATTTGTATTAAAGCATATCAATCTTGGAGCAGAGATAAATGGACTGGTAAGAACAGATGCATATGAACTGCCAACAGAAGCAATCAGAGAGGCTATCGTTAATGCGACAACGCATAGAAATTTTTTAGACAGAGCGTGTGTACAAGTAGCGGTGTATGATGACAGGGTGGAAATCACTTCGCCGGGAATGCTGTATGGTGGGCTTACAATAAAGCAGATCAAAGAAGGAGGTTCTAAAATCCGCAATAGATGCATTGCTGAGGTCTTCAGTAGGATGAAAATTATTGAAAGTTGGGGAACTGGTATTAAAAGAATGTTCAGCAGTTGCAGAGAATATGGAATTAGAGAGCCAGAATTACTTGAAATAGGAGATAGTTTCCGAGTAAATTTATACAGACCATCTTATAGTGTAGTTCACCAAAGTTCACCAAAAAGTTCACCAAAAAGTTCACTAAAAGGCGTGAACCAGACACAACAAAGGATAATAGAGATGATTTTGGATAATCCAAAAGTGACACAAAAAGAAATGGCGGAGGAATTGAATATTACTATAAGAGCGGTTAAAAAGAGCATTAAGGAGATGCAGGAAAAAAATATTTTGGAAAGAATAGGTAGTGCTCGTGGGGGATATTGGAAGTTTGGGGGACGAATAAATGGAAATGGTAATGATACTTCATGCTATTGAATTCCTTTTTTCATAAATAATAATATGTGGAATAGGAAGGTGGTTTTGGTGTCGGAGCAAGATTTGATTTATAAGGTTTAAAGGAAACATATGGAAAAAGATTTATATCAAAATACCAAAAAAATCGAGAAGGCAGACTCCAGCGACAAAAGACGGCGGAACAAAAACAGAGGAAACCGCATCATCTTTATAGCCGCATTTGCCTTACTGCTTGTAGCCTGCGGTGTACCATCAGGAAGAACGGAAGAAACGCAAAGCGCTGGAATAAAGGAAGAACCAAAAGAATGGCCGGAGGAGCATGGTAGCTGTGGGGTTCAGGAGCTTAGCGGATATTTGTATGAACATGCTTCCGTAAGCCCCTATGCCAGTGCGGAAATTACGATAAAGGGTTATGAGGGGGAAAAACTGGAAACAGAGTGGAATGCGCCGTCAGCTTTTCGGTTCGGGGGAGAAGCAGATGTGACATGGCAGTATTATAATTCTCTTGAGGAAATGGAGACAGCGCTAAACGAGGCGGCCATGGAGGAAATTGATGTGGATGCACTTCATTTTCTGTACTATACCTTTCCCATGACGGAAAACAACTGCGCCCTTGATCTATATTACATTCTGAAAAGAAGATTTGATGCGAAAGAGCATCCCCTGACAGCATGGAGCACAGACAACGGGAAGTTGTTTTACTACATACAGGAAACGGTAAAAGAGGAGGACGGCCATGAGTTTTCCTATCTGTACAGCCGGAACTCAAGGGTCAATCTTTATGTGAAGGATCATATGGCATATGGACTTACCTTGTTGAATAGACAGTCGGAAGAGGATGACGAAACTCTTGAATATGTATTTGATGATATTATCCAGCGCTATGGCATTCTGGGCAGCGGCTGGGGACTGGATGAGGAAAACCTATACTGGGCCGACCATGATACGCGGCTGACCGAGCTGGAGAACCCCAAGCGCAGCTTTCTGGAAGTCCGTGGAATCAGTGAGGATTGGGAATTTGCCGGAGATGAAGGGATCATGCGGTATTTTGGCCTGCTTATGGAGGCAGATTACGAGCTGCCGCTTACGGAGGACGGCAGAATGCTTTCCCTGCATTTCTCGCTTGCGAAGGAGGATGGGGAGGAAGAAGATACGGAACTTTGCTACTATCTCCTGAATGGTTTTTGTATGGATGAACCCTACGACATGACAGTGACGGATATGGAGACCGGCGAAGTGCTGCAGGAAAGAAGGGTATCTCTGAGTATTGAACTGACGGATACGATTACTTATCCGGACTTAAATGGTGATGGTTACGCAGATATGCGGATTGGCGCGCCGGTTCATATGAACGGGGCAAAAGCGGTGGAGGAAGATTATACGCCGCCTGATTATCTGCTCTGGGACCCGCAGACAGAGCAGTTTGTGCGCAAGACGGAAAAAGAGGTGGCAAACAGCAGGCGGGCAGTGGCAAACGGTTTAACGGAAGAAGAACAGGAGGAAAAGACCAAGCGGGAAAGGAGCGATTTTTTTGCGCTGGTTTATGAACTGCCGGAGTGGGCGGAACCAGAGGACTATATCAAACTCACAGGGGACAAGATGGTGGAATACGAAGTGCAGAAAGGAGACAGCCTGTGGCGTATCAGTGAGCGTTTTTACGGAACCGGATACAAGTGGACTACGATTGTAAGGACCGGGGATGCGGCGGAGAATCCTAATTATCTGCTGGCAGGTGAGACGGTATTTATACCGGAGATTTTTTATATCCCCAAAGACCCGTATTCCAGAGGCGGTCTGTGTTCCGAGGGGAGTTTCCAAATTGAACAGCCGGCCGGCTTTTCCCATCATTTTCTGAATGACAATGTGACTTATATACCCTGGAAGGAAGAAAACCAGATTTACAGTCTGCCGGTAACGAATCCTGTAGGGGAAAATCCATTCCATGAACCGGAGGATTGGGAAGCATTTCAGGCGGAGGTGATACGGTGCAGCGAAGAACTCTGTCCGGGAAGGGTGTCCAGCCTTACTTTTGAAAAGAGCCATATGGAAGATGGCTGTGACCTGTACGGATATTCTTTCGAATATGATACAGGGGAAGAAATTCTGGAATATGTGGATTTCTTTAAGTTTGGCAAAGCCAATATGTCGGAAGTGATCGGCGTGCGCGAGCAGGAGCCTAACACTGTGCTGGTGAATACTGTCCGCTATATGGCGGCCAGCTTCACCGATTACGGCGGCAGGCCGGGCATGAGCTGGGGTGATGGCGTAGCCCCCAACGTAGGTGCGGATAAATGGGAGTACCCTTATCTTCACAATCTGTTTGAGGCAGCGGGAGAGCAATTTGGTACAGGAAATTGAGGAAGAATGTAAAAACTATATAACATGTTTGAAAACGGATGGTGATCAGTAAGCGCCAAATAATAATGCGGTCAGATATAAAATTACTCCCAGCCCTTTGCGAGTTGGAGTAATTCACTATAATTCACATGCGATTTTTGATAGATTGAAGTTTTTCACTCCAGGGTGCAAGCTCTGCCAGCTGATCATCGGTCATCTCTTTCGTTGGACGATGATCCAGCAGAAATTTCAGATATCCGTAAACATTCAGGTCGTGCGCCTTTGCCATTTCAACCATTGTGTAGACCACTGCGCTGGCATTGGCTCCTTCTACAGAATCACTGAACAACCAGTTTTTGCGGCCGACTGCAAATGGACGGATCGCATTCTCGCTGAGATTGTTCGTGAAGCTGCAGCGGCCATCCTCCAGATAAGTCTGTGCTGTTTCCCGCCGGTTAAGGACATAATTCACTGCTTTATCCATGCGGGTATTCCGGACTGGCTTTTGCTGCTCAAGCCACGACCAGAAAGCCTCCAGAACAGGTTTTTCCTTCTCGAGACGCAGCTGCTTACGCTTTTCATAATCACCGGGATATTTTTTGTGAATGGAATCCTCTATGGCAAACAGGCGGTTACAGTACTGGACTCCCTGTACTGCCGGCTGGCTGTAATCATACTGTTTCCCTTTGGGAACGGCGTCAATAAAGTACCGGCGGATGTGTGCCCAGCAGGAGCACCGCTTGATATCCGGCAGGCTGTTGTAACCCTGATAACCATCCGTTTCCAGATACCCATGATAGCCTTCCAAAAACTCCTTTGCATGGCTGCCGCTCCTGGTTGGTGAATAGCCATATAAAATAATGGCAGGAAGACCGTCTTCGCCGCTGCGGAACAGCCACATAAAAGATTGTGTCTGTGCCCGGCGTTCTTCTTCCTTCAGTACCTGGACTCTGGTCTCATCTGCCATTGCGAAGCTGCGCCCCAGCAGTTCCCGGTGGAAGTAATCATACATTGGCTGAAAGTAATTCCTGGAGCAATAGATAATCCAGTTGGCAAGTGTCGTCCTGCTGATCTGGGCGCCATACTGTTTCCAGTCTTTCTCCTGACGGTAAAGGGGAAGTCCGTTGGCGTACTTCTGATACATCGTCCATGCAACGGCAGATGCGGTCGCCGGGCCTTTTCCTACCAGGGCCTTCGGAACTTGGGACTTTACGATCACAGGTTTTTCTGTGTCTCCCAATCCTTCCTTACAAGACGGACATCCATAACTCTGGCTGTAGTATTCGATCACTTTGCATGTGGCCGGGATGAATTCCAGCTCACGGCGGACATACTCTTCGCCGATCAGAACCATCTGCGTACCGCAGACCGGGCAGGACTGATCTTCTTCCGGAAGAGGAATCACTACTTTTTCAACTTTCAGCCCTTTGAAAAGCTCCTCATGGGCTGCCTTCTTCTTGCGGGTATGCTTCCGGATTATGGTCTCTTCCTCCAACAGGGAAAGATCCTGTTCCACTTCCGCTTCATCAAAAAGGTTCTGCTGTCCTGGAATGTCATCGGTTCTTTTTTCGCTGGAGGAACCGAAAAGCTTTTTGGTCAGGTAATCTACCTGTTCCTGAAGGGCTTTTTCGTGGCTGGTTTTTTCGTCAATAACAAGACGGAGAGATCTGATCAGTTCCGTCTGCTCAGAGATCATTGTTTTCAGCTGTGTTATGGTGTCCTTCAGCTCTCGCAGCTGGATGTCTTTTGCACTGGAAGCCATCGTTCTCTCCTTGGATTTGA
>Ga0224742_10483_pt1 | contig 10545 bp, 7 predicted proteins | sample LIM_E_Water_Neg_FD_161631 | JGI IMG/M metagenome (GOLD analysis project Ga0224742, IMG submission 161631) | Enriched cells from gastrointestinal tract of the lab mouse from Pacific Northwest National Laboratory (PNNL), Richland, Washington... | ecosystem: Host-associated > Mammals > Digestive...
GGCCCTGGCCTTGTATGCGTCCCTCTCTTCGGCCAGCTGGCCGGCCTGCACCGTGCGCTGGGCTAGCTGCTCCCCCAGCTCCTGGGCGTGGTCAACCGGGTTCCCGGAAAAGTCGTTCTCGATGTTCTCCTCCGCGATGTCGAACACGCCGCGGAAAGCGGTGGCGATGTAGCTGTCCGGCCCCAGTTCGGCCACCATAGCTTTGATCTGCTGCAGGACTCCCCGCTCCTGGTCTTTGGTGGCCATTGCGGCCTCGGTGGTGTTTTCGATGCACATTTTATATTTCCTCCTGTTACAATATAATTGCCCCATGTTTATGGCAGCCAGCCACAGGCTTGGGACATCTCATGCCAAAGCTGTTAGAATGGAAGGGCAATGGTCTGGCGAATTCCTCCAAGAACAAAGCGCTCGTAAAAAAGTCCGTCAGCCATCCCCCCATTCGCAGCGTTCGATTTGTGCAGGTAGAGCATCCGCTCGAGTCAGCAAACAGATGGAATCGGTGATGAGAAAAGGATGGATTACCGTTGTAATTACATAATCAGGAGGATTCCAAAATGTATGCTGTGGGAGTGGATGTTTCTAACGGGTGGAGCACCGTGGCGGTGCTCCGGTCAAAGACGGATATTGTGATCCGTCCCTTCAATGTGACACACAATAGCCAGGGGTTTGCCAATCTTTTGGAGAAATTGGGCGCTCTGGACGGTGAGGTCAGGGTAGTTATGGAGCACACCGGCAATTATTATGAGTCTATCGCCAATGTACTGTATGAAAGCGGCCTGTGGGTTTCAGCGGTCAATCCCTTGTTACTCAGGAACTATGGCGACAATTCTCTGCACGGCGTCAAAACTGACAAGGCGGACGCAAAGAAAATTGCCAGATACACTCTTGACAACTGGGAAGAATTGCGGCAATATAGTCCCATGGACACCATAAGATATCAACTCAAAACCCTTAACCGCCAGTTCCAGCTGGCCAGCAAGAACCGCACTGCCTGCTCCAACAATCTGATCGCCCTGATGGAGCAGTCCTATCCCGGCGTACGCTCTCTGTTCAGCAGCCCTGTGCGCTCAGACGGCAGCCAGAAGTGGGTGGATTTTGCCCAAACCTTCTGGCACGTGGACTGTGTTGCCAAGCTCAGCCTGAACGCTTTTACTGTGAAATACCAAAAGTGGTGCAAGCGTCATGGCTACAATTTCAGTGAGGCAAAAGCTGCGGCAATCCACGAGAATGCTCGGACGCTGTTTCCGCTGGTTCCAAAGTCGGAGACCACGAAACTGCTGGTGAGAGAGGCCATAACGCAGCTTAATACCATCTCGCACACTGCTGAGGTCTTCCGTGCGGAAATGAACCGATTGGCCGCTCAGCTCCCTGAGTATGATACCGTCATGGCTATGACCGGCGTTGGCCCCTCTGTGGGCCCCCAGCTCATGGCAGAGATCGGCGACGTGCGCCGCTTTGCACAAAAGAGTTCGCTGGTCGCTTTTGCAGGCATCGACCCAGGCAGGGACGATTCGGGTTCCAAAGTGTCCAATAAGGGCAAAATCGGCAAGCGGGGTTCTCCACATTTGCGGAAAACTCTGTTCGTCATCATGTCCATCCTGCTCCAGCTGAAGCCTGTTGACGATCCTGTGTATCAATTTCTCGATAAAAAGCGTTCGGAAGGCAAACCGTTCTACGTCTACATGACTGCTGGAGGCACCAAGTTCCTGCGTATTTACTATGGCAGGGTCAGGGATTGTCTTAAAGAGAAGGGTCTCTGGGACGGGTCTTTGATGGATTAGATGAAATATAACCTTTTCTCTGACTGCCGCTTTTCGGTGGCGGTCTGTTTGTTGTATTCATTTTTTGTTTCACTTTCTTTTGACTTTTTTCATTTGGGGACTTGACTTTTTATTTGCAGGCTTGATTTTTGGTTCCTGCTCTGTTAAAATCAAGGTAGCCGAGGGAAAGACATTGGCTGTCGCCAAGTCTGTTTCCCCGGCCCGCCTTGTTTGAGGCATCGGAGGATAGCGAGGTAACATTGGCGTGTGTACCGCTATCCTGGTTTTTTCACTCCTTCCCGCCTCGGGATTATATGCAAAAGAAAAAGCACCCGGTTTTTACCGAGTGCTTTTCGATTTGGCGAAGCCAATATCGTGTTGCCCTCATTCTTTGGGCAACATCATGGCCAACACGAACGCCGGGCCTACAAAGTAGATTGTGGCGGGGTTCGTATGACTCTGGTATGTGAGGTGGATACGAAAAAGATATTTTTGTCAATTTTGTAGGCGTATCTGAACTCTCACTACATATGGACTGCCCTATCATCTTTCATATTATAGTAAATGCCATAATGAAGTTTTACATCTAGCACTTCTCAAAACTAGGAAAACATACTTGCATTTGTGCGGAGTCACCCAATGGTTTCACTATCTCCCTTGGAGAGAACCAGCCATTGGAACTCGAGGCCTCACTCTGTAAAACACCTACTTTAAAATTAATTCTGTGATTCTTACTTTAGCAAAGTACTAAGTCGGAAATTTGAAGTGGTTAGTACAACATGAGCATTCTAAGCACTTTGGTATAACTATTCTAATCGGACATTCTCGATAACTACTTTTATAGGATGCTTTATATGTTCTTTTCGGAAAAGAAATTTGATTTGTTTAACGGACTTCCAATCCATTTGCGACATGGAAAACTGGGTAAGTGGTATTCTATAATTTTGAGTGTCATCGGAAACAAGGATGGGAAAAATCACATTTCTTCCATTCACTAGAAGTTCAACATCTGCACGTATATCCTTAGAGTCAGAAAAAATGTTAAAACAGAGTTGTTTGTTTGATCTGAAAAGGGCTCGCCAATCTGTATCTTCCAAATAGAAAACTGTACTGCACAAACTCGTAGCTGTCTCGGAAAAGTCTATATAAACTGTTGATTTATTTGATGAAGATTCTTTTCTTTTTATACAGCAGCCGTCGTGCCTAGTTTCCCCTATACATAGCCCTTCCACGCGGGTCATATCAATAGAGAAATGCAAATTATCCTCCGTATATCGTTGAACCAGATCCAAAAAACTATCACGTGCTCTTTCCCAGGTACTGGAACTTATTTCGAAACCAAATAGATTCTGGAGCGTTTCTCTGAGATCAGTGAACCGTTCTTTCGTCATAGAATCTACTGGCGAAAGTGAAATTCCCACTACTTCAGAATCCTTAATAACGCCTTGAATTCTGTCAAAAGAAAATCCCGGTAAAACGATGAACTGATATGGAATGTTCTCTACCCAAACCGCACCCATTTCATTTAAGCAAACAACACTCGAATAGAAATTGTCAGATAGAAGAAAAATCGCGTACGCATTGCCGCTAATTAAGGTGTTTCGCAATTCCTTATATAGTGGAACACCAGTAGGAATGTGTGTGCCCGGTGTTGAACTACATAAGATATTTCTTTCCGAAATGCCTGCCCTCGTTAAAAGGCCTATAAGAGCGTCTGCTATTGGTTTATCTCGGAATGAGTGACTAATAAAAAGCTTTGTAGGGTTCATTGTAGGTTCTCCTTTATTATTTCTAAGTAACTTGGGTTACTAAATGAAGTGTTCATAAAGTCAAACACATCCAGTATTAGTGGCTTATTTGGAATTGCAAAATATATCGTGAATTTTTTATGAGGCTATTGACTTTGCTGAGAAATCACATAGCACTTCCAAATGGCTTATCCACACTTCTCCGTACAGACCGAAGTCATAAAAAAGGAATTATATCTCATAATCAACAGTTTCTATCGCTAAAAAAGTCCATAAGACGATAGTTAAAAACTCGCTTTATATCTCTTAAAGCTGTCAAGCCAGAATAATCAAAATTATATAACCATTGCTTGTCTGCGTCTGTCATATCAATAGAGGAAAATTTCTCTGGATATTTCTTGCAGGCTTTTTCTAGCAACAAATCGAGAAATTCCGTTTTTTCCTCGGCCGTAGGCTCTTCAAACTCACAGACCAAATCAAAACGTGTTTGTAATTCCGAAGGAATGCACTTTTTATATTCAGATTCGCTTTGAATGTTTGATGTGAAAACAACAACATATCCATCCATGTCATACTCTCGTGCTAGTGAATCAGTAAATTTGCCTTCCTCTAATAATTCCAAGAAAAAGGAAAATACTGGGCGAGTGGTCTTCTCAAATTCATCGCAAAGTAGTACACCCGCCTTACTTTTTTGTACTTTTTCTCTCAATTCACCATCTTTGCAACCAATATAACCAGAAGGACTACCAATCAAGCTGTTTAGAGAGTCCTGACTACTATAGTTTTGAAAGTTAATTTTTGCTAGATAGCAGTTGTCCATAAGACCAGATGCAAGCAATCTTGCTACCTCAGTTTTCCCTATACCGGACACTCCATACAAAAAGATTGAAAGTATTGGTTGCTCTCTGGCGCGATTTAGTTTTATGAAATTTTTGAGAACATATTGGAATCGTTGTTTGAAATATTTGTGTCCAATCAAGTTATGATTAAACTTCTCAATGAATTCTACAAGGGAATGATCATTTAAGTCTGTAACTTTATAAACCCTTGTCTCGTCCGGCTCTTTTTCGCCTATATTCAGTAATAATTCGGGAATCAAACTACAGACAGACTCCTGTCCGGAAAAATACAGCGGGAAATACTCAAGAAGAGTGTCAACTTCAGAAGTTTGCACAATAACCTTTACATTGGGCAGGCTACTGAGAAATTGTTCAATTAAATATATCAGGCTTTTGTTTCCTTCAATCGCGCATGATACAGAAGTTAAATCTACTAATGCAAGATCAAGCGACCTGTTGAAGCGCTCAAATTCTTCTTTTAATTCACCGTTTGCACGTGAAAAGGTTGCAATGGGGATATCAAAGTTAGTTGCATATTCAATAATAAAATCTAACTCTTTTACATTGTTGTATTTATATACTTTTTGTCTGGGATATGGTTTAATCTTGCAAGGTAAAAGTGTCTTAGATTCTTTAGCACTTTCTTTTGTGCTCAAGAAATAATCTTGAAAATCAGAAAAAAGAAGTGGAAATAGTTCTAAAGCCCTATCCACAATAGATGCATCCACAATTACTGTAGTATCATCTGTTATTGAAGATAAATTTGTATAGGCAATATAGAGATTCTGTCTTTCTACCTGCAAATAATAAATTAATGAAGTGATATCGATACAAGTTTTAGGGTCGACATCAAGTAATTTTTTTGTTTCCCCAAAAATAAAATTATAAATTTCCCTTTCTTGTTGGATTTTTCTTAATTCGTTAAGGCTATAATAAACGTATAATGTATAGGAGTTCACAGATCTTTCCTCCATAGCTTGCTTAGCCAAAGTCCAAATTTATTCCACCAACGGAACTTGGAAACAGGAACTTCTTCGAGGTTGAATGCCACATCTTGAATTACGGCCAAAGTATCGATGAAATGGTAAAAATGATTACCAGTTGACCTACTAGAGCATTGAGGTTCAGGCTTAGTGTTACTCTTAATACTTTTGTTTGTGCTGTCTGTTGCCTGCTTCTTTTGTGTTCCCATATCTTGAAAAAAAGTAAATGTGTTTGAAGTGATGAACTCTTCTTGAACCTCTCCCTTGTAAATTCCAACAACAGAGACATGTCCAATAAGCAAATCGTTTATACTATACTTATTTTCAAACTCTGACTGAATTTCCATAGGAATCTTTATAATAATTTCTGCTGCATTTTCAGAATCTGAAGATGCAACAGACCCTTTTAAAATGTAAGCATAATCCTGCAACATTGAACTCACTAAATTATTTACTTCCACGCCCTCCACCTGCATGCCCTTCAAAGCATCACGACGAAGAACTAGAAATTGCCGTAAGCTATCTTCATCTAAAAGTTCTAGCTTAACTCTATCTACTTTTACCAAGTCGCCTTCAGCGGAGACACTAAATGAGTTCACAGAAGCGCATTGCTCAATTACTCTCCGTAAAAGAATGGATTTTGTGGTCTTGACATCTAAGCTTTCCACAACTCTTGACGAAGAAGAAACTGATTCTTTGGCTTCAGTAGAGATAGATGCCTTTATTCCATCTAAAAAACTTTTTGTTCCTTTTGCCGAAACAGATGAAGTAAAACCATACTGCTCTTCAAAGTTGCTTGAATTGTCAGTTTCAATTTTTGTAAGGATAACATTGTTGATCATCATTGCAATTTCATATACCTTACTAAAATTCAAATAGTAAATATTGAAATCTCTTGATTTTTTGTTCTCGTTTTGCTCCATACCAACCAATTCCATTCTACACTTGCTATAAAATTTATAAAAACGATATCCAGTGTCATTGACTTTAAAGAATATTATAGAAACGATATTAAATACCGTTTCACATCTTAATATCACTATCAATTAGGAGGATGTACCGCCATTGCAATCTCACATATATTCCAAATCTCTCGCGCGGAACAACAATTTTTCACATGGCTGTTGAAATCCTCATTTCATGTTATATCATAGGCTTCAGATTAGTTTGCCTGTTTCATTCTTCAACATCTTCAATATTTCGATTGGGATTTCTGCACCGCTTTGACTTCATTTCTTCCACAGCCATGTAAGTGGCATGGTCGATAATGCCAAACGTGTACTTATAGTTGTTTAGTAGCTTATTCAGTACATCACGGCTCCACACAGTTCGCCCGGACGGAGAAGGAATACCTTGCTTGCGCAAATGCTCCTGAATTTTCTCCAAACTGTTTCCTGACAAGTATAGGCCAAATATCTCACACACAATTTCGGCCTCCGGCTCAACTGTTTCTATTCTCTTGTTCTTGTCACGTCGAAAGCCATAGCATACTTTGCCGAAGATTTTTGATTCCAATGGGGACAACTTCACGATTATCTTCCTTTCTTACATTATAGTGGGTTGCTCGAGCGTTTTCAAGTAGAACTTACAAATTAGTGGAATTGGTTTCAGCTTTTTCTTCTGTTGAACATGATTATTAGTGGATTATTGGGTGTCTCTTATAGATAGGAACAAAAAAGCGTGGATTATGATGTTATCTCACGCTTTTTATTTCATCTATAGAATTTTGGAGTATAAAAAAAGAGGCAAAAGCCTCTAAAATGCTTTTGTCTCCTTTTGTAAGGCGGATACGAAAAAGATATTTTCGCCAAATCTGTGTGCGTATCCGAACTCTCACGCTTTTTCAATAGCCTGCTCAACCTCCAACCCTCCCGCAAAAATTACCTTGATCTTCTCCTTGGACTCCACAACCACACACTCCAGCACCTGCCGCACCAGCCTGTCATCATATTCCATGGGGTGGTTTTCCAGCCCATCCAGGATAGTGAAAATCTCATCCAGCCGGGACTCTGCATTCTCCTTTTCCTGCTGGGCATTGTCAAGTTGAGCCAACTGTTGCTCCAAGCTGTTTTTCTCTGCCATGAGCGCTGTGGCCCGCTGCTCGTCAAAATCTTCCACCGTATCGGTAGCTATGGCCTGGAGCATAGCCTTGAACTCCGCGTCAATTTCCGCTATCCTTATCTGGATATCCAGGCTGTTATCCTCACCATCATCATTTTTCAACCCCATGCCAACGTGCAGCTTTAAGGTACCCAGCACATCGGCACTCTGTTTAGCTGTGCGCATGATTGCCGCCATGACAGCCTCCTGCAGCACACTTTCTTCCATTGTGGGCGAATGGTGGCAGTATCTTTTGCCAAAATCCAGCCGGTTGATGCACCGCCAGACAGGTTTCTTTTCACCTTTGACCGTCCAGGTACATCTCCGATAAGGAGTACCGCATTCCCCGCAGACCAGCAGTTCCGAGAGAGCATATTTACTTGAATACCGGCCCTGCTCGGTCTTGGTACCTTTCTGCTTGACCTTACGCTTACCGGTGCGCCGTGCCAGTTCCTCTTGCGCCCGACCGAAGGTAGCGGGGTCGATGATTGCCGGATGATTGTTTTCCACAAAGTACATAGGCCGGGCCTTGCCGTCGTTGCGTTTGACCTTCTTGCTCAAGCAGTCCACCACATAGGTCTTGTTGAGAACAGCATTTCCGGCGTATTTTTCATTTGCCAATGTCAAGCCCAGACTAAAAATTTGGGCATTTTTTTGAAATCAGCCTGCAAAAATTCCTATTGCAAGCTGCTTTAGCTTATCAAACTCATCTTGAAATCTCCATTGAATCTCAATCCTGTTGCCAGGGAACACCAGAACTTGCATCAGCAGATCATCCCAAACGTCCTTGGTGACTGCCTCCATTTCGGTGTATTGCCGGAGTTTATTGATAATCCCATCTTCTTCGCCATCAGACAAATGCGCCTGTTCCATAGCTGATTCCAACTTTGCGATTTGCTCGGATAAGGCTAGCTCTTTTTGCCGAGCGGCAGCTTTTGATGCTAAGTATTCTGTCTTGCTGATTTTATCCAGCGCAAACGCTTCGTACTGGCCTTTCATTTGCCGCTTTAGCCCCGAAAGCTGCTCCTGCAAGACGATGAGATTTCGCCGCATACCGGCAACATCCAGCCCTTTTTCCTTCTGGTGCTCTCTCAGCAGCTTGTCCATTTCAACTGCCGTCTGAGCCATAGCGCGCAGAGTCACCAGCAAGGCCGTGTGGATTTCCTGTTCCCGTATCCGCTCTTGCGGGCAGGAACACACGTCGGTAACGTTGGGAGTCCTGCAAAAATAGTACGGCTCTTTTGTATTCCTGCGTGACATGGCATGGCCGCAAATGCCGCACCGGATTCTCGTTTTGCTACCGACCGGCACATGCCGCTCTTTGTACTCCTTCAAAGCAGCTTGTGCCCGGTCAAATTCCTCCATGGAAACAATAGGCTCATGGACATCTGGCACGATGATCCAGTCCTTTTTGCTGACCTTTACACTGTGCCCCCGACCAATCCTGTCATGAAAACGCCTGCCATAAACCGTCGAACCGGTATATTCCTCATTTCGGATGACTTTTAAGACCGATGCTTCTGTCCAAAGATTTTCCTCACCGATGCAATTCCATGAGGCGTACATCCCCTTGGCCGTTTTATGCCGCATGGGGGTGGGAACCCCCTGGCTGTTGAGCATCTTTGCAGTCTGCGCGATGGATACTCCACCGCCGACCATGACAAAGATACGGCGCACGGTTTCCGCTGCGGGCGGGTCTATCACCAGGTGATTCTTCCGCGCCGGGTCTTTTACATAGCCATACAACGGATGTGCCGCCAGATACTCACCTTTTTGGGCGCGGGCGCGTTTTGCGTTGCGGACTTTCCGGGATAAATCACGGCTATAAAGATCATAGAGTAGGGCCTTAAAAGATGTGTCCAGGCTGTCAACGTCTTGGGGCCGGATGCTGTCAATTCCATTGTTCACGGCAATAAACCGTACCCCCAAAAAGGGGAAAACCTTAGAAATATAGTTGCCGACTGTGAGGTAGTCTCGGCCAAACCGAGACATATCTTTTACGATAATGCATTGGATTTTCCCGTGCTTTGTCTGCTCCAAAAGTTCCTTTACAGCGGGGCGGTCAAAGTTTTTTCCGCTCCACCCGTCATCACAAAATTCTACGATTTCAGCATCGGCAAAATCCTCTTTTTGCTGGATAAAACTGTCCAGAAGGTTTCTTTGGTTTCCAATGCTGTTGGATTCCTGTTTACCGGATTGCCGCAAATCCGCGTCCTCTGCGGACAGACGGAGGTATTTTGCCACTGTCATAGGCCCGCCTCCAAACCAAGCAGGCTTGCCAAATCTGCGTACTCATCCCGATATTTTAGATGGACGGCAATGTTCTCCTGGGCGTCAACCTCTATTCTCTGGATCAGCGCATGGGCCATGCTTTCAGTCAACTGTTTTTCACCCGCAAACTGTGTGAAAGTTTGCAGCCACGGGTTTGCTTTTGTTTGCGCCGACAAGTTGGATAATTGCCCTTCCAGTTGCTCAACCTGGGCCCGCGCCCGCTCCATTTCTGCGCGGTATTGCCCTTTCATTTCGGTGTATTCCCGCTCGTCCATGAGCTTGTCCACATAGTTCTGATACAGGCTGTCATGCAGACGCTTATAGCGGGAAAGGGCTTGTTTTGCGGAGGAGATGCTGCGCTTCAGCGCGTCTTTTTTTGCAATAAGCTCAGCAGAACCATCATGTCCTTTTGCTAATTTAGCCATATCTCCGGCCAGTGTAATTTCCCGCTGCAAGCAGCCCCACAGTATCTCCATCAAAGCGGTTTCGTGCAGGTTCCGTTTAGGGCAGGAATCCGGGTTTTCCGCATGGCTGCGGCAAATGTAGGTGTAATAGCGATGGCCGCAGCGTTCGGAAACAGACTTGTAGCGTGTCATTTTTTGCCCGCACTCCGCGCAATAAACCAGCCCGGCTAAGATGTTGGGCGTAGTCCCTAAATCGTCAAATTTTCCGCACCTTTTATGGTGTTCGGCACGGCGGGCTTCGCCAATTTCCTGCACCTTGCGGAAAGTTTCTTCGTCCACAAGCGGCTCATGGGTATTGCGCACAACGGCCCAATCTTCCCTGGGAACCGGGCACATTTTTCTACCAGCGGGCAGGTTGTTTTTTGTGCGGCCCTGAATCG
>Ga0224742_10484_pt1 | contig 10524 bp, 8 predicted proteins | sample LIM_E_Water_Neg_FD_161631 | JGI IMG/M metagenome (GOLD analysis project Ga0224742, IMG submission 161631) | Enriched cells from gastrointestinal tract of the lab mouse from Pacific Northwest National Laboratory (PNNL), Richland, Washington... | ecosystem: Host-associated > Mammals > Digestive...
ATCATGGAGGAGGAGCGGAAAAAGGATATGGGGCAGTTTCTGCAGTATATCCAGAGTGTGGACGCTTATATCAGCGGCGTCCATGTAATTGCACAGGACAGTCATGGGGAAAAGCAGTCCTTTCACTACAGCGTATATAATACTTTTTTCCTGGATCCGGAGCTTTTTGAAAAGAATGTGGCTTATGAAGAAATCGATAAAACGGCAAAGAATCTGATCCTTGCACCGCCCCATACCACTGCTTACTTCTACGGGACGCCGGAAATGGTCTTTACGGCTGCACGGAATTATTTTGACCTTCGGGGGACGGTAGGCAATACCTCTTATGTGGGAACGATTTTTATTGATGTGGATTTGAAGAAACTGGAACGGATTTTCCGCAGTGTGGCATTTACCGGGAACGAGGTCTTTTATGTGGTCAATGAAAAAAATGACTGCTTTTACAGCAGCTTAGAGGAACTGACCGGGCAGAATGTGGCAGGGGAAATACAGGATCTGAGTGCACAGAAGGACAGACTTATTATCCGTACACCCCAAAACGCTTATGGGCTGTCAGTGATCGTATCCCTGGATCAGGAGACGGCGTTTGGTGATATCAGGCGGATGCAGCAGATGATGTACTTTTTTGTGGCGGTGTCGGCGCTTGCCCTTTTAGCCGGGGCTTTTTACTTTTCCCGGAGGCTTACCCGTCCCATGCGTGAGATGATGGAGCAGATGTCCATGGTGGAAACCGGATACTTTGACATTGAACTGCCCATCCGTTCTAAGGATGAGATCGGTGTCCTTTCCAAACGTTTTAACCAGATGAGCAGTGCCCTTAAAACCTATATCAATCAGTCCTATGTGGCCCAGATCAAGCAGAATGAGGCGGAGCTTACCGCACTGAAATCCCAGATTTACCCGCATTTTTTATACAATACGCTGGAGATCATCCGAATGACGGCGCTGGAAGATCAGGGCGGGGAGCGGGTACCGGAGATGATAGAGGCCCTTTCGGAGCAGATACATTATCTGATTGGCCCCATGCAGGACATGGTACCCCTTGAAAAGGAACTTGATATTGTCAGTAAATATATCTATCTGCTGAATTGTAGAATCAGCGGAAAGGTGCAGCTGATGGTGAAGGCCCGGGGAGGGTCAAAGATACAGGTCCCCAAGCTGATTTTACAGCCCATTGTGGAAAATGCCTATGTCCATGGGATCAAGCCTAAAAAAGGCAAAGGCTGCATCATGATTGAGGCAGCGGTTAAGGACAGGCAGCTTGAAATTTCCGTGATGGATAACGGCGTGGGCATGGACGGGGAAGAGATAACCAAGATCCTGCGGCTTTTCGAGAGCGATGAGCCGGGCATAAAGAATGAATACAACTGGCAGAGCATCGGGCTTAAAAACGTGCATGACAGAATACGTTTCCTGTATGGGGAAGAATATGGAATACGCATTACAAGCACGCTGGCGGTGGGAACCATGGTGCGGATACTGCTTCCCCTGCAAAGAAATGAGGACAGCGGCTGGGCAGGGGAAAAGATAGGGGGCAGATATGATTCGGATGATACTGGCAGACGATGAACCTGTGATCACAAGGGGGATCCGCAGGCTTCTTGACTGGAAAACGCTGGGAATTGAGATAATCGGAGAGTATGAGGACGGAAGGAGTGCGCTGGAAGCTATTGTGCGGGAACGGCCGGAGATTGCGCTTTTGGATATTTCCATGCCCGGACTGTCCGGGGTGGAGATATTAAAGGAGTGCCGGGCCATGGGCAACGGGGCAGCGGTCATATTCATCAGCGGGTTTCAAGACTTTGAATATGCCAAGGCGGCACTGGAATATGGTGCCGCTGCCTATCTGCTGAAACCTGTCATAAGGGAAGAACTGCTGCGGGCAATTGAAAAGAGCATCTATATGGTGATCGGGGAGGAAGCAGCAGAGCGGGTGGAGGTGAAAGAAAATACGGCAGACTCCGGCATTAATTATGAAATGCTGGTAGAAAACAAGGAGGCGGGATATGTGCCTGTTTATGCCGATATTGTATATAATAAAGAGGAGGACGACCAGATCAGGAAACTGATCCACTTTTCCCTGTTCAGCTTTTTGGAAGAATACTTAAACGAAACAGGGAAAGGGATCGTATTCCAGAAAAACGAAAAGATTGCCTTGATCTTAAAAGAATCGGCCTGTGGAAAGATTGGTACAGAGGTGGAAAGCATCTGGGCGGAATCGCTGCAAGCTACAGGTCATACAACCTTTTTTGTGATTGGGGACATGGTTAGCGCCATGAGCCAGATACCGGGGATGTTCCAGCAGTGCCTTGCAAGGAGCGGCTATTTGTTTTTTGCAGATAAAATACCGGTTCCGGTCATCGGCCTCCATGATAAAGTGTTTGCCGGGAGAGGGGATTACGGCCTTCTGGGGGAACTGCGTCAGAAACTTTTCGAGGCCATTGTAGCCCAAAATGAAGCAGACATGAAAGAAATCTCCGGTCAGTATGGGAAGCTTGTACTGCGTCTGGCGGAAGGGAAGAAGGAGGACGCCTGCTTCTATTTCTGTACAGCGGCCCGCTTCCTGGAAGAAAGGTGCGAAGCTTTTGCGCTGCCGGCACGAAAGCTGGAAATGAAGGAATTGCTTGAAAAGAGCCGGAGGTGCGGACGGTTTGGGGAAATGGAAGCACTTTTTGAACAGGAGTTTGCCGGATATCTGGATACCATCAAGGCAGCAGCCATAAACAGTGACAAAAAGGATATTTTGAAAGCAAAGGATTATATAGAAAAACACTATATGGAAAATCTTTCTCTTAACGTGCTTGCAGAGGAGATCCATATGAATCCTTATTATTTCAGCAGCTTCTTTAAGAAAAACACAGGGGAAAATTTCAAAGACTATGTGAACCGGGTCCGCATAGAACATGCCGTGCCCATGCTGATCTCCACGGATAAAAAGACCTATGAAATTGCGGAAAAAGTGGGATTTGGGGATATCAGGATGTTCAATGCGGCTTTTATGAAAATTTACCGGGAGACCCCGGGCAGCTACAGGAAAAGGGTACGGGAATTTTGAGAAATGTTTGCAGAAATAGAGAAAGCGTATTATACTTGGGGGACAGACCTATGGCATAAAAAAGGATGGAGGATGCAGGAGTATGACGGCAGGGCAGAAGAAGATTGCGGCGATCAATGATTTGACTGGTTTCGGGAGATGTGCGCTGACGGTGGCCATTCCGGTGATCTCCCATATGAAGGTGCAGTGCTGCCCGGTGCCCACGTCTGTTTTGTCCAATCATACCGGATATGCGGAGTATTTTTTTGATGATTACACGGAGAAGCTGCCGGATTATCTGGCCATGTGGAAGAAGCTGGATTTGCAGTTTGACGGGATCATGTCGGGATTTCTTGGGTCAAAGGAACAGATTGGCATCGTGGAGGCGTTTATCAGGGAATTTTGCAGAAAAGACACGATCGTGGTCATTGATCCTGTGATGGGGGATCACGGGAAGATTGCCGGGACGTATACGGAGGAGATGTGCACAGAAATGCGCAGGCTTGTGTCCATGGCGGACATTATCACTCCCAACCTGACGGAATGCTGTAAGCTGACGGACACGCCTTACAGGGAGCGGGGATGGAAAAAGGCAGAACTTCTGGCTATGGCGGAGAAACTTCATGGGATGGGACCGGATAAAATTGTGATCACAGGTATACCCCAGGGGGAATTCATAGCAAACTATATGTATCAGAAAGAGGAGGAACCGTCCCTGATCCGCACCCACAGGGCCGGCACGGAGAGATGTGGAACGGGGGATTTGTTTGCGGCGGTCATTGCGGCAGATGCGGTCAATGGCGTGCCTTTTGTTAAATCGGTGAGGAAAGCATCTTTATTTATCAAGAAATGTATGATAAAATCCATGGAAATGGGAATTGAACAAAAGAATGGAGTGTGTTTTGAAGAGATATTGCACCTGTTAAGGACATAAAATCAGAGGTGGATATGAAAAGATTTCTGGACTGTTTATTTAAAATCATATTTGGACGCACACTGATCATCATATTGATGGTGCTGCTGCAAATACTGGCGCTTCTGGGCAGCTTTTTTGAACTGCGGACTTATTATCCGTACATTTGGGAAAGTATGTATGTTCTGGGAGCCCTTTTGATTATTTTCATTATAAACAGGGACGAGCCTGCGGAATTTAAATTGAGCTGGATCATTCCAATCTGTCTGTTCCCGGTGCTGGGGGCGCTGATCTATGTGTTTGTTATGGGAAACTTCGGGGGGATCGGCCTGAAAGCCAAGCTGGGCAGGCGCATAAAAGAGACGGAAGGAATGCTCTTTTCCGATGACCTGACCAACGAAGCCATAGGCGGGTGCCCGGAGGCTTTTCAGGGATTTGCATTTTATATGGAAAATAATGCAGGATTTCCTGCATATCACAGTACCAGTGCGGTTTATTACCCTTTAGGAGAAGATAAATTTACGGATTTGTGTCTGGAATTGAGAAGGGCACAGAAGTATATCTTTTTGGAGTACTTTATCATTGAACGTGGGAAAATGTGGAACACTGTGTTGGATATTTTAAAAGAAAAGGTAAAAGAAGGGGTGGAAGTGCGGGTCATGTATGACGGCATGTGCTCCATTATGCTGCTTCCTTACCAATATCCCCGGGAACTTGGACAGTATGGCATAAAGGCCAAGATGTTTGCGCCTATTGTGCCCTTTTTATCCACCACCCAGAATAACCGGGATCACAGGAAAATTGTGGTGATTGACGGGAAGGTGGCCTTTACAGGGGGTGTGAACCTGGCGGACGAATACATCAATGAGGTGGAGCGGTTCGGCCACTGGAAAGATGTGTCCGTCAAAATTACAGGGGATGCGGTGAGAAGTTTTACCGTAATGTATCTGCAAATGTGGAATGTATCGGAAAAAGGGGAGGAAAATTACAAGAAATATTTGAAAAACATTGTATTTGAGACGCCCCTTTATCATGACGGGTATGTGATTCCTTACGGGGAGACGCCTACAAGAAGCGCGGAAGTGGGAAAGACCGTCTATGAATCCATGATTGACGGAGCCGCCCGGTATGTGCATATCATGACACCGTATTTCATTGTGGACCGGGAATTTCTGGATACCATGCGCTATGCTGCCCGCAGGGGAGTGGAGGTCTCCATGATCCTCCCCTATATCCCGGATAAAAAGGTTGTCTATTATATTGCAAGGACCTTTTATCCGGAGCTTTTAGGGGCAGGTATCAGGGTGTATGAGTATATGCCCGGATTTGTCCACGCGAAAGTTTTCGTCTCCGATGATATGTGCGCCACCGTTGGCACCATCAATCTGGATTACAGGAGTTTTTACCATCATTTTGAATGCGGCGTTTACTTCTATGACAATTCAGTGATCGCTAAAATTGAAAAGGACTTTCAGGACACCCTCCTTAAGTGCCGGGAGGTGGATTTTGATTATTATAAAAAAATTCCTCTTTACCAAAAGGCAGTGGGGAGAGTGTCCAGGCTGCTGGCGCCTTTGCTGTAGGGGGAAAATTGGGAGCTTTCTTTGCATTGTATAAAACAAAACAGCGTTTGTAAAAAAGTAGATAGAAATATCTGCTTTTTGTTGTATAATTGAAAGATAAAGATAAAAAAGGAAGTGGTCCTATGCAGGGGATTTTATATGACGCTACAAAAGTGAAGGTTTGTCAGGCTTTTTATGATATCTGCAATTATGCAGAACTTCCGGCGCAGTGGTCGGATGAGCTTTGGATGGATATTTTGTCCCGGAAACCAATTTATAAGGAACTGATTTATTATATTGAGCATCACACGTTTCTGGATGAATTGAAAGTGTGCGGTTATTCTCTGTGTGATTTGTATGTGTGGCAGATGAACCGGTATAATCTTATCAAAGATACGGGCAAAAATTCCCGGACCTGCAACAAGGAAAAGATGGCAATGCAGGCATTTAGAACGATGGTGGATTTAATGGATGATCCAAAAGAGTACAGGAAAAGGCTGGAGGAAGGACAGGGAACAGATAAGCTGTAAGGGCCGGATGCGCCTGGATCTTTTCCCATGGGAGGCAGAATGACAAAACAGGAATTTATGACAGAACTGCAAAGAGCATTAAACGGCAGGATGGGCAGCGCCAAGGCGGCGCCCCATGTGTCTTATTATCAGGAATATATTGAAATTGAAATGCGCAAGGGAAGGCCGGAGGAAGAAGTTATGGAAGAACTGGGCAGCCCCCGTCTCCTTGCGAAGAGTATTTGCGAGGTCAGCGACAAAGAGGCACCGGACGCGCCATATGGGGTGAAGCTTTCCCGCCGGGCAGACAGGATTGCCTTGTTTGGGGCAGCGTTTGGGAAGGAGTGCGCAAAGCTTTGCGTGAAAGCAGCAGAGAATGTGAAGAAGTGGATGAAAATGTAAAGGAGCCGAAAAGCAGGGGGATATATGAGATATTTTAATACAGAGGGCTCATGCAGGCCGGAAGAACATTATATGGTAAGGCTGGATGACAGACTTGAAAAAATCAAGACGTTACTGGTTGACAGAAAAAAATATTTCATTATTAACAGAGGGCGGCAATACGGAAAGACTACGACGTTAAGAGCTTTGGAAGACTATATAAAAGACGAATATATTGTTCTTTCATTGGATTTTCAGGGAGTTGAGACGGACAAATTTGTGGATGCGGCCACTTTTGCACATGCCTTTGCCAGAGAACTGATAGAAGCTGCCAAACTGGCAGAGTTAGAAGACCGCAATACCCTTTTAGGGCCTCTCATACAATTTGCAGGCGGGGCTGAAAAGGACGGTATTATGGAACTGTTTGTTATTCTCAGCAGAATGTGCAGGGAGGCGGCAAAACCGGTTGTGTTAATGATCGACGAGGTGGACAGTGCTTCCAATAACCAGGTGTTTGTTGATTTCCTGTCCATCTTGAGAAAATACTATCTTAACAGGGATAAGTCGCCAATATTCCATGCAGTAATTCTTGCAGGGGTATATGATATTAAGAATCTGAAACTAAAGCTGCGGCCGGATATAGAACACCAGTATAACAGCCCATGGAATATTGCCGCCAAATTTAAGGTTGATATGAATTTTTCGGCAGACCAGATTGCGTTCATGCTGTCAGATTATGAGGCAGACTATCATACAGGGATGGAAATACAGAGGATCGCGCAGGAGATTTACCAATACACGTCGGGATATCCGGTTCTTGTTTCCGCAATATGTAAATATATTGACGAGGATATTTTGGAAGACAGAGAAGCCTGCACATTAAGCGGAGTATGGACATGTGAGGGGGTCAGGAGGGCTGTAAAGGCTATATTGATTGATGATATTCCACTGTTTGGAAGTATGATACGCCATATCAATGAGTATCCGGATATGAAAAAGATGTTCCATGCGATTCTTTTCCAGGGAAGTGAGTTTGCCTATAATCCGGATACAAAAGAGATCAATCTTGCCTGCATGTTTGGGTATGCGGCTGACAGGGATGGAAAAGTACAGATTGCAAACAGGATATTTGAAACCCGTCTATATAATTATTTTTTGTCTGAGGAGGAAATGTCGAGTGTGATTGGAAGTCTGGCAAAACGCGACAGAGGCTGTTTTATTCATGACGGAATGCTTGATATGGATATTGTGATGAAAAAGTTTGTAGAGCATTTCAGTGAAATTTATGGGGAAAAAGATGCCGGTTTTGTTGAAAAATACGGGAGAAAAATTTTTCTGTTATATTTAAAGCCGATTATAAACGGAGTAGGGAATTATTATATCGAAGCCCAGACAAGAGACGAAAGGCGGACAGACGTCATTGTTGACTACCTTGGTGAGCAGTTCATTATAGAGCTTAAAATATGGCATGGCAGAGAATATAATGAAAGAGGGAAAAGGCAGCTTATGGACTATCTTGCTTATTACAATAAAGACAAAGGCTATATGCTCAGCTTTAATTTTAATAAGAATAAAAAATCTGGTGTGAGTGAAATACGGGCAGGCGGTAAAACGATTATTGAGGCGGTTGTATAATGTTTTGACATGATGGGGTAAGGCAGAAAACAAAGAACCGTACTCTGACGGCTTATCAAATGTAAAAGCCTGCCAAGGAGTTGACAGGCTTTACAGGGGAGTATAAATAGTTAATATAAGGGTTGTAAATAGGAATTGAAGGGGTTTCCTGTTTACAAATACATTATAGCTTATATTTCTGTCTTATGCAATATTAATATAGTACAAAAGTACCACAAAAAATTCAGCCCAAAATTGTGCACTTTCAATAAAAAATAGGTACTAAAGTACTAAAAATAGAAAGAATAAAAAATTTTCAATTAAGCAATACTACTCCTGTAACCTAAAGAATCAGGAGGAAACAAATATGTCTAAGAATGATTATCAGAACAACAACCAGAACAATCAGAACCAGGAGAACAAATCCAGCCAGAACAGTCAGAACAGCCAGAAGAACAGCTCTTCTAATTCTTCTAACTGCAAAGACAGCAACAAAAAGAACAACGAATTCTAGTGGATTTGGAGAGAGGGCGCCCCTGCGGGCGCCTTTTTCACTGCCAGAAATCAATGAATTATCAGGCGGTCAATGGATTGTTTCTATACAAAAAATAATGATTGTGATATAATTCAATGGAAATTTATCTGAAATGAGGTACATATGAAGCGATATGAGTTGATAGCGCCCTGTCATTTTGGGCTGGAATCTGTTTTAAAGCGTGAAATTACGGATCTGGGATATGATGTTGTGAAGGTTGAGGACGGCAGGGTGACGTTTATCGGGGATGCCGAGGCGGTGTGCCGTGCCAATATTTTTCTGCGGACTGCGGAGAGGATTCTGATCAAAGCGGGAAGCTTTAGGGCGGAAACCTATGAGGAGCTGTTCCAGGGAACTAAGGGGATCGCCTGGGAGGAGATGATTCCTTCCGACGGGAAATTCTGGGTCACCAAGGCGGCCAGCATAAAAAGTAAACTTTTCAGCCCGTCAGACATACAGTCGGTGATGAAAAAGGCTATGGTGGAGCGGATGAAGGAAGTGTATCATACCCAGTGGTTTCCCGAAAGCGGGGCGTCTTTTCCTATCCGGGTATTTTTGATGAAGGATGAGGTGACGGCGGCGCTGGACACCACAGGGGAATCTCTCCATAAAAGAGGATATCGGAAATTAAGCGCCAAAGCGCCGATTGCGGAAAACCTTGCGGCAGCCCTTATCATGCTTACCCCCTGGAAAGGGGACCGGATCCTGGTGGATCCTTTTTGCGGAAGCGGGACTTTTCCCATTGAAGCGGCCATGATGGCGGCAAATATTGCACCGGGAATGAATCGTAAGTTTACGGCCTGGGAGTGGAGCCATCTGATACCGGAGCGGGAATGGCGGGATGCCCTGGAGGAGGCACAGGAACAGATCATACCGGATGCCTGCACGGATATACAGGGGTACGACATAGACGAGGACATGGTGTATATCGCAAGGGAAAATGCGCGTCTGGCAGGGGTGGAGAAGATGATACATTTCCAGAGGCGCAATGTGGGGGATCTAAGCCACAGTAAAAAATACGGGTTTGTCATCACCAATCCGCCTTACGGGGAGAGAATGGAGGACAAGAAAAACCTGCCGGAGCTATACGGCATGCTGGGCAGACAGTTTAAAGGACTGGATGCATGGTCCCTTTATGTCATCAGTGCCTATGAACAGGCCCAGGAGGCGCTTGGAATGAAAGCGGCTAAAAACAGGAAAATATATAATGGGATGATGAAAACATATTTTTATCAGTTTCCCGGACCGAAACCGCCGAAAAGGAAACAGCAGGAGGACAAATGCAATCAGATTTGATGAAAAAGGCGGCCCTCTTTGGCATAGTATTTTTTGCGGCCGCTATGGGGATCATGACCGGCCTTTCCCTGAAAAAAGCAGCAGAACTGAAAAAGGCGGAAAGGCTAAGAGAGCAGGAAGAGGCTGCCCGGAAAGAGAATGAGGCATATACCCTGACCTTTGACTTGGGACAGGCGGATACCAGCTATCTGCGCATTCCTGTACCGGAGGGATGCAGCGCGGAGGACATCCAGGTAGAAAACCACTACATGGACAGGGAGCTTTATGTCCTTATTCCCGGGGCGGGGGAGAATTTTTACAGGGAAAATGCTGTCTCAGGCAACCGGGAGGAGATTGTCCAGGGGTCTTTTGAACCGGAAAAAGAAGGCGTAAAATTAAAATTCCAGTTGACGGGAATTTTTGAATACCGTACTATTTTGGAGAATAATGATTTATATATCAGTTTTTTGAGCCCCGGGGAGGTCTATGACAGGATCGTGGTAATTGACCCTGCCTGCGGCGGCATGAACGCCGGATATGAGCAGGACGGGATTAGGGAAAAAGACATCAGTCTCCAGATTGCCGCAAAATTAAAGGAAAAGCTGGATGAGACGGACATAAAGGTGTATTATACCAGAATGGACGACTCCAATCCGGGAGAAGAAATGAGGGCGGCACTTGCCAATGGCGCAAAAGCGGAT
>Ga0224742_10485_pt1 | contig 10520 bp, 7 predicted proteins | sample LIM_E_Water_Neg_FD_161631 | JGI IMG/M metagenome (GOLD analysis project Ga0224742, IMG submission 161631) | Enriched cells from gastrointestinal tract of the lab mouse from Pacific Northwest National Laboratory (PNNL), Richland, Washington... | ecosystem: Host-associated > Mammals > Digestive...
ACCAGGGTCTCTTCCTCCAGGTTCCCGCTGATGTCCCCCTTCGTGCCCATGATATGAATGGTCCTGTGGTTGTTCCGGTTCAGACCGCACATATGAAAGCTCACGGTAATCCCGTTTTCCATCTCCATAGTGACAGACTGATTGTCTACCACATCATTGTCACAGCGGAACACGCATCTGCCGTAAGGACTGGTACGCAGCGTCTCCAGCAGCCCCTCCCTGTCAGGGCAGGCCGTAACCGCCTTCTGCATCCATCCCGCGCCGTTGGTATCATATCCGGTGACCTGGTCTGTCACATAGATTTTCTCCGCATCATAGGGACATTCCGCCTTTACAGGACATCCGTCCATGCAATAAAAGGGCGCACCCTCCGGCGCATTTTCTTCCCGAAAATACGCCAGACTTCCCATGGAGGACAACCGTCTGCACCTGCTGTCCGTGAGCCAGACCAGGATATCCATATCGTGACAGCATTTTGCCAGAATCATGGGACTTGTCTCTCCGCCTTTTCTCCAGTTGCCCCGCACATAGCTGTGAGCCTGGTGCCAGTATCCCACATTTTCACTGGCCTGTATGGACACAATCTGTCCCACGGCTCCCTCTTCCAGCAGCTTTTTCAGCCTCTGATAAAAAGGCGCATACCGCAGCACATGACAGACAGTCACACTCCGCCCCAGACGTTCCGCCTTCTCCAGAAGCTGCCTGCATTCTTTCCCGTCGGCAGACACCGGCTTCTCCAGCAGAAGGTCATAGCCTTTCTCCAGCGCAAGGCAGGCATGAAGTACATGTTCCTGGTCCTGGGTACAGATAAAAGCCATATCTGCCATTTTAGGCTGCGCAAACATTTCCTCCACAGTGGAAAAGCAGTGTTCTTCCGAAAGGCCATATTCCTGCTTCATCTCCTGGAGGCGCTCCGGAATTCTGTCCGCCGCCGCCACAAGCTTCATCTGCTCCGGGAACTTTTTCGAGTAGGGCGCATAAGTCAGCCTTCCCCGGCCGCCTGCACCGGCAATTACCACAGTCGTCACTCCCATGCTTCCTTCCTCTCTTTCCATCTGTCAAAGGATACCAGTTCCTCTATGGTCACAGGTCTGTGTTCTCTGATACTCTTATTGGCGGCAATCCCGATGAGAATGGACATTGAGCCGTCTTTGGAACCGGCAAACTGCCCCAGCGGGTCTGCAAGGTCCCCTCTGAACAGCATTCGCAGTAATCTCTCGTCTCCGCCGCCGTGACTTCCCGTCTCCTTCTTCAGGTCATAGGTCATGGTGCCTCCCTTTCTGTCAAAAAGTTTAATATGGAAGCAATCGTCACAGGCCTGGGTTCCTGTGTCAAATTCGCAGGCCTCCATCCTCCCTTTCGTGCCGCTTATGGAGATCTTCCATCCTTCATAGGGAGCATGGGCCACCAGAGAATAAGACATCAGGGCCCCCTGACGGTATTTTACAGCCAGAGACATAGTGTCATAGATGTCAATCTCTTCCGCAAAAACGCAGCGGTCTCTGTAATATCCGTCCTCCGATTCGCAGTCATAATACATCGCCTTCACCCAGGGTACCTGGCTGTCCTGATACACATACTCGCACTCTCCCGCATGAGGACAGGTGCAGCATCTCTCACTCCGCTTTTCCCCTGCGGCGCCATAGAACCGCAGCGCTCCGTTGGCGAAGACTTCCGCCGGCTCCTGGCCGATCAGCCAGTTCACAATATCAAAATGATGGGTGGATTTATGTACCAGCAGTCCTCCGCAGTTCTCCAGCTTTCTGTGCCATCTGCGGAAATAATCGGCTCCGTGAACCGTGTCCAGCATCCACTCAAAATGTACGTTCAGAACTTCTCCCACCACTCCCTGGGCCAGCAGTTCCTTCATCCTGGTAAACAGCGGCATGTAGCGGCAGTTAAATGTCACAGTGATCCGCCTTCCATTGCGCTCTTCCGCGTCCAGAATGGCATTGCAGCTGTCTGCGTCCATGGTCATGGGTTTCTCACAGATCACGTCCACCCCCAGGTCCAGCGCCTTCACCACATACTGGCTGTGAAAACGGTCCACTGTAGTGACGATGGCACAGTCCGGTCTGACCTCCTCCATCATTTTATCAAAGTCCGTATACACAGGCACCTCATAGGGAATCAGGCTCTCCACATACTCTGCCCGCTTCCGGTTCACATCCATGATTCCGGCCAGGTGCGCCACATCGTTATATCTCTCCGCTATGGCAGAGGCATACATCCAGTATCCTCTTCCACCGGAACCCACTAATACATATTCTTTCATCTCTGTTCCTCCTGATTTAAGTCGCTGCGCGACGGCACTAAAGGGTAAAGTCGCTGCGGCGCACACCTCAGGAGAGAAACTTTCATTCGACAGAACTCCCATGAAAGTTCCTCTCGTGCGCCTTTGTGACTTTACCAGTTGAATTTAAATTCCTGCGCGACGGCACTAAAGGGTAAAGTCGCTGCCTGCCCTGTATCCAAGGGCCTCCGCGAAGAAAGCTTCCGCCAGTCTGCCGCCGAAGGCATGGCTTCCCTCATGGATATCCGTCCAGAGTCTGTCCGGTACACCCGCGGCTTCGTAGATCTCTTTTACATGGAGGTATCCCTTCCACATATCCTGAAAATAAAAGCAGGTATCCGCCGTCCCCATTTCCAGCATCAGATGTCTGGGTGCAATGAGACCGCCCACGTCATCTGTATCCATCCATTTCAGAATCTCCGGCAGAATCTGGGAACCGCAGAAGTTCCCTCTGTGCACGCCGAAGGAAGCAAAGGGATTGATATAGGCAATCACGTCTGCCGCCCGGATTCTGGGTTCCACCGCTGCTGTAAAAGCCGTTATCGTGCCGCCCTGGCTCATTCCCATCATGCCGATGCATTCCGGGTTCACCTCCGGCCGGGTACACAGATAATCCACGCAGCATTTCATGTCCCATATATTCAGCATCAGAGGGTACAGGCCCATAATTCCGCCTTTCAGGAAATTTACGTTGCAGATGTCTCTGCCCAGATAATCGTCCCCATCCCGTCTCTCTCCAAAGCCCCTCAAATCCGGCATCAGCGTCAGGTATCCCTTTCTCGCCATCTGCGCGCCGTAATCATAATTCATCAGATCAATGTCCGCCTGATGCTCCGGCGTGGACACCAGTCCTGCCACCGGGTCCTTTCCGAAGCTGCCGTGACCATGGACGCAGAGAATGGCCGGCTGTGAACGGTCCTTCTTAAAATGCTTCGGAATCAGCACCTGACACGGCACCGACATATAATCTTCTGTATCGAAAACCACCCTCTCCCGGATAAAGTCCTTCTCCTCCACCGAGTACTCCACTTCCGCCTCCAGCGGAACCTTTTCCGGGAACTTTCCCATCAGCTCCAGAAGCTTTTCCAGCGTTTCCTTCCGCCAGTCCTGAAAATCCATGCCACAGTGCCCGAACCGAAGCTTCGGCTCAAGCTCCGCCGCCTTTCTGTCCCAATAAGCCTGCATGGAAAACTGTCTCCTGCTCATCTCCGCCACCTTTCTCTAATCTGTTTTTCAGAATCTATTTCCGCAAAAAACATCACCTGACATAGCCAATCAGTCCTTGTGCCAACCCGACAGAATCCGCTCCTGCGGATTCTGTCAAGAATGATTTAGTTTTTCTTAGACCGGGTACTGTCTGGTCTTAGAAAAACTTCATTCTTTTACTGCCCCAATCATCATTCCCTTGATAAAGTACTTCTGCAGGAACGGATACACACACAGAATAGGCACCAGCGCCACCACAATGACCACATACTTCAGCTGCAGGCTGATCATACTCATGGTAGCCGAGCCGGCCACTTCTCCTGCCACGCTTTCGTTGTTAATCAGAATCTTCATCAGAAACACCTGCAGCGGCTGCAGATCCTTACGTCCCGGCAGATAAATCATGGCGTTGAAATAGCCGTTCCACTGATGCACCGCATAATAGATAATCAGCACCGACATAATGGGCATGGACAGCGGAATAAAAATCTTGCGCAGTATGGTCCATTCCGTGGCTCCGTCAATCCTGGCCGATTCATACAGACTGTCCGGAATGGTGGACAGAAACGTCCTGGCCATAATGATATAATAGGCCGCAGCCCCGGTAGGCAATACAATGGCCCATCGGGTATTGTACAGTCCGATCCTGTTGATCAGCAGATACATAGGTACCAGCGTCCCTGAGAAGAACATGGAGAGCGTAAAGAAAAATGACAGCTGCCTTCTCAGGAAAAACTGGCGTCTCGACAGCGGGTACGCCGCCATCATGGTAAGTGCGGTACTGATAGCCGTCCCCACCACGGTATACCATATAGTATTATAATAAGAACGCCAGACTTCCCCGTTGCGGAATATCATCTCATAAGCCTTCAGGGAGAATCCTTTGGGCAGCAGTGTCACCAGATTGGAGACAACCGCTTCCGGCGTGCTGATGGACATGCTGAACACATAGATCAGCGGATACAAAGTAATACAGGCTGCCAGGAAGCAGAACACATAATTGCATATTGTAAAAATTCTGTCCCCCGGAGACATCCTGCGGCGTCTTCTGCGGGTCTGTCCTGTTTTCTTTTTTTCCGTCACCATAGAGACACCTCCGATACCTTTCTGCTGAGCTTATTGGCGAAAATCACCAACAGCAGATTAATGGCCGAATTGAACAATCCCACCGCCGAACCAAAGCTGTAATTTCCTTCCACAAGTCCTGTCCTGTATGTATAGGAAGAAATCACATCCGCCACATCCAGGGTCACAGGGTTGTACAGAAGGATAATCTTCTCATATCCTACGCTCATCAGTGTGCCGATCTGCATGATAAAAGTCACGATAACGGTCGGCAGAATACAGGGGATCGATATATGGATTACCTGTTGTATCTTGCTCGCACCGTCCACTCTGGCCGCCTCATACAGCTCCTGGCTGACTCCCGTCAGCGCCGCCAGATAGACAATGGCCGACCAGCCGAATCCCTGCCAGATACCACTGGCAATGAATACTGTCCGGAACCACTTCGGTTCCATGAGAAAATTAATCGGTTCCCCGCCCAGAGCCTTGATCACGGAATTCACAATTCCGGAGCTGGGAGAAAGGAAATTCACCAGCATACCGCAGATAATTACGGTAGATATAAAATAGGGGATATAGCTGACCGCCTGTACCACTCTCTTGTATACTCCGTGCTTTAAGTCATTGGTCATCAAAGCAAAGAGAATCGGAATGGGAAATCCCCACAGAATACTGAAAATACTGATTAACAGTGTGTTTCTCAGCACTCTTGTAAAATAGGGCGAGTTAAAAAACTGTATGAAATACCGAAATCCCACCCAGTCGCTTCCCATGATACCTTTTACCGCCGAATATTTCTTAAAAGCGATGATATTTCCGTACATGGGATAATAGACAAATACCAGATAATGCACCACTACCGGCAGGATAATGAGAAGCAGCGCCTTATCCCGCTTTACATTTTTCAGAAACCTTTTCCCCCCTGCCGCCATCCTTCTTCCCAGGGGCTGCTTTTCCTTTTTCTGCACATTTCCTCTCAAAGATACCCTTCTCCTTTCCCTTCAAAAGTATCCTGCAGCACCTTCTCTCTCATGACTGTTCCTTAAAAAAGGGCCGGCAGACAACCGCCGGCCCCTTTTCTTTTATTAAATACTGCAGGCTACCCGTGGAAGTTACTGCTGTGATGTCAGCCGGTCATACTGCGCCTGCTTGACGGCCAGTATCTTCTCCACGCCCAGCGTCTTCACATACTCCACATAGCTGTCCCATTCCGCTTCAATATCCGCAGTTCCTACGGTAAACTTACCTGTCATCTCCCAGATATAAGTGGCCAGATCTCCGGAAAGACCGCTGATAGACTCACTCTCCTCTTCCGTGGCAGGGGGAAGGGTCATACCCGCTACCATGTAAGGTCTTGTGGCCTCAGTCACATCAAGGATTTTCTGCTGCAGCTCTTCCGGATAGCTGTACAGCATGGCCTGCTCCCTCTTGTCAGACTTCAGATAGCAAAGTCCCAGCTGGCAGCCATAAGAGCTCAGCACCTCGCTGGCAGACAGACCGTCGGGATTGGCTGTGACTTTCTCTGTAAAGCTGTATGTTCCGTCGTTCTCCTTTACATAAGTATCTCCTTCGATACCGAAGTTCATCAGTTCCTTGCCTTCCTCGCTCATCATATAGTCCATAAGCGCCACGGCGACATCAGGATGCTCACAGCTGCTGGTTACAACATATCCGTTTACGGTCATGTCGCCCACAACCTCTGTCATCTGTGCATAAGGTCCCTTGGGCGGTACTACGGGAATCAGCTCCGCGCCTTCCACGCCATTGGCTTCCAGTGCAGCCTCCAGGGTTGCAATACGGGAAGGATATGCTGTAAATGCTCCTACCTCGTTGCGGGATACCTTTTCATACAGCTTGTTCTCATCACCCAGGGTCAGGAATTCTTCGTCCAGAAGTTTTTCCTCATAGAAAGCATTCAGCCAGGTGTAGAATTCTTTCGCTTCATCGCTGATAAACTCATACTGCATCTGACCGTTCTCGTCCGGATACCAGCCGTCGGACTGGAACAGGTGCAGTCCCCACGCATTTGCCCAGTATGTGGTATACCATGCATGGCCGCCTGCTGAGAAAGGAACCTCATCGCCGGCATCTCCGTTTCCATTTGCATCCTCGTCACGGAACGCCCGCAGAACCGTCATCCAGTCATCAATGGTCTCCGGAACCTCCAGATTCAGGCGGTCCAGCCAGTCCTTGCGGATAATAAAGGAATAAGGTGCAAAATATGCGCTCTCGTTCAGAGTATTCACGGAATAAATATGTCCGTCTGCGGATGTCAGCGCCCTTACATTAGGAAACTGCTCATATGCCTTCTGAATGTTCTCGCTGTTCGCAATATACTCCTCCAGGGGAAGTATGGTTCCCTCTCCTCCCAGCTCGGCCAGACTCAGGCCGTTGGGCAGGAACATGATGTCAGGAAGCTTTCCGCCGCCTGCACCCACTCTCAGCTTCATCACTTCCACGTACTGCTTGGATGCGGTTACGTCCCAGTTGATTTTAATATTGGTGCGTTTCTGAATTTCTTCCCATACAGGAAGGTTATCTGCCAGCGATGCCACATTTCCGTCCGGCGTTGCTATGGTAAGTTCTACCTGCTCGGCCAGAGGGAATGTAATCCCGGCGCTTGCCGGCTCTTCCTCCGAAGGCGTACCGGTATCGCTTCCGGCTGCTTCGCTTTCCGAAGGTTGCTGCTCCTGTGTCTGTTCACTTGGCTGCGCGGAACTTTCCTTAGGTTCATCTCCCCCGCATCCGGTCAGACATCCCATGATCAGAGCCAGTGCACTTGCCGCTGCCACAATCTTTTTCCAACTGTTCCTTTTCATTCATTGTACCTCCTTTGATTTGTACCGATTTCCTCTTTTTCTTCAATTGTCTTCAATTGAAAAAATTGTCTTCGATTGAAAAGTTTCAGAGTTCGGAATTACTTCTATCATATTTGCTTTTTGCAGATTATACAACAAACCATTCTTGCAGGCATATAAATCTGTCAGATTCACTAATTTTCCGCGTGTTTTCAGGCGTCCGGACAAACTGTAGCACAAAAATTGTATCTCTGGCAAAAACAGTTTGTTGCGCCTCTGTTTCCTTTCGTACTATAATGTACTTTGTAAGCGAAGGTTTATTTACAAGGTTAGAATACCGAAATTGAAGGAGGAGTTATCATGAACTTACACATTGAAAAAACACCCGTTCTGCTGGGAGAGAAAGCGGCCGCTCTGACTGCCTCTCTGTTGCGCCAGGCTATCAGCGACAACGGCAGCGCACGCCTGGTATTGTCCACCGGCAGTTCTCAGTTTGAGACGCTGGAAGCCCTGGTGAAGGAAGATGTGGACTGGAGCAGGGTTACCATGTTCCATCTGGATGAATATGTAAACCTGCCGGAGACCCATCCTGCCAGCTTCCGCAAATATTTAAAGGAAAGATTTCTCTCAAAGGTGACGTTGGCGGCGTATCACCTGGTTGACGGAAATCCCGACTCCATTCCTTCTCTGACCGCAGAATTGAAAAAGGCCCCTGTGGATGTGGGACTGATCGGTATCGGCGAAAACGCTCACATTGCCTTCAATGATCCTCCTGCAGATTTCGACACCCGGGAAAGCTATATTGTGGTCAATCTGAATGAAAGATGTAAACAGCAGCAGGTAGGGGAGGGATGGTTCGCCACCACGGCAGATGTACCGGCCCAGGCCATTTCCATGACAGCATGGCAGATCATGCAGTGCCGTCATATCATTTCGGCTGTTCCCCATAAGGTAAAGGCAAAAGCTGTGGCTGACACGCTGAGCCATGATACCACACCCGACATTCCTGCCACCCTGTTAAAAACGCATCCGAACTTTGACCTGTTCCTGGATGCGGAGTCGGCTTCGATGATTGCAGAATGAAGGTAATGCAGCCAGGCGTATAAGGTTTACTGCGAACGCTGCAGGTTCCTTTCAATATGTCTGAAGAAGCCTGTATGAACAGTCTGCTGCATATCAGCCGGCAAGGAGGTTATTATGAAAGTATTCCGCTTCTTCAGACATTCCCATACCTACAGACGGATGTTTTTACATACCTATGTGCAATATGCGGCAGCTTCCCTGCTGGTACTTCTGGCGGCGGGCCTTTTCCTTTTTTATCAGGATTCCCACACTGTCAGGAATAATACACTGCAGGCGGCTGCCAATCTGGCCTATTATGCGGACGATCGGCTGTCCGCCTGTCAGAAGCTTTCCGCCAGTGTGGGGCAGAGCGGACGCCTTCTGAATCTTTACTCCAATTCTGCCACAGACCTTGATTTTTCCCTGTTGGATTCCACCATGCTTTTTGCCGCTCAGCACGATTTAGTGTCTGCCAAGGCGCTGAATCGTTTTGTGGCAACCCTGGGTGTCTATCTGTACAACAAGCAGTATGTGGTATCTGATTATGGTACTCTCACTCTGGAAAGTTTCTATCAGAGTATCTTCAACATGAGTCCCGGCGTTTTCTCGGAATATCTGCGGCCTCTGGGCTATGGAAGCTTTCTCTTCGTTCCCAGGGAAGCTGTGGAGGAAACGCGCACACCCCAGCATCCCCTGGTGGTTCTCTCCGTAATTGACAGCAACAGCACCCGTTACGGCAATCTCTTCATCTTTCTGGACGAGAAGCAGATGCAGGAAGATATAGAGCAGCTGCTGAACAATGATGACATGGAATATTACCTTTTTGACGGGGAGGGACAGCTGATTATCAGCAGCAACAGTACAGAGTCCGAAACTTCAGCTCCTGTTCTCCCCCGCCTGGAGGCAAACGATAATTATCAGAGCAGTACCGGCAAGCACTCCGGCTGGAAAGGATTCGCCGGTTATTCCGAAGTATATCTGGAGCAGCGTCTTCACAGCCGCCTCCGCATCCTGGCAGGAATCTGCCTTTTTCTGCTGTTGTTAGGGCTTCCGCTGACCCATACCATCTGTCGGAAAAATTATGCGCCTATCCGGGAGCTGGCACATATTGTCAGTTCTCCTGAAGAAAATGCCAGCGGCAGGGATATCGAATATGAGGCATTGAAATCCATCATCACCTCCATTTTTCAGGACAAATCCCTGCTGGAAGAACAGCTTCTGATATACAGGCCCCTGCTGGTCAACAGTATGCTTCTGGAGCTGCTGGAGGGTACACAGCCCAAAGCTGAGGTTCTTCCCGGCTTAAAAAAGCTGGGCATTGAGTTCCCCTTTTCCAGCCATGTATGCTGCTGTGTCCTCACAGCCTGCGCTACACAGGATTTTCTCATGAATCTGGCCCTGGCGGTTCGGACGGAAAATACAGGCTGTCTCTATGTGGCTTTCCGGAAACATTTCGGCATTTTCCTCATCAATGGTCCCTCCCGGGAAGTCTGTGAAAATGCCTGTGGCAGACTTCTGGAATTGCTGGCGGAAGTCAATCCGGATGCCCTTCTGGGTATCGGCGATGTGGCAGACTCACTGGAACAGCTGGGCAGCACCTGCCAGCAGTCCAGAAGTGCGCTGGAATATCTGCCCCTGGATTCTCTCAGCAGAGGAGTCTTCTGGAGTCAGATCCGGCAGTCCGGTATCCTGGACCTGACGCTTCCCGCCTGCCTCGTTTCTCTCCCTGTCTCCTTCGGCACCGGTCAGTACACAGAGGCCCGAAACAGTCTGAGTCAGTATTTCCAGGCTGTCTGCCGCTGCGGACTGGTGAAAAAGGAACACCTGCTTTACGCAAAAGAGCAGCTGCTTGCCGCCATGGCAAGAGCAGAAATAGGGCAGAATCTGCACTTTAACCCTGCTCCCCTGAATGCATGTACTTTTTGAACAATCTGCGGAATGTAATATCATTTTCATACCCTGCGGCTTTCGAAATGTCATTGACAGACATATCCGTCTCCGAGAGAAGGCCACAGGCATATTCTATTCTTTTTCTGTTCACATAATCCAGGAAATTATAATCGGTAATCTGCTTGATTCTGCGGCTTATACTGCTC
>Ga0224742_10489_pt1 | contig 10472 bp, 8 predicted proteins | sample LIM_E_Water_Neg_FD_161631 | JGI IMG/M metagenome (GOLD analysis project Ga0224742, IMG submission 161631) | Enriched cells from gastrointestinal tract of the lab mouse from Pacific Northwest National Laboratory (PNNL), Richland, Washington... | ecosystem: Host-associated > Mammals > Digestive...
TTGGCATCATTATCCAGAAATAACTTTGCATCGTTTCTTATAACAAGCAATGCCGTATTTGCGGATGGTTGTCATACCCTCATCAAGCAATGCGTCTTCATAATTTCTGTTTTGAATCTGTTGGAGAGCTTTTTTACAAGCTTCATCAAAAGCAGCGTTTTCCGCATATTTTAGTTCAATAATAATTCCGATTTCTTTATCGTCAATTTCTATACTGATATCACTGTAGCCATCTCCTGCTTCGGCATTGGATTTCACTTTCCAGTGATTTATGCCTGCAAATAAACCCAGCAAGATTCCATGATAAAAATTTTCTTTCATTTCTTTTTTGGTATTGGTATCGCGGATGCTGATAGTTTTGCGCAGGTAAGATGTAAAGCCTTTTTCAATGGCATCTGTATTGTTTTCTTCAAACGCCCTGTAAAAGTCTTCCAGTGCCTTTCTATCTTTTTGGGTTTCTGTTTCAAACCATTCCTGTATTTGTTCTTCAAATATCCACTGTATTTCTTTATTTGGAATCACAAGTTCTGTGTAATCTTCCGTCTGTCTAGCGCTTTGCGTTAGATAGCCAGTTGTAAAAAGGACGCTCCATAAATTGCTGATTTTGGAATCTAAATCTCTGTAAGTTAATTCCTGATGTATTTTCTTTTTTATGCTTTTACCATTAATTAATTGTTCAATTTCGCCCTTTGTCGTGCTGTCTGCTTTATCGATAAATTTTCGAATAATATTGTTGCTGCTGGTATTGACCCAATAATTCTGCGGACGTATGGAAGAATCCATCCTTAATGCATGGCAGTAACTTACGACGTCCCAAGGGCAGTAAATATCCAGATCGCCAAAGTGATAGCCGTTGTACCATTCTTTTATCATTGTATATTTATCCATAAAATCATAGTATGCAAGCAGCGCTTGCACTTCATTATCTGTAAAGCCAAAATATTCTTTGTATTGAACATCTTTTATGGTATATACGCTAAAGTTATTAAGTCCGGTAAAAATACTTTCTTTTGAGATTCTTAGGCATCCTGTTAGAAACGCAAGATATAAACAATTATTGGTTTTAAACGCATTACCAAAGAGGGCACGAATCAGCTCTACCATTGCGTCATAATATCCGGACTGATATGCCTTATCCAGCGGCACATCATATTCATCAATGAGGATAACAATATTTTGGTTATAATGTTTTTGCAATAGCTGTGACAGGATTAGCAAGCTATCTTTTAAAAGTTCATCAGACATTGTATAAATGCCAGTATTATCAATATTAATCAGTGCTTTGTAACGATTGCGTTCGATTTCTGTTAGTTGTTCGCTTTGTAATAAAAACTGGAAATGCATTGCCGCATTACCAATAATACGGCGAAGCATTTCCCTTGCTTCCACAAAATTTTCGCCAGTTGCACCTTTTAGGGTAATAGAAATTACTGGATATTTCCCCATATATTGTGCACAAAGCTCTTTTTCTTTTGAAATTTCAAGACCTTCAAAAATACTGCTGTCTGTTCCAATTTCAAAAAAGTATTTTAACATACTCATATTTAGGGTTTTTCCAAAACGTCTTGGCCGCGTAAAAAGATTTATTTTTCCAAAATGTTCTAAAAGTTCTTTGATAAGACCAGTTTTATCAATATAGTAGAAACCTTGTTTTCGCATTTCGTTGAAGTCTTCTATACCCATTGGAAGTTTTGCTTTTACTGCCATAATCTGCCTCCCTTCTGCAAAATACATTCTGCCGAACATATCGGAGTCATATATACCCTAAATCCATCATAGACAGATTCAATGTTTGTCACTAGTATATCACATATAGAAAGGAAAAGTGAATCAAATTTATACTAAGTGCTGCATTTTTTGTGGTAGAAGAAAACAGAAATTAGCATAGCAATTGTCCAGCCGACCGGCCACGCGCACCAGATGCCCATTGCGCTTTTGGTTAAATCGGATAAAAAGAAGGCAAATAGCACACGCAGAATTAAATCGGTAAATGTAGCAGCCATAAACTGACGCATTGCGCTGATACCCCGCAGAATGCCATCTGCAACTAATTTCGCAGATACGACAAAATAAAATGGGGATAGTATCCACAAAAATTGTCTGCCTGTTGTTAATGCATCACCCGATTCTTTTTCCATAAATAAAAGGAGCAAGTATCTGCCAAAGAAAAGATAAAGAATGCAAAATGGAATACACAGACACCATACCATTTTAAGTCCTGCAAAAAACCCTTCTTTTATCCGTTTGTATTGTTGAGCGCCGAGATTTTGTGCTGTATAATTGGAAATGCCATTACCGATTGTTGTGAAAGAGGTAATAACCAAATTGTTTAATTTGACTGCAGCAGAATATCCTGCCATAACCGAAGCCCCAAATCCGTTGATAACACTTTGAATCAGGATATTTCCTATGGAGATAAAGCTTTGCTGTAAAATACTTGGTATAGCAATTACAGCAATTTTCTTTAGGAGTCTGCAATCAAATAATGCTATTTTTCCCTGATATGGAATCCTTTTCAATCTTATCCATATTGCGGTAACTGCCAGAATGCAGCTTACGCCCTGACATAGAAAAGTGGCCCATGCCACGCCTGCGATTCCCATATGAAATGCTTTTACAAATAAAATATCGACAGCAATATTCGATGTGGAGGATACTGCAAGAAAATAAAAGGGTGTCTTGGAATCTCCCAAAGCAGAAAAAATTCCCGTTGCGATATTGTAAAAAAATACAAACGGAAGTCCCCATATGTAAATATCAAGATACAATTTTGAATCTGAAAACACTTCACTTGGTGTGCGGATAAGATGAAGCAGCGGATTACAGCCTAAGATTCCTATAAGCATTAGCGCAGTGCAGATAATACCACTGAAAATGCACGCTGTGGAAACAGCAGTTTTGAGTTTATTATATTCTTTTGCGCCGAATAATTGAGAAACAACGATAGAACATCCCATATTACATCCAAATGCGAATGCAATAAAAATCAATGTGATTTCATAACTGTTTCCTACAGCAGCCAGCGCATTTTCACTAATAAATTTGCCGGCAACAAGACTGTCTGCAATATTATAAAGCTGCTGAAATACAATACTGCCAAATAGAGGAAGGCAGAACTTCCATAATACTGTTTCGGGTTTTCCGACTGTTAAATCTTTGTTCATAGAATCAGATCCTTTCTGTATTTTCTTTTATTACAGTTTCCCATTGTTTATAGAGCTGCAAATATTACATATACTCAGTATACCTTTACATAGTTCTGTGGAAGTATTATAATTCATTTCAAAGAATGTGAAAAATATATATGTTATATTGGAGGTATATAAAAAATATATGGATATAAATTTTGAATACTACAAGATTTTTTATTATGTGGCAAAGTATGAAAATATCACAAAAGCTGCTGCGGCGCTTGGGCGTAATCAGCCAAATGTGACACGTGTAATAAAGCTGCTGGAATCGCAGCTAGGAAATCAATTATTTGTTCGGGAAGCAAGAGGACTTAGCTTAACAGAAAAAGGCGAACTGCTTTATTCTCATGTAGAGATAGCGTGCAGACATCTGTTAAATGCGCAGGAGGAAATCGGCAGACAGAGTTCTCTAAGCTGTGGGAAGGTTGAAATAGGAGCAACGGAAACAGCACTGCATTTATTTTTGTTAGATGCACTTCATCGTTTCCGATTAGAATATCCTGAAATCAAGATAAAAATTCACAATCATTCAACACCAGAAACGATAAGATATCTGTTTAATGGGAAATTAGATTTTGCAGTTATAACAAGTCCTTTTGAATTGCCGCAGACGGCGTCATGCAGCAAGATAATGGATTATAACGAAATTCTTGTAGGCGGAACGCAATATATAGATTTGTGCAAAAACACGCTGGAATTAAAAAATATTAAGAATTATCCTTTGATTGGTCTGGGCAGGGGGAGTGCAACTTACCGTTTATACAAAGACTTTTTTATAGAAAATGGCGTAGATTATGAACTGGATATGGAAGTTGCGACTTCTGACCTTATGCTGCCGTTAATAGAAAATAACTTTGGCATTGGGTTTGCCGCCAAAAAACTTGCAATGCCGCTGTTTGCGGAAAAGAAGTTGGTGCATATACCAATTGACTGTCAAATTCCAGTGCGCTCTATACAAATTGTGTCAGATAACAAACGGGGTAAAAGCCTTGCGGCAGATACGCTATATAAATATTTGAAAAGAGAAAAGGTTTGATAAAAATAGAATTAGAAAACGTTATAAAAACGATTGCATTTTAAACTACACTATGTTATGATAGTTACAGCTACACTATGTTAATATAAAAAGGAGAAGGATATGGCACAGCAAATTTCGGAATCAGAATTGGTATTAATGAAAATTATCTGGAAGAATGGAGGGGCAGCGTTGTACTCTTATATTATGGAAGAATTAGAAAAAGATAAGAAAGAATGGAAAAACAATACAGTGCTTACGCTGCTTTCTAGGCTGGTAGAAAAAAAGTTCTTAAAAGTTAAGAAAATTGGCAGACGAAATGAATATGTGGCGACAGTAACGGAGGCAGAATACCAGACCACGCAGACGCATAGTTTCCTGAATAAGGTATATGGCGGAAATGTAAAAAATTTAGTGTCAACATTATTGCAGCAGGATATTCTTTCCGCAGAGGAACTCAAAGAGATTGAAGCATTTTGGAGAGAAGAAAATGAGTGAGTTTATGAAAATCGTATTGTCACTGTCGATTTCTGGTGCGCTTTTGATGCTTGTTGTTTTGGGGTTGAAACAGATATATAAAAATAAATTCAGCAAGCGCTGGCAGTATTATATCTGGATAATTGTTGTGCTGCGGTTTTTGATTCCTTTTACACCTGGCACAATAAATATCAGAAGTCTGTTTGAAAGGGTTTGCACAACAGTTTCGACTAGAATGGAGGAAAGTCTGGAAAGTCCAGAAGGTCTGGAAAGCCCAAAGATACCTGCTGTAATCAATATGAATAACAAGGAATCAAATCAGCCGCAGCTTCCAACAGATGAAGATGAAAATATAACAATAAATACTGTAGTACAGAAACCGTATAATATATATGCCTATCTGTTTTTGGGGTGGTCAGCATTGGCTTTGGTGCTCTTGGTGCGCAAGATAACGATTTATCAAGGATTTATTCAATATATTAAAGCAGGCAATACAGAGGTATCCGATATTAAAATCTTAAATCTTTTATCAGAATGTCAAGAAAAACAAAATATTAAGAGAAGGGTGGAATTATACCATAATGCATTGATTGCATCGCCAATGCTGATTGGTTTTTTCCGTCCAAGTATTGTGCTGCCTGATTGTGAATTGGAGGAAAAAGCGTTAACCTATATTTTTATGCATGAATTAAGCCATTACCAACAGCGCGATATGTTTTATAAATGGCTGATACAGATTGTAGTTTGCATTCATTGGTTTAATCCTTTTGTTTATTTGCTGGAAAAAGAGGTAAATAAAGCATGTGAACTGTCATGTGATGAGGCAGTGATTCTGCTATTTAACGAAAGCGTACCGCGTGAGTATGGAGATACGCTGCTCTTATTTTTAAGGTCGAATAATCTTTATAAAGCTTCTTTAGGGTCTATAACATTGACCGAGGGAGCAGAGCAATTAAAAGAAAGGTTAGGTGCAATTATGAATTTTAAAAGGAAAACAAAAACAATTCGCGTTTTAACAGGGATTACGACAATTAGCATTATTTTAGGAGCAGCTTTTGTGAGTGTTTATCCAGTGTCTGCCGCTGCTCAATTTAACACTGCAAAAACCGATTTTGTGAGAAGAAATTCTGAGAGAAATAATTCCATAAGAAATAATTTTATGGGATTTGTTAAGTATCAGATGCCAGCCCAGATGAACAGCGAAACGGGTACTTATATCTATGATCAAGAGTTGGAATCCGGCTGGTATCAGGAAGACGATAACTATAATTATAACTATGACTATAATTACAACTATGACTATAATTATAACTATGACTATAATTATAACTATGACTATAATTACAACTATGATTATAAGGATTTGCAGAATAATTTAGATTTTGGCTGGGCGAAGGACTTGGAGGCGCAAGACTGGGGTAATAACGGGGGCTGGGATGACAAGGATTTTTTGGAAATGTATGGAGCATATGGTATTGAGAAGCATGGAAAGTCAATTTATTATCAAGGCGCGTTAGTAAATATTTTTCTGGATCATCGACAGGATAGTTCTTTCTATCGGCTTGATATGAATCCCCAAGGAACAGTAAATATTCAGATAATTCATGATAAAGAGGGCAAAATTTCAGGCGTTTCCTATATGACAGAGGAAGAAGTGGCAAAGCTAATGGGAGAACTTTACGGCAATGAGGAAATACCTGCTATTAATACAAAAGAATGGGATTGTTCGGCATTTTCGGCGGTTGAAGTATCTTATCAAACAGATCATATTTATATTTTCCCAAGCGCAACAGACAAGGTTATTTTGAAAGAATACTTGACAGAAGATCAATCCAATTATTATGCTAGTGCAGAAACGAAAAATAATACACTTACAATTCGCTCTGGTGACAGACCAACAGTAAATTATAAATCCTATATTGAACTTTATCTGCCGAATGCTGTCCTAAACAATATTCAGGTGGAAACCATTAGCGGAGCAATTACGATAGAAAATTATACAGGGGTGCTTTCTTTGTCGTCGATAAGCGGAGCAATTGTTATTTGTGATTCCAGTATTGCAGGAAATATCAAGACGATTTCAGGCGGGATTGATATTTCTGATACAAATATTGCAGGGAATATTAATACCGTTTCGGGTAAGATTGAATGTTATCCAGAAGGGTTGATAGGAGATTTATATATACAATCAAGCAGTGGGAGAATAGAAGCTGTTTTTCCTGAGGAGGTCAGTTATTACCTAAAAGCGAAAACCACCACCGGAAAAATTAGCAGCAGCTATTTTCAGCCACATTCTGAAAAGAAAAAGGAATTTTCAACATCGATCGGCAGCAATCCAAAGTTTACAGTTGGGCTGGAAACCGTTTCGGGAGGGATAGAAATGGAATAAGTTAACCTGTTTTGCTAGTAAATATAGAAAAAAATTAGAAGGATTTAAGAATTAAATATGAAAGGGAATGTTTAGAAATAGTATATGATTCTGATTTCGGATTGATTTCTTTGGTTTGGTTTAAATATGCACTATGGCTGACCAAGACTAAATTGTTTATTAAAAAAGTACATCCATTTTCAAATTGCTAATTGGCTAAAATAGTGGTACAATTTGATATAATTTTGAAGACTGATGTGTAGTGGATGATAGGAAAGCCCAATAAGAAGAAAAATTAGAAAGAAAAATTTTCAAACTATTAATTGGTACGTGTACAAAGCACGCAGGGGGTATAAAATGGAACATTATATTACGGAAATTCGTATTGAATCGTTGAGGCATTTATCCAATATAGCGATCTCTTTAAATGCGGAACAAAGACAAAATTTGATTATTACCGGCAAAAATGGCTCCGGAAAAACATCGTTACTTATTGCGCTCCAAAAATATCTACAGGCAATTAATGAAGAAAACTTTGAGGATTTAATTGAATACCATATTCCAAAATTCTCAGATATTCAGGAATGTTTGGATAAGACAGAAACAGAAGCGGAAAAGTATAAGATAAGAAATAACCATATACTTTGGAAGAATACTTTGTCACAAGTTAGAAAATATGCAGACGGAATTAGACTTTCCTTTAATAATAGTGCGCATTTGGAATCTTTGTATGCACAGGGGGAATTTATAACAGCTTATTTCCCGGCAAACAGAAAAACACAGATTGTGAAATCGAAAGGCGTTGAGGATATTAGGTTAAAGACTTCTTATGAAATTTCCTCCGAACCAGGGCAACTTCTTCTTAAATATATGGTTCATTTAAAAACACAACAGGCATATGCAAGAAATGAGGGTGATATGGCGGTTGTGGACAGGATTCAGGAATGGTTTAACCGCTTTGTGGGAGCTTTGCGGATTTTGCTGGATAATAATACGATTAATTTGGAATATAATTATAAAGAGTATGATTTTGAAATTCACGAAGCCGGCAGGAAGCCGTTTCGTTTAGAAGAACTGTCGGATGGCTATTCTTCTGTGATCCAAATTGTATCGAATTTGATTTTAAGGATGGATAAAGACTGGCTGTCAGATGATGAAATCAGCGAATATAATGTAGAGGGAATTGTATTGATTGATGAGATCGAAACGCATCTTCATATTGCCCTGCAAAAGAAAATTATGCCATTTTTAACGAAATTTTTCCCAAGGCTTCAATTTATTATAACGACCCATTCTCCATATATTTTAAATTCCATCTCAAATGCCAAGGTGTATGATTTGGAGAACTGTATAGAACTAGAAGATTTATACGCATATTCTTCGGAGGATCTGGCAGAGGGATATTTTGGTGTGGATGAATATTCAGAACAATTAAAACAAAAAGTTGAAAGATATCAATATCTGAAAGAAAAACCGGATATAACAGAGATAGAACGTGCGGAGAGAGCCAGACTTAGAAGCGAATTTCGGAATATTCCCAAGGGACTGTCCCAGGAGATAACGGAACTATTTTATGATTTGGAAGGTAAACAATTATGATAAAGATGGAACGGAAAAGAAATGAAAAAGCAGACCTCAAAAGAAAATGGAAGCTACAATATTAAGAAGGACACTAAGAAAAGAACTTTCTGAGTTTAAGGAATATGTCCGTGAATATAAGGAGGCTGAAGATGAAGAAAAAGAGGATTTAAAGTATCTTATACAGCAGCGATTAAGCGATAGTTCACCGTTTGCTGCATTTAAAAGATGGCTGATTAGGGATAACAAGGAAGCGTTTCCAGAATTAATAGTGTACATAGATTATGATGCTCGAACGATATAGTAAGACTTGCCACTCGTGAATATAATGAAATTTTGGAGATACAGTAATATATAAAATAGTATACCTTCGCAGCAACGATAACGAATAAGGTCAAAAATTTATCAAAAGAATTAAGTAAAATAAAGGGCCGTCGGAAACTACAATTTTCTTGTAATATATAATTGTGATATTAATAAGCCGCAATGATATATTAAGAAAGTTGTATTGTTTCCGAAAGCCCTTTTTTTATGTCTATTTTAATATACTGAATGGCAAATAGATTTGCCGTAAATAATCAAAACAGTATATTATTAATGTTCTATATAGTTAAAAAATCTAAAAAGCATACAAAAAGCACAAAATAACCAAAAATAAAGCACAAAAATGCCAAAAAAACATTACTTTATTCCAAATCCATTGTCACACGGAAATATATCGTTATAATGGAGTGTAGGCATTGCTTGTCGAAAGCGGCGTTCCGCATCAAACGCTGTAATTGCAAAGGATTTTGTTTTGGCAGCAAAAAATGCCTGTTTTGTCGCAGCTTGGCTAAAATATAAGAACAACAATGAATGCGCTGAAATATTGCACATTAGCGCACAAAAATCAACAATTATGCTCAATAAGCTGTTATTAGTGCACGAATAATGGCTCTCAAAGTACTCTTTATAAAAAACAGTCAGGCTGCGGCATTACAAAAATGGAACAATTCCCCAAACGGGGATGGATTCCAAAAACCAGCAGGCAATCATTCACTTTTGTTGAAGATTGCATGAGCAAAGTTACAGTTCAGTAGAGGTGAAATGTAATACAGAAAAAAGGAGGTTATGAAAAATGTTGAAACGAAAACTGTTGAAACAGGCACTGCCAATTTTGTTGAGTGCGGCAATGATATTCCAATCCATGCCGGCAACCGCATTGGCAGCGGAAACGACTGAAACAACAGAAGCCGTCAAGGGGGAAGAAAGCTCTCAAAACGGGCAGCAGGGCACAGATCAGGAAGAAGCAGCAGATCAAGACAAAACCCCATCAGACAGTGGGAGTCAGAATCGTTCTCAGGTGGAAGGCAGCAGTCAGGATAACGCCCAGTCAGAAGAACCCATAGCAGACAATTCTTCACCAGAAAAGCTCCAACCCGAAGACGGGAATTATGGCGGTGATAAACAGGAATCCGAGAATCCGGATAATACCCAAACAGACAATAGACAAGATAAAGAAAACGCGGATCAAGAGAATCCAGACACTACCCAAACAGACAATAGACAGGATAAAGAAGAACTAGATAATACACAAACAGATGATAAACAGGAATCCGAAAATCCGGATAATACCCAAACAGATAAGTAGCAAACAGATAATCAACAGGAAGCCGAAAATCCGGATAATACCCAAACAGATAAGGAGCAAACAGATAATCAACAGGAATCCGAGAATCCAGACACTGCTCAGACAGACAATTTACAGTCCGAAAGCGTCCAGCCCGATAATATTTCGGAAACGGAAACAGCGACAGACGGAGAAGTCAGTGAAAATAACGCTGGTGAAAATAAGCTGTTGACA
>Ga0224742_10490_pt1 | contig 10459 bp, 9 predicted proteins | sample LIM_E_Water_Neg_FD_161631 | JGI IMG/M metagenome (GOLD analysis project Ga0224742, IMG submission 161631) | Enriched cells from gastrointestinal tract of the lab mouse from Pacific Northwest National Laboratory (PNNL), Richland, Washington... | ecosystem: Host-associated > Mammals > Digestive...
TTAGCATAGAAGAGCCTGTAATACACGGGCACCAGGGCGCACTGCCAGTCGTTGGCATGTATCACGTCGGGCTTATAGTCGATATAGGGCAGCATCTCCAAAACAGCTCTTGAGAAGAAGGCAAAGCGCTCCGCGTCGTCAAAGTGGCCGTAGAGACTGCCGCGCTTGAAGTAATACTGGTTATCTATGAGATAATAGGTCACAGCGCCTATCTTCGCCTCAAAAATGCCGCAATACTGCCGCCGCCAGGCCACGGGCACGGAAATGCTCGTGACGAACTTCATCTTGTCCCGCAGCTCCTGGGATTCAATAAGGATGTAAACCTGATGAAGGGCGCTATCGAGTGCGCCAACTGGGTATCGACTGTCAGCCCAACATACGCCCAGGAGATTTTGGACCCGTGGTTCTCCCATAAGCTGGACCCCATCCTCAAGGAGCGCTCATGGAAGCTGTCCGGCATATTAAACGGTATAGACACAGTGGGCTACGACCCCGAGACCGACAAGGACCTTTTCGCAAACTACAGCAAAGAGGACAAGGCAAATAAGGCGGTAAACAAGGAGAAGCTGCAGGAGCGCCTGTGCATTGAGGTAGACCCTGAGGTGCCGCTGATAGGCATGGTCACCCGCCTTGTGTCCCACAAAGGCCTTGACCTGGTGAAGGACGCTGTGGACAATGTTATGGAATACTCCAACGCACAGATAGTTATTCTGGGCAGCGGGGACCTGGAGTATGAGAACTACTTCAAGTGGATGCAGGAGAAGTACCCCGGACGCTTTGTGCTCTGCCTGGGCTTCGTGCCGGAGCTTTCAAGGAAGATATACGCCGGAGCCGACATCTTCCTCATGCCCAGCAAGTCCGAGCCCTGCGGCCTGTCCCAGATGATAGCCCTGCGCTATGGAACTATACCGGTGGTCCGTGAGACCGGCGGCCTGAAGGACTCCATCACAGACAGTGGCGACGGCGAGGGCAACGGCTTCACGTTCATGACCTATAATGCGGGCGATATGCTACACAGCCTGCACCGTGCCATCTACGCCTACAACTCCGACAAAAAGGGCTGGGGCGTGCTGGTAGACCGGGCCATGAACTGTGACAACAGCTGGGGCCGCTCAGCGGGCGAGTATATCAAGCTGTACAAACAGATAATGGAGAGCTGAAACTGAAAAATAAGCAGTAATAAAGAGGAGCCTGGGCGCTTTACCCGGGCTCTTTTCGTTTACATTACGAACATATAAGTATTACAACTTTATTACAAAATGCTCCTTACCTTCCAAGTAACCGGGTCGTCTAATAGGTGAAAGGAGTGGAAAGTGATGGAATACCTTGATTTTAACAATAGAGCTGCCGTAGAGGAATATGAGGCCTTTTTAAGCAGCAGGAGCGCCCATTTTTTACAGTCGACCCTATGGGCCGGGGTGAAGCACCGCTGGAGGCATGAGGCCATAATATCCAGGGACAGCCACGGAAGCATCCGGGCTTCGGCGCTGGTGCTGGTAAAACGGTTTCCGCCGCCCTTCAAGCCTTTTCTATACTGTCCGAGGGGGCCGGTCTGTGACGTCACAGACCAAGAGTCCCTGAAGGATATCCTTCAGGGACTAGAGGAGCTTGCCGGCAGGTATCACGCCTACTCCTGCAAGCTGGACCCGCCCATAGACGAGACGGACAGCCGGGCTGTGTACGCGCTGCGTAATGCCGGCCTGAGGTTTACCGCCTGGCAGCCGGACGACCTGACAATACAGTGCCGCAATAACTACGTGCTGGACATAGGCGGGCGCTCGGAGGAGGAGCTGCTGGCCTCCTTTAAGAGCAAGTGCCGCTATAATATCAGGCTGGCACAGCGTAAAGGGGTCACCTGTAAGGTGTACGGCAGGGAGCGCCTTCCTGATTTCCAGCGGCTGATGGAGGAGACCAAGGACCGTGACGGCTTCGACATGCGCAGCGAGTCCTATTTTGCCCGTATGCTGGACTCACTGGGGGAGCACTGCCGACTATATCTCTGTGAGTACCAGGGGCAGGCGCTGTCAGGGGCCATATGCGTTCAGTATGGCGGCAGGACCACCTATCTGTATGGAGCCTCTACCGCGGCCCACAGGGAGGTAATGCCAAACTATCTGATGCAGTGGGAGATGATGCGCTGGGCGGTAGAGAGCGGCTGTCATACCTATGACTTCGGTGGCGTTCCCCACTGGTATGACCCGGACCACCCCAATAACGGCGTCTATAGATTTAAGACCGGCTTCAACGGCAGGCTGGAGGTATACGCCGGAGAGTTTACCCAGGTGTATGCCCACAGGTATAAGGCTGCTGTGGACCGTGCCCTGGTATGGGCGGGCTATCACAAGCTGCTTTAACCTCTTGGGGAAAAGCTAGCCAACTCCCGGAGCCTCGGCAGGGCATAGGCGAAAAAGTCCCTGTAAGCCGGGCAGAAATAGTTTTGTCCCTGAGTAGAGAGAGGCTCCCTGTCCCGGCGGCAGCCGCCCCGGCAGATAAAGGAATATTCACAGTTTCCACACTCTGCCGGACGGGATAGGGAGTCCTTTAAAAACTGCCCTGCGGCCTTGTCCAGCTCAGGGTAGCTGTTCTGCAAAATATTCCCCAGCCGCCACTGGTCAAGGCAGTAGAAATCGCAGGGGTACACCGAGCCGTCCGCCTCTATCACATGCTGAGGAGCACAGCGGCCGGACAAGCCGCAGTGTTCCGGCGGACGGCCCAGAAGCATACCAAGCAGGTTTTCAAAGTACCGCACATAGATAAAGCGCCCGTCGGTAATGTCCTTATACCACAAATCAAAAAGCTTCTTTAAAAATCCGGCAAACAGCTCAGGTGTCAGGGAGTATGGAGAGCCGCCCCGAGGCTCACAGATGGGGTCCAGGCAGGGGATATACTGCTGGTACAGCAGCTCCTCACGCCGGAAAAAGCGGTATATCTGTGTGATACTTTCCGCAACCTGTCGGGTAACCACCGTAAGTATATTAAAATCCACGCTGTGGCTTCGGAGCAGCCGGGCGGCACGCATGGTGCCGCTAAAAGTGCCGCGTCCGTTAGTATCTTTGCGGCTGCCGTCATGGATGGCCTTAGGACCGTCCAGAGAGAGGCCAATGAGAAAATTATTCTCCTTAAAGAACCTTGCCCAGGAGTTGTCGAGAGTAAGCCCGTTAGTTTGCAGAGCGTTAAATATTTTCACATTCTTAACATTATACCTGCGCTGAAACTCAACGGCCTGCTGAAAGAATTCCAGTCCCCGCAAAGTGGGCTCGCCGCCCTGGAAGCCGAAGGTGCACTGACCGTCGGCATAGTCGAGTGACTTCTTTATAAGTACCTCCAGGGTAGAAAGAGACATATGCCCATAGGAGGCCACGGTGCGGTTTTGAGCCTCGTCATGGTAGAAACAGTAGGCGCAGCGCATATTGCAGCCGCCTGAGGCGGGCTTAATAAGCAGTGAAAGAGGGGGCATGTCTGGTGCTCCTTTCATTTTGAAAAAATTCTCCAGTTATTATAGCATTTTATGAAAAAAATATGCTATACTTACAAAGAAATAAGTGGGGAATCCCCAAAAGGAGCGTGCGATTATGCGTATCATCATGTTCGACATCGACACCCTGCGTCCGGACCATCTGGGCTGCTACGGCTATGCCAGGGACACCTCCCCGGTGATTGACAGTATTGCTGCCGATGGTTTGCGTTTTGACAACTACTACTGCCCGAACGCCCCCTGCCTGCCTAGCCGCGCGTCCCTTATCTCCGGTCGCTATGGCATCCGCACCGGAGTTGTGGGACATGGAGGCACTGCCGCCGACATGCGCCTGCAGGGAACCACCCGGCACTTCAGGGACAGCGTCAGTGATAACGGCCTATTTATGCAGTTCCGCCGTGCCGGTATGCACACGGTGAGCTTTTCCACCTTCGCTGAGCGGCACTCCTCCTGGTGGTTTAATGCCGGATTCAATGAGTGCTTCAATGTAGGTAAATGCGGCAATGAGCTGGCTGGAGAGGTAACCCCCCATGTGCTGGACTGGCTGAAGCGGAAAGGGGACAATGACAACTGGTTTATGCACGTGCACTACTGGGACCCCCACACGCCCTACCGGGCCCCGGAGGAATTCGGCAACCCATTTAAGGATGTACCTCTGCCGGATAACTGGATAGATGGCAAGATATTTGCCGAACATCTGCTGCATGTTGGGCCTCACGGCGCAAATGAAATCAACATGTGGGATGACACCCATTTCGACCAGTACCCACGCCATCCCGGCGCGGTGCGTACAATGCAGGATATGCGTGACTTTATGGACAGCTACGACTGCGGTGTGCGGTATACTGACGACAATATCGGACAGGTTATAGGACAGCTAAAAGAGATGGGACTATATGAGGATACAGCAATAATCATTACCTCTGACCACGGCGAGAATCTTGGGGAGATGGGGCTGTACGCCGAGCACGGTACCGCCGACGAGCCCACCTGCCATATCCCCATGATAATCAAGTGGCCCGGCGGGCCGGAGGGTGAGACAGCCCCGGGCTTCCATGACAACGTGGATTTGGCCCCCACCATTCAGGAACTGCTTGGCACCAAATTCGTGGGAGAATATGACTATGATGGCGTGTCCTACGCCAAGACCATCACCCAGGGCAAGAACTGCGGCAAGGACCATCTGGTGCTAACTCAGTGCGCCCACGTCTGCCAACGGAGTGTGCGTTTTGACAACTACCTCTATCTGCGCACAATCCACGGCGGCTACCATCTGTTCCCAAAGGAGCAGCTATTTGATGTGGTGAACGACCCGCACCAGCTCCACAATTTGGCCGACGAGCGCCCGGACCTCTGCGATAAGGGAGCGAGGCTTATTCTCAACTGGGTGGATGAGCAGATGAAAAAATCTGAGTTTGACATAGACCCCATGTGGACAGTCATGCGCGAGGGCGGCCCCGAGCACGCAAGGGGAATGCTTGAGAGCTACATCAAGCGCCTTGAAGGTACGCCGAGGGCTTCACAGATACCGCTCCTTCGGGAGATGTACCCCAAGGGTTGAGAGTTTACCGTAATTATATTAAGTTTACATAATGTTAAAAACACCAGGCTCCTGATACCACAAATCAGGGCCTGGAATTTTTTTATATTTACCCCTTGACAAATCCTGTGTATGGGTGTATGCTTTAACTGTACTAATCGAACTAGTACAGATGGAGGTGCCAAGATGTTTGTCATCGACTACAAATGCGGCCTGCCGATTTTTGAGCAGATATACCGCAGCGTCATCACCCTAGGGGCTGCCGGAGCCTTCGGGGATAACGGACAGCTGCCGTCAGTGCGGGCCGTGGCAAAGGAGCTGGGGGTCAATCCCAACACCGTCCAGAAGGCCTACTCCATGCTTGAGAGGGATGGCCTCATACACTCCCTGCCGGGGAAGGGCTCGTTTCTCTCAAAGCCCCAGGCGGCAGTGGATAAGCGCAGGCGTGACGCACTGGATATGGCGGCTAATGCCATGAGGGAAGCCATATCCTGCGGCATAACCCGGGATGAGCTCATAGAGCTGCTTTCTGGCCTGACATACCCAGAAAAGGAGGGAAACTCATGATTAAATGTAAACAGCTTACCAAGCGCTTCGAGGAGCTGACTGCCCTGGACCAGGTGGACTTGTCTGTTCAGACCGGCAGTATCTTCGGGCTGGTGGGCTCCAACGGAGCGGGAAAGTCCACACTTCTGCGCATTCTCGCGGGGGTGTACCGTGCCGACGGCGGTACGGTGACCGTGAACAGCCAGTCTGTCTTTGAGAATAGGGCGCTCAAGTCAAAGCTCCGTTTCGTGCCCGACGAGCTGGCGCTTCCGGCGGGACAGAACCTGCTGAGTATGGGGAAGCAGCTCTCCAGGCTCTACCCAAGCTGGGACGAGGCATGGTTTACGGAATTGTGCCAGCGCTTCCCGGTAAACGAGAAATCCCGCTTCCAGGCGCTCAGCAAGGGCAACCGGCGGCAGGCCGGGATTATACTGGCCTTAGCCAGCCGCCCGGAGGTACTGCTTTTGGATGAGGTCTTCGACGGCATAGACCCGGTGATACGCAGGCTTGTCAAGCAGCTTATCGCCCAGGAGGTTGCCGACCGGCGCATGACCGTGGTGCTGGCGTCCCATAACCTTCGGGAAATGGAGGACTTCTGCGACACCCTGGCCTTTCTGCACAAGGGCGGACTCATCCTTGAGAAGGAACTGGACGAGCTCTCCCTGCACCTGCAGCGCGTCCAGGCAGTGTTTGAAAAAATGCCGCCTATCGACAGCCTGAAGCAGAAGCTCTGCATTACCACCTACGAACAGACCGGCTCACTTATCACCTTCGTGGCCCGGGGCACCAAGGAGGATGTGCTGGCGGCCCTGGAACAGTTCGGCCCCACCTTTAAGGAGACAGTACCGCTGTCCCTTGAGGAAGTATTTATAAGCGAAATGGAGGCGGCAGGTTATGACATTGACAAAATCCTTGGATAAGCGCGGCGGCTTCACATCCGTGTTCATATGGCAGCTAAGGCGCACCCTGCCCGCTGCCGTAATATACTGGCTGCTGATGGCAGGCGTAACCCTCTGGGACTCTATCGTAAGGCGTGGGGTTGATGACCATGTCCATCTCATGGAGATATTTATTACCGGATTTGCCTTCTACATGCCCATTATGTGCCTGGGGGACTGCTTCTCCCGCAGGCAGGCCGACTACATCAATGCCCTGCCGGTTCCCCGGGGGGAGCTGTATCTTGCATCCGTACTAAACGGCCTCTGGCAGATACTTCTCCCTATCATACCCTGCCGGCTCTTTACAGCCTGGATGTCATCCTATGGTTTAGGCGGCTACCACATCAGAAGCCTGACTACGGTAGCCATAGCCTTAGTGGGCTTCTCCTTTATGATGGCGGCGCTCTCGGGGACGTATCATGGCTATATTATGGCATCGGCGGCACACCTTATTTGTTGGCGGGTCATAGTTTTTTGCAGCATGGCCTTGGTAGACCACACCATACCTAGGGTGTATAGCCATGGGAATAGCATGGATTTCTTCCAAATCCTATTCTCACCGGTGGGGGTAGAGTTTCAGCACCCCGCCGGCTTCACGAGGACGGCCATATTCATCTGGCTGCCAATCCTCGGGGCCCTCTGCGGCTATGCGGGGTATCATCTCTATAAGCGCCGCAAGAGCGAGTGGGCAGGCCACTTCGGGCAGTGCGTTCTGCTGGAGCGGGTCCTGCGCACAGAGCTGACCCTTGGGGCAGGCCTGCTGACGGTCTCAATATTAGCCGGCAGCTCAAATTACTGGAGGGTGGGCGGCCTTGGCATTCCCATTACCCTTGGGGGCATGGTCCTGGCAATGGTGGTGGTGTTCCTGATACTGGAGCTGGTCTGGCACCGGAGGCTGAAAGCCCTTCTCAGCCATGCCATATCCATCGGCATTTCCGGGGCAATGATGCTCGGGGGGATAATCCTGGTTTCCACAGGCCTGGGCCTTGACACGGATATCCCGGAGGTCTCAGAGATAGAGAATGTGAGCATGAACTTTCATTATCCTGTAAATGTCAGCGACATGAACGGATACTGGGGCGCAGAGCCTATTGAGCCCCGGCCCGTAATCAGGACTGAGATATCTGAAGGAGAGGTAATAGATGAACCGGCGCCGTTTAGTCTGACGGATTGTCTCTGGAGCCCGGAGACGCTGGACAAAGTGCACGAGCTCAATAAAAAGTATATAGAACTGGAGCGCGCCGCCCAGTACCCATATCTCCCCGGGCGCGTGGCTTATCGGAATCAGGAGGAAATATTTATATCCTATCACGTCACAAATCATGACCCGGACGGCATGCCCTCCTACAAGAACGTGTCGGTATGCTACAGGGGCCCGGTAAATTCTAAGACCGAGCCCATCCTGGAGGAGATTAGGAACCTGCGCCGGGAGATAATAAAAAGCGACGAGTTCGTATACGGTCAGATGCCCCTCAACGCCATAGACGCGGTAAAGACAGTTAGCAGGTTAAAGCCAAAAGGGGAGTTCTATACTGGATTTACCGTCACCGAGTCGGATATCTCCGCTATTAAGGACTATAAAGGGCTGGACGAGCTGCCCAAGGACTTCCTGACGCGCCTTGAGGAAGCTATGAGCGAGGACTTCCGCAACGGCCGCTTCACCACCTATGACGGTGTGTTGGAAGCCGACTACCAGATATACCAGCTGGGCTACGGCGGCGAGTTCACTGCCCGGGGTGGCCTTGCCATTGACAACGGGGAGTACAAACCGGCAAAGGGCATGAAGCTGAAACTGCACGAGTATGACTACAACGATTCTACCTTCCTGCCAAACGTCCTGCGGGTGACAAAGGAAATGCCAGCCACTTACGGATATCTTGAGACGCTGTACAGCTAAAGGACAGCTAAAATAGAAGCACCCCCTCCGGTGATGAATCGGAGGGGGTGCTTCTGCCTTAGGTTATTCGCTTGTCAAGGTCCCTGGCCCTGCCGCCGTTGGCCTTAATCATCTTTCGCCAGCCCATTTCCCCGGCCAGCTTATACATGAGTCTTGGTATGCCCAGGGTAACATACCTGTTTTCCTGCCTGGAGCCGGAGCCTATATTTTCAGCCAGCTCCCGGAGGGCCGCGTCCACCGGGCCAGCAGGCCCATTGCCCAGCTTCGCCAGCGTGGAGAGCGCCCCGCCGCCTCCGGTGCCCACGCCGCCGCACCACCGGCAGCCCGCCCTTGCACAGAAATTCTCGATGATTTCCAGCGCGGGCCTGTTCTGCCGCCCCTCGTAAAATCCACAGTTCACCACTGCATACACCTTCGGCTGCTTCTCCCGGGCAAGCGGCTCAAGCTCTGTAAGGCACGCCAGCAGATGTGAGGGCACGCTGTCTACATATAGCGGGAAGGCAAATACCCATACATCCCCTTCAGCCAGTGTTTTTAGGCTTTCAGTCCCGGGCTCCGGGCCGTGCAGGTCTGTCATGGCAGGCTCGGCTCTCATATGCCCCTTTAGGATATCCAGCAGAGTTCCGCTGGCGCTGCCGCTGTGTTTGGGGCTGCCGTTTATCAGTACAGTCATAGTGTAACACCCTCCAATTCCTCAGGGCCCTGAAAGAACCTTACCGGCCCCGCGCCGCCGTCATAGTTGACCGCGTTTGCCTGCACAATCCTCTCTGCCGTGGCCCGCTCAGCCTCGGTGATATCCGGGCCGTAGAAATATGCCGAGACCGTCAGCCGGTTTTCATACCGGCGTCTATGGTGCATCTCGCCGCCTCGCACGGCAAAATAGGGGTGTATATAGGATATGGCCCGGTCCAGCACATTCTTGACAAAGGGGCTGGTGCAGCCGTATACACATCTGCTCACAAGGATGAGCTCGCTGCATTTGCTCAGGTTCCTGCCGGTCAGCTCGCAGCCGTCATGTATGACGCACACCCCCGGAGTCTTTATCCAGCAGCCGAAACAGCCAACACAGTGCCGGAAAGGCCTGCCGGGCCCGATGAGCTTGTATTCACCGTCCACGCGGCAGGGGAGGGTCTCAAGGTCGGTTATTATAAGTTTCATATATACACCTCGGCGGATAGTTTTCACAGAGCAGGAATTTAGTTCTCGCTGAACTCTGAAAGCAGCAGTCCATCGTTTCTCTCCAGCGCCCAATTAATGCTCCACTGGTTTGAAAACAGCAGCAGGTAACGCCCCTTTAAATCCTGCACCTTCTTGGTATCGGAGGTGAGGTTCAGCTTCCTGAGCGCCGTCTCGTCCATGCCCTCGTTATCTATCCAGCGTATAAAGGAGTATGGGAGGGTCTGCATATACACCTCTACGTTATACTCATTCTCCATGCGGTACTGGAACACGTCGAACTGCAGGCTGCCCACCACGCCCACAATAATTTCCTCCATGCCGGAGTTTATCTCCTGGAAGATTTGTATAGCGCCCTCCTGGGCAATCTGGTTTGCGCCCTTAACGAACTGCTTGCGCTTCATGGTGTCCTTCTGCCGCACAAGACTGAACAGCTCCGGCGCGAAGGTGGGTATGCCCTGAAACCTAAGCTTTTTCCCCGGCGCGCATAATGTGTCGCCGATGGAGAATACCCCCGGGTCGAATACGCCGATAATGTCCCCGGCATAGGCTTCCTCAATAATCTCCCGGCTCTGGGCCATGAGCTGCTGGGGCTGGCTGAGCTTCATGCGCCGGCCCCCCTGCACATGCTCCACCTCCATGCCCTTCTCAAATTTGCCGCTGCAAAGGCGGATAAAAGCTATCCTATCCCTATGGGCCTTGTTCATATTTGCCTGTATCTTAAATACGAAGGCAGAGAAGTTATCGTCGAAGGGGTCCACCGTAGCGCCCTCGGCCTGGCGTGAGAGCGGCGGGGGTGTGAGCTTTAGAAACTGCTCCAAAAACGGTTCAACACCGAAGTTCGTCAGCGCCGACCCAAAGAACACCGGCGAGAGCTTACCGTGCCG
>Ga0224742_10491_pt1 | contig 10458 bp, 9 predicted proteins | sample LIM_E_Water_Neg_FD_161631 | JGI IMG/M metagenome (GOLD analysis project Ga0224742, IMG submission 161631) | Enriched cells from gastrointestinal tract of the lab mouse from Pacific Northwest National Laboratory (PNNL), Richland, Washington... | ecosystem: Host-associated > Mammals > Digestive...
TATTACCTCTTCCTGCCAGTCTCTTGCCACCTTTGGATTTTTCTGCCGCAAATGGGAATAATCTGCAGCAATAATATCTACCCTGTGTCCGTGCCGAATCCACTCCTTGGCCATATAATAGGGACGAAATTCCATTCCCATATCCACCGAACCAGCATAATGGTTAATTAGTACAATATTCATTTCGCCCACACCTTTTCCAGTTTTCTTGCCAGTTTCCTGTAAGTAAAATTTTCCTCTATGGCCTTTTTCCCCTGCTCTCCCATTTTTCTGCGGCATTCTGGTTCCATACAGGCCAAATCCATTATGGATTTTACTATTTTATCGATCTCTCCGGCTTTCGTTACATAGCCACATTGATATTCTTCCACAGGCGTTCTTTTTGTGGTCACGCTTAAAATTATAGGCTTCCCACCCATCATGGCATCAAACATCTTGTTCATATTGATACCATATCGATACAAAGGCGAATCCTTTGTGCTGATAAATATACAATCAAAATAGGTCAATAAATCCGGGACCTGAATCTTTGCCACAGAATCTAAAAACCACACGTTTTCCAGCCTTTCTCTTTTGGCTGTCTCAATCAGCTTTGGCTTTTCCACCCCATCTCCTGCCAGAACAAAAGCAAATTTGGGATTATCCTTTAGCCTTTCTGCACAGGCCAGAAGAACATCTAGGCTATTGGACAATGCGTGTCCGCCAAAATAGCCGACAATAAATTTTTGTTGTTTCTTCAGTTTCTCAAAAACTGCCTGATGACCTGCGGGAATCTGTTCCCTGCCCTTCCATTCTGACTGGGCTATTCCATTGGGAATGTAAATAAATTTCTCCTTTTCCATTCCATGGACCATCATATGCTGGCCTGCATAAGGCATCATGGAAATAACTTTGTCTGAATTTTTATAAGCGCTGTCCTCTGCCATCTGAAGAATTCGGACAAATGGATGCCGTTTGGACATATTTCCAATTGTAGTCAAAGTTTCCGGCCATATGTCATGGACTTCATGGTATAATTGAACCTTCAAATGTTTTCCTCCGTCTTTTCTTTTTCCTGTTTTTCCTGGAGCGTGTCTGAAAAATGCTTTAACCCTCTTCCCCCAGCACTTTTTTGATTGTTCCACACATCAAACCAAGTTCCTCCAAAAAGCAAAATTCTTTCAATGCATCCAGATTATATTTCATTTTTTCCGGCAAAATTTTCTGAACATAAATTACATCTGGAGAAGTCTTTTCTTTTGTCTCCCTTATCCCTTTCTCCAACAGACGGTCCTCATCCTTAAAGACAATGCTTGCCCTGGAAGTCACTCCTGCCGGCATCAGCAAAGTGGCGTACATTTCCTTTGTATATTGCTTTACATACCGGACCACCTCTGGTCTGGTTCCCACAAAGCTCATTTCCCCCTTCCAAATATTCATAAGCTGGGGCAGCTCATCTAACCGGTATTTCCGCAGCCATCTCCCAGCCCTTGTAATCCGCGGATCTTGACCAACTGTCACCAGACTGCCTGTCTGATCTGCATTCTCTGCCATGGTACGGAATTTATAAATCCAGAAAATTCTTCCATATTGTGTCACTCGCTTTTGGATATAAAAAATGGGGCCTTTGGTGTCCAGCTTAACCCACAGAGCCACAATCAGAAAAACCGGAGCCAGCAAAAAAAGCAGGATGGTTGATACAAAAAAATCAAAAATCCGTTTTATAAAAAGTCCAATAAAATGGCTTTTCAAGGCTTTGTAGTAAGGAAAAACCTCTTTTGTCCGCATAAACTTTGGAAGCTCCTCCCATTTGCATAACATGCTATGTCGTTTCATTTCTCTCCTCTAATCTATCACTAGTATGACCCACACAGCTTCATGATCTTTTGCAGTCCGTTTTCTAACTCTTTCTTCTTGTGTTCATGGTCTGATTTGACATTAACAAACAAGAAAACCTCTCCGTCACATACTCCACCTGTTCACTTGTCAGACAAGTATGGAGAGGCAAGGTAATCTCATTTTCATATTGATGATAAGCATTGGGATAATTGTTCATATCAAACCCCATATTTTTGTAAGCCGTATGAAGAGGCAATGGTTTATAATGAACATTAGCAGCAATTCCAAACTCTGCCAGCTGATGGATCAGGGCATTCCTCTCCCTGCATCCATATCCATTCACTCTTGTCAAATACAAATGCCCGCTGGAACTTCTCTCCTCTGTGAAATGTCTCAAATACTGAACTGGCAGCTTTTCACATGCTCTATCGTACTGTTCAATGATCTCTCTCCTCCGTTTCAGCAGTTTCGGATACCGCTTTAGTTGTGCCAAACCAATGGCTGCCATAAGATCTGTCATATTGCACTTGTAACCAGGAGTCACAATATCATATTCCCATGCCCCCTTCTGTGATTTGGCCAGAGCATCCTTTGACTGGCCGTGAAGAGAAAGAAGCATATATTGACAATAGATCCACTCATCCTCCACTCCAACAACCGGATTCCACACCACAGCTCCCCCTTCTGCTGTGGTCAGGTTCTTGACTGCATGGAAGGAGAAGCTGGTAAAATCAGCTGCCTCCCCGCACGCCTTTCCCTTTCTTAAAGCTCCCAAGGCATGAGCTGCATCTGCCAGAACCACAATCCGGCCAAAGGCATTTTGAATGTCATTGTTTCCATGAAACAGATGTTTTTTTGCTTCCACAATCTCATAAATCCGATCATAATCACACATCACTCCGGCAAGATCTACCGGAATAATTACCTTCGTCCGCTCTGTAACAGCCTGTTCCAGTTTTTCATAATCCATCTCATAAGAATCCATAGCTGTATCCACCAGAACAAGCTTTGCACCCACATGGCAGACAATACTTGCGCTGGCTGTATAAGTGTATGCGGAGGTGATTACCTCATCTCCTTCTCCCACTCCCAAAAGACGCAGAGTCAGCTCCATACAGGCGGTTGCCGAGTTTAGGCAGACTGCTCTTTGCCTATGTACAAACCGGGCAATCTGTCTCTCAAATTCCTTTGTCCGGGGTCCTGTGGTAATCCACCCGGACTGAAGGGCTGCTGTTATTTCCTCAATCTCCTTTTCCGTAATATCCGGCGGAGAAAATGGTACCTTCATTGATATTTCTCCCTATTCTTCTGGTTTTTTATAAATAAATCTTCTATCTACATCGTTTCCCGAAATGGCCGATACGTCCCCACCACCTCTGCCACCAACTGACGAATGTCTCCTTCCTCCCCATAACTGGCATCCATCAGCTCCCTTAGCTGCACCAGAAAACGGTCTGTATCAAAAGGGATGGGAGACCCAATATGAATCAGATGGTTGGGTGTAGTCTTCATCCCCTCCTCCTCCATAAGCTTCTCCTCATACAGCTTCTCTCCCGGCCTTAATCCCACATATTCAATGGGAATATCCACATCCGGCTTGTATCCAGACAGCTTAATTAAGTTCTTTGCCAAGGTATCAATCTTTACTGGTTCCCCCATATCCAGCACAAAGATCTCACCTCCTTTGGCAAAGGTTCCTGCCTGTAATACCAGACTCACGGCCTCAGGAATCGTCATAAAATACCGGGTGATGTCCGGATGAGTCACCGTCACTGGTCCTCCGGCTGCAATCTGTTTTTTGAAAAATGGAATCACAGACCCATTGCTTCCCAACACATTTCCAAAACGGACTGCCACAAACTCGGTTTTTGCCCAGACTGCCCCCTTTCCATTTGCTGCTTTTTTTACATCTGCTGCCGTTTCCTCTCTTCCCCCGCCAGCGGCCTTCACACCCTCATCTCCCGCCATCCCCCGCATACTCCCATCTTCATCACAAGAATGGACATGAAGCATAGGCAGTTCCTCTTCCCTCCCCGCCTTCACCATCTCATCAAAGGCTTGAATCACCATCTCGCACAGCCGCTTGCTGGCTCCCATAATGTTGGTGGGATTCACCGCCTTGTCCGTGCTGATCAGAACAAATCTTTTACATCCATTCTTCATGGCTGCATAGGCAGTCTTGTATGTTCCCAACACATTGTTTTTAATGGCCTCTCTTGGACTGTCCTCCATCAAGGGAACATGCTTGTGAGCCGCTGCATGGTACACCACTTCAGGCCGATACTGGGCAAACACCTGGTTAATCCTGCGGCTGTCCCTCACTGACCCGATCAATACCTCCATGTTTAATTTTGGATATTTTGCCTTTAACTCCTGCTGAATCTCATAGGCATTGTTTTCATACACATCAAATAAAATCAACTGTCCTGGATGATGTCTTGCAATCTGCCTGCACAATTCGCTTCCAATGGAACCCCCTGCCCCAGTCACCAGGATGGTCTTTCCATTCAGATACCGAAACACCTCCTCCAAATCCGTCTGAATTGGTTCCCTTCCCAAAAGGTCCTCAATGGCCACCTCCTTCATATGGCTGATTGCCACTTCCCCTTTTGCCAGCTGATACATTCCAGGCAGAATCTTCATTTCACATCCAGTTTCCTTACAAATATTTAAAATATCCCGACTCTCTTCTGCACTTGCGCTGGGAATGGCAATCAATATTTTGTCTGCATGATAATTGTCCACACTTTTTAAAATATCCTCCCGCCCTCCCACAATGGGAACTCCATCCATAAAACGGCCCCATTTATCTGGATTGTCGTCTATAATGCAGCAGACCCTCTCATCACTTTCCTTTGCCTCATGTAAGTCCCGCAAAATCATCTGTCCCGCTGCCCCTGCCCCAATTAATATTACTCTCCTGTTGTTTTCCCGACCGTTCTCCTTTTTCCGGATTCCCCAAAACAAAAAGAAAAAACGATAGGAAAAACGGACTGTCACCAATAAAACAGCCTGGAGTGTCACTCCAAAAGCATAATAAAACAAGGGCATCCAGTGAATTGCTCCACTCTGCAGCCAATGACATACCGCCGTAATTCCAGCAATATGAAATGCCGAAACAATCGCCACAGACGCCATCACTCCGGCCAATTCCTTGTAACTGGCAAACCTCCAAATACTTTTATACAGCCGAAAGTACGAAAATACCCCAATGGAAAACAAGGAATAAATTGGTGCAAATTTAAAAAATGCTTCCAGATAATAACCTGGTATCAGACTGTATTGGCAGTCAAACCGAAGCCATAACGCAAGAAAAAAAGAGCCGTTCACAGCTCCTATATCATAAAAAAGCAGACCAATATCCGTAACCTGCCAATTTCTTTTCAGCGACAATTTTGTTTCCGTATTTTTCATCTTATTTCTTCCGGAATCCTCTCATTTTCCTTAACAACCGTTCATGCCTTTCCTTCACAACGGTTCAAATTTAATTTATTGTATGCAGTCCTCCCCTTCATACAGAAGCTTCCGGTCTTCATCCTCCTTTAGCATAATTCCCATTACAATGGCCCTATCTTCTCCCCATAATCTGTGGCGAACCATAGCATACCGCTTTTTAAACTGGTACCGCTCAATCTGCCCACGGCAGGCCAAAAGAGGCTCGGACACTTGGCATACCTGCCCCTTGTCGTCTTTCCCCACATAAGAAAGCCGTACCATATGCTCCTTTCCTGACAGCCTCATTAGAAAATCTCCATCTTCTTTCATTAACGGCAACAGGCTCAAATCCCCTCTGCCCAGACAGCTTTGTACCACCGGAATTTGTTTCAGCTGCTCCAAAAGAGCTTGTTTTTTTTGCCCTGCTTTACAGGTAAGAAACACACATCCCGGAAATAACGTCTCTACATGAACCACACTCCTTTGTTGCTTTCTCCAAATCCGTTCCTGGTAAATCACAAAGCACTCCTCATACAACATGGCTGGAACTGCTCTTTGAATCTTTCTTACCAATTCCTCTTCCCTTCCCACCCATGTTTTCATCAAATACCACACCATGCAAATCCCCCTTCAGCACAATCCCTAGCAACACATGTTTCTCTTCTCCGTGAATCATAAGCTTCACAAGCGCATACCTTTTTCCAAAGCGAATCCGCACAATCTGGTCTGCACACTCTGCCAAAGGCCCTTTTATCTGAAATATTTTTCCCTGGCCATCTGTATCCATATAAGAAAGCCGTATTACATAATCCTCATCTAAAATCTGCTTCAGAAAATCCGCCTCCTCTTTTTCTAAAGAAAGAAAGGCAAACTCGTCAGCTGCCAACATCCGGGCCATAGCCGGCAGTTTTTTGAGACAAAAAAACAGAGCCTTTGGCTCCTTAGAAGTAATAAACACATATCCAGGAAAGGTGTGTTTTACATGTATCAAATTCTGCTGCCGCCGTCTCCAAAGCTGTTCCTGACGCACCACAAAACAGGTCCCATACAGATAGTCAGGAACCAGTTTATGCACAAGATCCACCAGCTTTTCCTCTTCTCCGGTTCTGGTCTGCAATACATACCATTGCATAAGCTTCCTCCTATACTTCCCCTTTCATCCACCTAAAAAGGGCAGGCTTCGCCCTATCCGCACTGAATTTAAAACAGTCCGAACATCTAAATCAATGATCAACTTCCCCATTGTCTATGAAGCCATTTGGAAAAACGCAGCCTCAAAGCTCACGATTTTCTCTCCTGGTTTTGTAAAAAGTTAAATCCCCCACTGCAAACACAGCACTTGGCTCATTGCTCGCGGAAATAAAAGTTCTCAGTGTAACAAAATAAGGAATTGTGTTACACTGAGATGACAATGAAAAAAGCAAAAAATATTGATTTTATAAGGATTTGGGGGACATTTTAATGATCAACGCAAAGAATGTATAAAAATACAGTTCATACTTATGGTCTGCCATTAGGACTTGCATAAAACCAAAACCACAAAAATCCAAAAAGAATTTCTTAAGAAATTTCCCCCTGTTTTTCCAGAAATTCTTAACTCTTTCCCCTGAAAAAACCTTGCAATCCGAAAAAAAGAATGGTATCATAACAACGTGCTGTGAGTGTAACACAATTCCTTATTTTGTTACACTCAACTCCGACTTTTTGCATATTTTCTTATATTTTTGAATATTTTTACCTTTTGTCTTTCCCGCCTTAACACCTAACTTGGAACAATATTATATTTCTTACTTAAAAAATTATTCCCACCTACTCTGCATCAATTACCTTCAGAGATATTGTCTTTTATCAATTAAATCTTGACTGTTGGCGGTATTTCCTGTTTTGCCAATCATATTTTTGTTACCCCTATTTGGGTATGAAGTGGCTCATTTCTTGTGAAAATTAAAAAATTGAAGAAACTAACTTTTTAATGTTCTATGTATTAATATGGGGTATAATTTTTTCAGAAGAACAAGATGTGATAAACCGAACCTGTAACAGAACACTTGACCGGATTATTGAAACGATTTCCTTCCCTATATATATAACCAATCATAATCCTACCCATAAACTGCATTTAACACGGACTCTAAAGCAAAAAGTGTTATTTATACACTCCTGATGTGAATTACCTTAATCATGGTCTAAAGCCAATGGAATTGCGGTAGCCGTTATTTCAAAAGAACATACATTTCTGTAACATCCATCTTTATAAATCTTACTTTTGTACATCCCTTTCCGTTTAAAACCACATTTCTCAAACATCCTGCGGGATACCATGTTATTTTCCAGGATGTTGGCACGAATACAATTTAGTTGAAGTTCACAAAACGCATAACGAACCAAAGCATTTACTGAGTCTGCCCCATATCCTTTGCCCCGAACCATTTTTAAAAGTTTTATATAAATCTCCGCCATACCATTTCTTTCATCCACATTAGAAAGGATCAAAATTCCCAAACTGGTCTCTGGTTTTTCTTTATTTGCAACAACACAGCGCAAACTTCTGGCTGAGTCGGATTGGGAACGAAACCAATCCATCTGATGATCATAAGATACAGGACTGGAATATCCTCCTGTTACCTTTTCCGTCTCTGAGTCTTTGATCAAATTCAGCAACATCTCTTTGTCCTGTTCTCTCATTTCCCGAAGAATCACTTTATCGCCTTCAATATTCATACGTTCCTCCCCTGACAACAGACACGGCCGTATTATCTTCTGCTGTGATATGTATTTGCTATATTGTGTAATTCCTTCGCCCAATCCCCACAAGACGAAATCATATGTTTTCCTTGTCTCTCTTCTATGATTTAAAACCCGCCTGCATATATCTCCTCGTAAAAAATGACTATGCGTTTCCACATAGCCATTTGTGTAGTAACTCCGTTAGAGTTCCTAACGCTTTTAGCAATCCAGTTTGTGGCAAGACTCACCACTAATAGTATAATAGCATAATTCTGAAAATAGTCAACTTTTTTTCAGAGCCTTTTTCAATGATAGCAAGACCATTTTTACTACATGGAATCTATTGTATTTTTGTATAATAACAAATTCTATATTATTTCTCCAAAGACATCTTCTTATATATCTGCTCCCAGTTATAGTCTGGTCCACACCCTTTTGCTGCTTTACAGATTTTTTGAATCACCTCTAATTCCTCCTCCAGCTCCTCTGAAATCGTCTCTGGCGATTTTTTCTTTCGCAGCTTCCGACATACCAGCTGAATCAGTTTTTTCTCACTTCCCTGAGTAATTCCCATCGTAATTCCTTGATTCATTCCCTGCTCCACTCCACTGTCAAAACCATCCTGAAAAATCATCTGACTTACCAAATTCATCTTAATCTCTCCCTTCACCCGCTTTGCATAAGCGGGGTCTAGTATCTTGTCTGTAAACGTCAAGATTCCGGCTATTACCTGCGCTCCCTGCCTGCGGTCTTCCATCTTCTTTGCCAGTTCGATTGCCTTTTGAATGTACTCCTGCTTCTCCTTCTTTCCTTTTATGGTCAGCGGCAGGATCATCAGCTCCATTCGTTCCGTTACATTTAATTCTTCTCCCCCTGACACCTTTTCCTTTAACCGACCATAAATCTCTTTTGTGTTTTGATGAATCAAATACGATGCTTCCACCTGAATCACCACTCCGCCTAAATCATAAACCTCCTGGGCCTGACTCACATCTGCCGTATAAATCACCAGGATTTTCAGCTTCTTCAACTGATCCAGACTCTTTTGATTGGCATAGCGGCGCATAATCCGCGCCACATAATTCAAATACTTCACAAAATTTTCCCGGCTAAATTCCGACTCATAATCCAATATGGCCACTGCACCATCCTCCATCTTAAACAGATTGTCCAGACGCAGCTCATTGCTCTCCACTGCTGGCAGATTGGTAGGCAGAAGACCTACCACCTTCTTTTCTGGCAGACCAAAGGGACCAAGATAGTTTCCCACCAAAAGTTCTGCGGTCAGTTTGGAGGCAATATCCTTATTTTGATATGCGATTCCTCCCATATGCACTTCTTTCCTTTCATTATAATGTATTTTTTCTATCTATTGCAAGAGCCTAAGACGAAAAATCGTCCTTTTTTCTTCTGATAAACCTCCTCTCTGTACGATTTTGATTTTACTTCTGGAAAATTGACTTTATACACAGTCACAAAAATAAGAACTTTAGGAATTTACCAGAGAGAATCTCCGGTAATGATATACTAAGTATAGTTGACAGCCGGACGACTGTCAACTACTTTATATTTTTTTCATTAAGATAAAAGAATCACCATTTATTTGAACATATCTTTTAAGGCATCCGCAGCTTTCGATATTCCATCTACGGTTATCTTTGCCTTTACCCCATCAATAATTTTCATTACAACATCATCTGGCAGATCGATACCAATTACTTTTTCGATTGCCTTTACAGGCTCCTTTTCAAATTGTTCTTTGATATCCGGATTGTTTGAAATCTCCTCTATGATCTTATTGATCTGTCCTTTAATATCCATTGCTTATTCCTCCATAATTTATATATCTGGCATATCTTCTCCATGGGTTTTTTCATTTATAAAATATGCCTTTTTTATTGTGACTTTATTGTACAATACATTGAAATAAATTTCAACAAAATCATAAACTCTATTTTCTTCAATCCTGCTACCCTTTATGGATAAGAGATACCTATTCCTTCTTACTCAACCTTTGTTCCAGCCCTTCTTTATAATATTTGTTAAATAAATTTACCACCTTCACCGCATTGGTAAGACTCATCTCATTATCATTTTCCATAATCTTCTGAAATTTATCCGCATATTTATCATAGTCCTCCTCTGGATGAGCCGCCAGACTAATCTCCCGTCCCAAATTACAAAGAGCAAAATAAGTAATCTCTCTCTGTAAAAGCTTCGCCCCATAGCTGCTGTTCTTTGCCACATGACTCAAAATAATAACAGACGCCGAAGCAAACAATCCTGCCACTTTAAAAGAGGTCTCCCAAAAGCCAGGAATGCAGCTTAATCCAATCAAAAGAGTGGTCAATGTAGGCATACAAGACAACATATGGTTGATGATTCCTACTCTTTTTTCATATCCTTCTCTTTTCTTTTTGTATTCTTTCTGATATTGATCTACTTCATCTTTCAGCTTTTTCAGTTGATCTGACTTAT
>Ga0224742_10495_pt1 | contig 10427 bp, 8 predicted proteins | sample LIM_E_Water_Neg_FD_161631 | JGI IMG/M metagenome (GOLD analysis project Ga0224742, IMG submission 161631) | Enriched cells from gastrointestinal tract of the lab mouse from Pacific Northwest National Laboratory (PNNL), Richland, Washington... | ecosystem: Host-associated > Mammals > Digestive...
TTTAGACTGCGAATATAGGAATGTCATTTGGGGGAAACAGACGGTTTTTCCTTAATCCCCGTTATTTTCCATTGACCATGTATTTGACTGCGAATATAGGAATATCGTGATATTTTCCTTAATTCTTAGACATCAATGGCCTGGAAAAGCTTGTAAAAGCCTTGACAAACCTACATCCAAATGATATAAGTAAAAAGTCAATATGTAATTTTGCATTTATTTTTGTGAAAATTTACCATGTATTGAAGTACATTGCTTCATGATAAAACACGCTGCGGAACTAAACATGCGGCAATTTATCTCGATGGCATTTGAAAATCCACAAGGGCTTTATTCAAATAATCATTAAAGGGCTTCATCAAGCGAAACATTTCCGCCGCCTTCTGTAAAAAGGCTTCCCCATCGGCAACCTCCCCATCCTGTACCGGGTATTCCAAGAACCAGCTTTTATATTTTAAGTATTCCGCCTGAGGGTGCTCTTTGTCATACCCAGCGGGAACATTCTTCAATGAGGTTCCCTTTACCTGAAAATGTTCTTGAAATACGCTCTCATGAATCATTTCATTCCATTCCTGGTCATGAAGGGAAATATAATCACGCACCATTTTTGTTGCATCCTTCCACATATCTGCAAACAGGCCGCCTCCCAAAAAGGACTCCCCACCTGGCTTGATCATCACATAATATCCCACTGGAATCGGCAGCTTCCCTTTGGATGAGATATGTGCACGAAACGCCGGATTGTAGGGAGATTTGTCATGGCTGAACCTGGTATCCCGCATTAATTTAAAGGTAAGCGATTTCGGCTCGTTCTGCAGGACGGAGGAATCAAATTCCCCTATTTTCAAAATAAGATCCTGTATCAATTCCTCAAACTGCGCATTGGCCTCTTTGTATGCCGCTTTATTTGCGTGAAACCATTCTCTGTTATTATTCTCTTTCAAATCCATCAGATATTTTAACATTAATTCTGTATTCACTTATCGGCCCTCCTATGCGTTCCCTACCACGGAAAAAGACGTACTGTTCAAAAAATCTACAATAAATTGTTTCAGGCTTTCCGGCGGCTGATACATTTTACAGAAGGAAAATTTCTGGGACAGATCGTCAATTTCTTCCATGGCTTCCTTCACTTCTACCATTTCTTTCGGCACAGCGGCCGTAAAATCCAAATGTGCCGGATTGATTCTATGATTTTGGATCGCATAGTTCACACGGTCTTTGCAGCGGCATGCACCGTCTCCATAGGCTCCGCAATATTCCTTTAAGAATTCCGCCACTTTTTTGCGAATCCTTGAAAGACGCTGACGATACGCCTCCGGCGTCATCCCCAGAATATCCCCGGCCATCCGGCTGTCCACCCGAAACATGGTCCCCAGGATAAAAATACATCGGCTTTCCGTATCGAGACACTGGAGCATTACATTTGTACAGGAAAGCTTCAATTCTTCCGCCAAAATGGACTGTTCCACATTTTGCGTCAGATCCGGCACATCCCGGATGTTTGCATTCTTGATATCGTCCCCATAGAATTCAAAACTTAAGGGAAACTTGGCAAACATATGCTTCTTATAATTTTTCAAATGGTTTGACGCAATGGAAAATACCCAGGTGGAAAAGGAGCTTTCTCCTTTAAAGGAGGATAAATGGGTAATCACTTTCAGCAGGATATCCTGGGAAGCGTCTTCCGCATCCGGAAAAGTTCCAAGCATACGTAAAGAAAGGTTAAAAACCAGATCCTGTATGCTGAAAATCACGGTTTCCAGGGCCTTTTTATCTCCCTCTGCCGCTGCTTGGATCATCGTCCATAGTTCGTCGTTTGTAGGTTGCTTCATAATACCTCTTTCCTGAAGTGCAAATGATATTTGATACGGGTTCTCTTATCCTAAGTGTACAAGAGGGTATTATTTCTTTGCGGCACTTCTTGGCAAAGTTTTCCCGTATATAAGATTGGACAACTTGTTACTGTCTGTGTGACAGGGAAAAAGGATTTTATAATACCTTGGTCTTATTTTTTACTATTTCCCAATATCCGCTCTTGGGAGACCCATGCCGAATCAGTATTCCACGTTCCCTCAATAATTTTATATTTTTTTCAATAGAACGTGATGAAACAGATAACTCTTCTCCTATCGCTTTCGCCGATATTCTATTGTTTTGATGAATCATTTTCAGTAATTTCCTTTGTATTTCACTTAGGCCATAAAGCTCCTTCTCCGAACTTTCTCCGAACCTTTTCCTCTTATTCCCCATTTCTTCTCCGAACTTTCTCCGAACTTTCTCCGAACCTTTTCGGTTTCTGTTCCGATCCTCTTCTAAATCTTCCCTCACAATTCTTGGAAAATTTTCAGGGAAGTTTACTCCAAACTCTGATACCAACAATGGCTGGTCACGAAATAAATTTACTCTGAACATATCATCAAAAACCTGAATCTCCGGTATTGGAAGTCCGTAGTTTTCAGCCGACTCCTTTATTCTTCGTATGCCAGTTCCCCAGGCTTCCACGATCCCCATTTGGTTCAAAATATTAGCAATCGTTCTATTCCTAAGCTTTGAATGTCCGCTCATAACCTCTTCATACGTAAGGCCATTATAGAGTCCGCCTGGGGATGTAACCTCTAATCGGTCGTCAAACAATGCTACCTGTACACAAGACGCATCCGACAAATTACGGTGGCAATGTGCATTAATGATCATTTCGCGAATTGCTTCCACCGGTAGTTCATACGCTTCATTTCTTACTAATCCCTGTATTGTAGCCCCTAATCGGATATTTCGCAAAACAAACAACACAGCATTTTCAATCTGTTCATAGATAGAACCTGTGAATTCCTTTTTATCAAGAAAAACGGTTCTTTCTTTTCCCCTAAACACTGCGCATTGGGTTTTGGAGAATGGAAAATAATCAGATACAAGCAGAACAAAGGCATTCGATGCAAGTAGTTCTGCTTCTCCCTTTTTCAATAATTTCCAATTAATCAGCTGCGATTTGGTCACTTCCCGTTTCGGCAAACCTCCTTTTGCCCTATATTCCATTATATCCTCACAAAGTTTTTCTATCTCTTCTTCTCGCACTTCATATCCAATGCATATTAACTCATCCCAGGAAATACGCGAGCCTTCCATTTCCAATTCTGTGATTTTTTCAGGTCCGGCAGGTCTGGAAGTTCCTGCAACTCGGATATAGGTTCCATTATGTTTTCCTTTTGATTTCAAATAATATGGCCTGCCTGGTTCTGGAGGAACTGTAATAATAATAACCGTTTGCTTATTTATCGTTTGCAACTCTATATTGGGAACAATCTGAGGTTCACAAGAATCTGCAACAGCATTTGCTATATCGTCCATGATCTGAAAAGCAGAGTCCTTATCTACCCCTATGACTTCATGTGTCGTATCGTCCACTCCTATAACTATAGTTCCACCTTGTGTATTTGCGAAGGCAATTATGGTTTTGATATACTTTGATGAATCTTTAGGCAAACGTGCCTTAAACTCAACATTTTTTGATTCTCCACACATAATTTCGTCCATTGTCATAATCTTTTACCTCCCCCCAATCGCAAAATCTCATTTTATCATTCAAAAATAGATTCGATTTTAGGATAATTAGATTCCTTATTATCGAAGCTTTTTCTCCATAATTTCGTAAACCAATTTCACATCATTTTCTAATTCCATTATTCCGTGCCCTACCGTGCGATATCCTCTGTGCTCATATAAACAAGCGGCAGGAAGGGAAGCATCTAAAACGGATACACTATGATTTTGCATAATTTTAGATTCCAGAATGTCCAAAATTTGAGAACCGCAACCTTGTTTCTGACAGAAAGGCAGCACATAAACCCCTGTAATATGGTTTCCGTCAAAACAGCCTGTTCCCACAATTACATTGTCCTCTGTCAGAACTCCCATATTTCCGGAAGCAATTCCATCCAAAATATGTTCTTTGCTATGATGATGGCAAAAGAAATCCACCACTTCTTTGGGATAATACTTTGGGTATACCGTTTGAATGGTGGTATGCAAAACGTTGTAAATTGCCTCTGCCATATCTGAAGTTGCCGTCCTGTATTCTATCTCTAGCCTCCTTAAATAGAAAATGCATTTATGTTACTAAATGGTTACTAAATGATATTGTACCAAGCCGCTAGCGCGGCGGCTGGCCCTAAGTACATGAAACCACCGCTTTTTCATAAAAATAGTAGCAGTTTTTGAATATATATTGTATTGTTGAGATACCCCTATCACAAGCAATCAACTATACCAAAAACTGCTATGCTTAGTTTATCATGGATTTTTACTCTCAACAACTACATATCTGAAAATATTTATCGTCCGCCACCTGAGCAATGATGTTCCTCAGTCATTACATCATTTACTACTAAGGAGGTTCCATTATGGACGATTATTTAAATACTTTCCGGGAAATGATTTCCCTCCGTGGTCTTACTGACCATACTGTTACATCTTATTCCACCTATATCCGTGCTTATCTGGACTATCTTGCCAACATCCTCCACAAGATGCCTGTGGATGTTTCCTGGGAGGAACTGCGCGATTTTATCCGCTGGCTCCAAAAAGATAAGAATCTTTCTGACAGGACTATGAATGCCTGCATCTCCCAGATCCGTTTTTTTACGCTCTATGTCCTGCACAAACCCTGGGACGCTACACAGCTCCCCACGCGCAGGTTTGACACTTATCTCCCCTATGTCCCTTCACAAGATGAAGTCTGGCGCTTTATCTCTACCATGCCGGACCTTAAACAGAAAACCATGACTGCTGTCATGTATTCTTCCGGCCTGCGTATCGGGGAAGTCTGCCATCTCCGTTATGAAGATATTGACCGTAAAAATCTCCGTATCCATATCCGTCATTCAAAAGCACGGCAGGACCGGTATGCTATTCTTTCCCATACAGCCCTTGAGCTGCTGACACGCTACTGGTTTGAATACGGCAGGCCTATGGGGTGGCTTTTCCCAAAACAGTCCGGTATCGATAAACCCATTGATACTTTTTTTCTCTCGCGTCATATCCATGCACATGAGCAGAGGCTGGGGTGGCCGCAACGCTTTACATGCCATACTTTCCGGCATGCGTTCGGCACACATCTTTACGAAAACGGCACAGATCTTCTCACTATCAAAGCTTTGCTCGGACATAAATCGTTAGAATCTACCACGATTTATGTCCATCTTGCATCCAATGGCACCGGCAGCGCCGTCAGCCCATTCGACCAGATGGGAGGTGTTTCCTGTGGCCAGGTCTAAAATCCAGCAGGTCTGGGATTTTTCCTATGAAGATTTTAATTCTTCCGGGCTGTTCCAGTCGGATGTCCAGAAAAAAGCATCCCGTGCCATCATGGACTGCAAATCAGGAACCCTTGGCGTCAACATTTCCCAGTGCCCGGACTGCGGACATACCGAATTCCATAATAATTCCTGCCGGAACCGTCACTGCCCGAACTGCCAGGCGGTTAATCGGGAGATATGGACAGATAAACGCCGGGCTGAGGTAATTGATACCCCCTATTTTCATGTGGTATTTACACTTCCGCATGAACTGAATCCACTGATCTACTGCAACCAGCCGCTCCTCTATGGATTCTTCCACAGATGCTGCGCCGAAACACTTTTAGAACTTTCTGCCGATAAGAAGCATCTCGGGGCGGCGCCCGGCATTATCCAGGTGCTCCATACCTGGAACCAGGAGCTTAGCTACCATGTGCATATGCACTGCATCATTTCCGGAGGGGGGCTTACACCAGACCGCAAAATACGGAAGACGAAAAGCGGTTTCTTTATTCCTGTAAGAGTCCTGCGGGACAAATTTAAAGGCAAATACCTCGCCGGTCTTGATTCGCTTTACAAAAACGGCTCGCTGACTTTTTCCGGCTCCTGTCAAAAGCTGCACAACTCTTATCTATGGACTGAATTGCGCAATGCCCTTTATGGAAAGGACTGGTGTCCCTACATAAAAGAAACCTTCCATGGATTTGGCAACGCCATTGAATATCTCGGCAGATATACACATAAAATCGCCATATCTAACAGCCGAATTCTGTCTGTCGATGAACAGCAGGTCACTTTTTCTGCCAGAGGGAAAAACCCCGGCGGACCGCGCAGGATACTCACTCTGAAAAATACAGAGTTTATCCGGCGTTATCTGATGCATGTGCTCCCGTCCGGTTTTCAGAAGATTCGGTATTATGGCTTCCTGAACAACCGGGGCAAGACCAAAAACCTGAAACTGATATTTACACTTCAGGGACATCAGCGCTTCCGGGCGAGATATATCAATCTATCCATGGCCGAACTTATAAAAGCTGTATGGAAGGTTGATATCCGCATCTGCCCGGAGTGCGGATGCTTCCGGATGCAGAACATCGGAAGGACGTATGGCACTTCCTGACAAAAGATTTTTTCCACTGAATACATTTCAAAAAGGCCTTCGCAAGAAGGTCTGCAAAGCATGCCCTTTTACAAAATGCTTTCATGAAACTGTACAAAAGCCACCTTTTTATATCAATGAATTTCTTCAAAACCGCAGCATTTTCACTAGGCAGAGAGGATACTTTCCCCATACACAGACTGGCTGACCCGTCCGCGGCCTGGTACAATTGGAAAGAATCACATTCAGAGCAGTTTATCTTTTGTATAAGCTGCCCTTTTTCTTTCTGCTCTGAATCTGATACTTTCCTAATGAATTATAACACAAAGTACATAAGAATTGTGAACGGATTGAAATACTTTCGGCGCATTAGAATTGTTAAGAAAACGGGCGAAACTGCAACTTTTTATTGGTGGATTTCCACCTATCCTTCCGCTATAATGGATGAAAGTAAAATACAGGAGGTAAGATGTATGAGTTTAGGAAACAGTCTTTTTCATGCATGAAAAAAAAGCGGTTTATCCCAAGAGGAAGTTGCTGAAAAACTAGGCGTAAGCCGACAGACAATCTCCAAATGGGAACAAGATGAAACACTGCCGGATATACGGCAGTCTAAGCATTTATCCACTTTGTATCATGTGACTTTGGATGAATTGATAGATTTTGACGCAGATGTAAAAGAGATAGAACAAATGATTAAAACTACCAGCGCAAAAGCAGCGCAAAAAATTGACTGGACAAGCTTATGGGGAAAAAAGTATCCTGTATTAACTGCTTATCAAGAAAAAGTTGACGTTGACAAATATTCCTTTAAAATACGAGAACTGCTTGACAGTCTGAAAGCCGGATATGGCTACAATGATTTAGACGCTATGTTGGTATTAAAAGATATATTATCACACGCATGGGATAGCAAGGAACCAGAATAAATTCCGGTTATGAAGTTATTGTAATTCTTGAAAAATAGAGAACGAGACTGTGCTTTTGGAACGATTTCAAATCGTAAGCAGCAGCCCTCGCCCTCATTTTGATCAAACATAGGATTATGAAATTTTAGCGTTGAAAATCATTGCTTTTGAGCATGGTTCTACCCTTCTAAATCCCCACATTCCCACTGCTCATCCCCGCTTCTTTTTCTTCCAGGGGCAGCCAGTCCAATGCTTTTTTAATATATGTGTCCCAAAAATCCCATTCATGGGACCCGGGACCAATTTCAAAGGCATGGGGCACGTGATGTTCCGTCAGCAGCCGGGAGAATGCCTCACAGCCCAAAAGCAGCATATCTTGATCCCCGCAGGCCATATAGATAGGCGGAATATCTCGTTTCTCGTCAATCATCCTTTTGATGAGCCAAGTGGGATTCTTGTCTGAATCCACCGCAGCTTCCAAGTCCTGCCCTAATACGGATCTGGCATATTCCAGGGTTTGGGCAAAAAACGCCGGATGCTCCGGTTCCTGTAACATTTCTTTCAAATCCAAATTGGCAGGAGAAAGTGAAATGATGGCTCCAAAGGTATCGCTGTACTTTAATCCGTTCCGCATGGCTCCAAAGCCGCCCATAGAAAGGCCGCCTATATAAGTATCTTCCCTTTTATGGGACAGGGGAAATGTTTTTCGCATAAAGCTTACTAATTCCTCACCGATAAACCTTCCATAGTAATTGCCGTTCCATTCCTGGTCTAAATAGGAAAAATTATCGCCGGAGGGCATCACTACGGCCAAGTCTCTTTCTTCCGCCCATCGCTGAATGCGTGTGCCATAGAGCCAGTCCGTATAATTCCCTATGATCCCATGAAGTAAATATAAGGTTTTATAGGGCTTTCCTTCTTCTCTCTGCTTCATTCCCGGAAAATATACTTTGTCCGTAGGTAAAATCACATGAACCGGCACCGCACGATTCAGGCACTGGCTGACAAAATTAACTTCAAAAACTGCCATAATTTATCACTCTCCTTGGGATTATTTAAAATGTTACCTCTACTTCCTGCATCATGCCCTTTCTTGCATTTGCTCCCATAAAAATTTGAAATATCCCGTCTTCCAGACGATAATTGCGCTCATCATCATAAAATCCCATTTGGCTTTTTGCCAATTCCATGACGACTTTCGCCGTTTCCCCTGGCTTTAACGTAACCTTTTGAAACCCTTTTAATTCCTTGATGGGGCGGACAATGCTTGCCGTCACATCTCTCATGTATAGCTGTACGGTTTCCGTTCCCTCAACCGTTCCTGTATTCGTTACATTCACGGTTGCAATCAGCCGATCCGGCTCTTCCTTCACGGACAGATCACGGTAGGAAAATGTGGTATAGCTCAGCCCGTACCCAAATGGATATAAGGGTTCAAAACCCGCGTCCAGATACCGGGATGTAAATTTGCTCTTGCTTCCGGGGCGTCCTGTATTTGGATGGTTATAGTAGATGGGACACTGTCCCGCTGCTTTGGGAAAGGTGGAAGCAAGACGGCCGCTGGGATTTGTCTCTCCAAACAATACGGATGCGATGGCATTTCCCATCTGAACGCCCAAATGCCATCCCTCAAGGATCGCAGGCACATGCCCCTGTTCCCATTCAAGGGCTAAGGGCCTGCCGTTCATAAGAACTGCTACCACCGGTTTTCCGCTAGCCAATAACCGCTCTAACAGCTTCCTCTGTTCTCCTGGAAGTGAAATATCCGCTTTCGACGCCGCTTCTCCGGTCATGGAAACCAGTTCTCCCACCACGGCTACAATCACATCCCCCTCACGGATTGCGTCTTGGATTTCCGCCTCATTTAAGCCGCCTTCCGGGCCTCCACATGGATAGTATGTGAAATTTGCGCCGGCATGTTCCAACCCTTGTTTGACGGAAACACAATCCTCAATATTCCAGGACATGGCCCAGGCTCCGATCACTTCCTCCGGATTGTCCGCAAGAGTTCCTACCAAACTAATCTTGGTTTCTTTTTTCAGCGGAAGTATTTCATTTTCATTTTTCAAAAGTACAATGGATTTCTTCGCCGCTTCCAACGCAAGCTCTATGTTTTCTTTGGGGAGCACGTCATACCGATGCATCGTCTCTTCTGAAACGTAAGGATTGTCAAAAAGCCCCAGCCACATTTTCACCCTTAAAATACGTTCCACCGCTTCATCCATGGCGCTTTCCGATACTTTTTCCGCCTTCACACAATCTTTGAGATGCTTCGAGAAAATACCGGTTCCCATATCCATATCCATGCCTGCATTTACCGCCTGCTGGCCTGCTTCTGCATCGTCTGATGCAATGCCATGGTTCACGCACTCCCGGATTCCATTGGCATCGCTGACAACGAACCCGTCCAAATCGAAGGTTTCTTTTAGCATTGTCCTTAAGGTAAATTGATTTACCGAGCAGGGAATTCCATTTAAATCATTAAATGACGCCATTACAGAGGCGGCCCCTTCTTTTACCGCCGCTTCAAAGGGCGGTAAATAGGTATTGTGCAGCAATGATCGGGACATAGATGTGGTATTGTAATCACGTCCTGCTTCACATGCCCCATATGCAACATAATGCTTCAAACACGCCGCAACATAATGTTCCGTGGAAGTGTGATCATTCTGTAACCCCCGCACTTTCGCTTTCGCAAACTCCGTCACCAAAAACGGATCCTCTCCCGGTCCTTCTGACACACGCCCCCATCTGGCGTCCCTGGCCACATCAATCATGGGAGCAAAGTGCCAGGTAACGCCCTTGGAACGGGACTCTTTTGCCGCCATCCTTGCCGTTTTCTCAAATAATTCCGGTTCAAAAGCGCCTGCTTCTGCAATCGCAATGGGATATACCGTCTTGAATCCGTGGATCACATCCAGTCCGATCAACAACGGAATCCCCAATCTGCTCTCTTCCACCGCAATTTTCTGTAATTTATTCGCCTTTATGGGATCCTGCAGCATAAGGGCGCCAATTTTTCCTTCCCGGATCTCGTCCTCATGAAAATCCTGCTCTGCACTCTGCATGATTTTTCCGAATTCTTCATTGCTGATCCGGCCGTCTCCCACCATCTCGATGAGCTCT
>Ga0224742_10496_pt1 | contig 10422 bp, 6 predicted proteins | sample LIM_E_Water_Neg_FD_161631 | JGI IMG/M metagenome (GOLD analysis project Ga0224742, IMG submission 161631) | Enriched cells from gastrointestinal tract of the lab mouse from Pacific Northwest National Laboratory (PNNL), Richland, Washington... | ecosystem: Host-associated > Mammals > Digestive...
CACGCCCTTCATATGGAGCGAAGACGGATTCCCGAAATCTGTGCACATGATATGCGAAACCAGTTCACCCACTTCATCAAACGCTCTCGTTGTCGCCGCATGATCCAAATAAGCTTCCATCTCTCTCGTTTCCTCTCTCCCCCTCGATCTGAAACATCAGGACTGAAAGGATCGCCAGTCCCGCCGTTTCCGTGCGTAAAATCCTTCTGCCGAGTGAAACCGGCATCACACCCATTTCCATCGCCTGCTCGATCTCCCCCCGCTCAAAACCGCCCTCCGGCCCGATAAAAATACCGATCGACGCTCCCTGACAGAGATCCGAGATCGTCTTTTTAGTAGCCGCCATATCATCAAACAGCTCATAGGGTATGACCGCGTGTTCCATCTGTCCTGCATAACGGAGCGCGTCCGCAAACGACATCACTTCATGGACGTTCGGGACGATGCCGCGCCCGCTCTGTTTTGCCGCCGCCCCAGCGATCGTCTGCCAACGCTGCCTCTTCTTCGCCGCTTTCCCCTCATCCAGGCGCACAATACAGCGCCTCGTCCTGACCGGCACGATTTCCGCCGCCCCGAGCTCAACAGCTTTCTGAACGATCCACTCCATCTTATCAGCTTTCGGCAATGCCTGAAACAACGTGATCGAAACCGGGAGCTCCGTGCGGACCGGCTCTTCCTTCTCAACGCCTAGCACAACGCTCTCAGACTGAATATCTCTTATTATACAATAATAATCCGTTCCCTGTCCACAGGAAATCACAACGTGATCTCCCCGCCCCATGCGCAGTACATTTTTTATATGATTGACATCATCCCCGGTAATTTCCGCAAAATCGCCATGAATCTGCTCGCCGGGCACAAAAAAACGGTACATCACAACCTCCTTCTGCCATGACATGGAATAAGCACAAGCATTACGCCAACGCAATGCCTGTGCTTAGTTTCTGCCAAAACGATAACGGTAAAACATGCCGTCTTAATTTTTTTATTTTAATACGCCCTTACTGGAGTAGAACGTATTTCCGCCATTGAAGGAAATCTGATTGGCTGCCAGATTGTACAAACCGGTTGCCCTCTGCGCCGTCTTTCCTACAATGCTCGAACTTCCGCTAAACTGTGTCCTGATATCACTCAGGTTCGCCTCATTGAATTTTTCCTCATCAATCGAAAGCGCTCCGTCCGAACCGATCGTAATACCGATCTTTGCCATCATCTTCTCGCGCGCCTTGATGTCATCCTTCATCCATTTTACACTGCGTGACAGGCTGACATTATCGGTATCCTTTGCGCTGCTCAGCACGGAATTATAATCTGCGACAAATGACTTCGCCGCGTCGTACAGCTCCTCCCGTGTACTCTTGTCAAAATCCATATTGGACAGAGCATTTGCCGAAGTCTCAAGTTTATAGGATGCACTCTTGATATTCGAAAGCACCTTATTCGACTTATCGGTCTCTGTCGTCACTTTCGGAGCCGTAAGCTGCTCCATCTTCTCACTCACCGAATTTTTAAATTTGTAAGCCGAATCCGAACTCTTTTCCGTTTCATCTCCTTCGGTCATTTTGGACACGTAAGATCTCATCATCTTTGTATAAACGCCGCTCTTGATCAAAGCCAGATCCCCAAAATTAGAAGCGGAAAAAAAACTGCCGGTTCCAACCGATTTCGATCCCCCAAATAACGCATCTGCCATAGAAGTATTAAACATTGTCATAATTCTCGACTCCTTTCAAAACATACATTTCATCCATGAATAAATTGCTCCCACCAATCTCTCCCTTATTTACCATATCGGCTATTGCAGCAGAAAACTGAAGTCTTTTCCGTAAACTTTTTTCATTCCATTGACAATGGCTTCCCGCTCGCTGTAGTGGTGTTTGATCCCATTGATCTCCTGGTACTCTTCATGCCCTTTTCCAAGAAGAACGATCATATCCCCCTTCTCCGCATGTTCGAGCGCATATGCCACCGCTTCTTCCCTGTCCGGGATCACCACATAGTTCCCATTACTCTTCGCCATTCCTATTTTAATGTCCTCGATGATGTCCATCACGTCTTCGCGGCGTGGATTGTCGCTTGTGATCACGGCCAGTTCGGACATCCGCCCGATGACCTCCCCCATCTCGTAGCGCCGCACCTTGCTCCGGTTGCCGCCGCAGCCGAAAATGCTAATGATCCTGTGAGGTTCATATTCACGCAGCGTCGAGAGCACATTTTCCGAACTCACGCCGTTATGCGCAAAGTCGATCAGGACAGAAAACTCATCGGAAACCGGCATTACTTCCACACGCCCGCGTATTTTCACATGCTCCAGCGCATGACAGATCACTTCGTTCGGTATGCCGAGCGCCGCCCCGGTACACGCAGCGCACATGGCGTTAAAGATGTTAAACCGGCCCGGCAGTCCTACGACGATCTCCCCGTCAAGGATCCCTTCCGCCTGAAACTCCATCGAAAGCTCGCCGCCATCCGCCACATGACGGATACGGCCCGCCCTTACATCCGCCTCCGCCCCCGTTCCGAACGTTATGATCTCGCAGGAAGCATTTTTTACCATATCCTCATAATGCGCGTCGTCCCGATTGAGAATGCCTGTTTTGCATCTTCGGAACAGCTCCGCTTTGCATCCGAGGTATTCTTCAAAGTCGGCATGCTCGCCGGGACCGATGTGATCCGGGGAAATATTCGTAAAGACGCCATAATCAAATGTAATTCCGGCGACACGGTCCATCTTGATCCCCTGTGAGGACACCTCCATCACCATGTATTCGCACCCCTCTTCGACCATCATCGCAAACAGCTTTTGCAGTTCGTACGATTCCGGCGTCGTGTGCTCGGTCACGATGGTTTTCCCATTCATAAAAGCACCGACCGTACCGATGATGCCGCATGTCTTACCGGACTTCTCGATGATATCACGCACCATATGTTCCACGGTCGACTTGCCTTTCGTCCCCGTGATCCCCACCGTGATCATTTTCTTTGCCGGATAGTCAAAATATGCCGCGGACATCAGGCTCAACGCCTCCCTGCCGTTCTTTACGAGGAGGACGGTTACCCCTTCTTTTTCTACAACTGACTCCTTTTCTACCACGATCACCCTGGCACCGGCTTCCACCGCGCTGCCAATATACGCATGTCCGTCCTGCACCGTTCCCTCAATGGCCACAAACATGCCGTCTGGGACTACTTTTCTTGAATCATAGGCGATGTCTTTCACATCCCGCTCCAGTGACCCCTGCAGCACTTTGTGTTCTACACCTGTAAGCAACTTTGCTAACTGCATAAAAACCTCCTAACATTATACAAAAAACCTATCATTTAATATACGCTGTTTCAAAAACTTATATGTCTTTTTCGACAGGCCCCTGCGCATTCTCCTCTTACATTTCTGTCGATTGATATATCGCGAACTCATTTTACTTTTCACTTTCGTTTTTGTTGCAGAAAATGTCATGATCCGTTTCGAACCGGCTCTGCCCCATCGGTTCCAGCGCTCCAGCTTTGTCCCTGACGCGTCCGTTCCGTTCGGGTTCCCCGTATACAGGAAATTTTTCAAATACTGGCGCATCTGGCTCGACAGCGCGCGCCGTCCTTTCGCATTCGATTTATTATAAATATGGGAAGAGGTCACAGCTTCCCCTTTGATAAAGCGCCCCAAAAGGAAATCAACATCCATACCGTGGATAGCGCCGACATATTTGGCGTAATCCGTACCGACTACCTTCTTATCCTCTCCCCAGCAGAACCGGTATGTGTAGATCGGAGAGTGATAGGGATCCGTGCAGTACTTGGAGGCTACTTTTTCTAAATAGAAGGAACTTTGGAGCTGGCATCCGTATTTTTTTGCCTTCTTGAGCAGATTGTAAAACTGCTTGCGGTTTTTAAACGTCTTCGGGTTTTTCGTGAGCATCCGGCGCATGGATTGATACGATACGTTCGAAAACTCGGACTTATTCGAGCCTATGATCATCGGCACCCTGTTATAGCCGCCCCAGTTCACGCAGTCAAACCCTGATTTCGGTATGACCCTGCCGTCACGGAAACACTGTGGAAAATTTGTCAGACGGAGACCTGTGCTTTTTACCATCCGTTTGATCTCCGAGTCCGTCAAGCTGTTCAAAAGCTTTTTCATCTTTTTGCGGCTCATCCGCTTCACATATTTTAACGCTCGCTGCTTCTTTGAAAACCGTCCCCTGCGCACGAGCACCTGTGCCAGCTTTTCATTCGACCAGCGCCTTCCTTCCCGGATGGAACAGGTCGTCATCCCACCGCTGAAACTGATCACTTTGTCAAATAGTCCTTTCATCACCGGCGAAATCGTACAGTTCAGCACATCTCTTGCTCCCGCTGAAAACCCGGAAAGGGTAACGTTACCCGCATCCCCGCCGAACGCTGCCGCATGATTCCGAACCCATTTCAGCGCCAGCCTTATATCGAGCATCGCAAAGTTTCCTCCCTTTGCCAGATGATCGCTCGGCGAAAGACCGCGGGAACTAAACCAGCCGAATGCCCCCTGCCGAAACTCTACCGATACGGCGATCGCTTCTGTTTCTTCCACAAACTCACTGAAATTACGGTTTGCCGTACCTCCGACATTACCGCCGCCGTGCAAAAATACAATGACTGGCAGCGGGCCTGCTTTTTCCGATACCTTCACCGGTTTATAAACATTGACAAACAGGCAGTCATCCCCTTTGCCCTTCTTCTTTTTCTTACATGACTTTGTTTTCGTCCACGCCTTCGGCGCTTTTGGTGCCTGCCACCGCTCTGTCTGCCCGTACGGTACGCCATACCAGATATACGAGTTCTTCGTTTTCTTTCCCTCGATCTTACCGTACTTCGTCGTTACAAACCTCGGATTTTCAGCCCTTTTTGTTTCAATTGACACGGATTCTGCCACAGGTGTTTCCGGGACAGGCTGGGATACCACTCCCGGGACAGACGCCGGCTGACCGGACGCATTTCCGCCGCTGACCGCTCCCCCCGTCACGGAAACTCCGGCTGACGGCTCCGGAACAACAGACTCTGCCCGCAGCGTTTTTTCTGCGGAGATCACAAAAAAAGAAATCTCGCATAAAAACAATGCAGCCAGCAAAACGCCAAGTAATCTCTTCTGTATATCAATCATATAAACCATCCTTTAAATCAGTTTCAAGTGTCTCATTGCCTTCGCAATTCCATCCTCCATGACCGGGCTCGTAACATGATCCACGAGATCGAACAAGATCGGATTCCCGCCGCCCATTGCCACCGATGTATGTGCGCAGCGCAGCATGGATATATCATTTGCGCTGTCTCCAAACGCCACCGTGCGCGTCTGGTCAATGCCAAGCTGGTTACATACAAAACGCATTCCACTTGCCTTCGAAATCCCTTTTGGAACCACCTCAAAAAAAGTCGGATCCCGTTCGATAAATTCAAACTGCCCGGCATACTTTTTCTGGAATCCCGCCATATCCGAACTTTCATCAAACCATAGCGCCATTTTGTCAAACGAAAATTCCTCGTCCCAGAAACATTGTGTTTTCGCCGTAAAACTCCCGTTTTCGGTAAAGATATTTTTCACGACCGGCATCCAGTAATCTCTTCGGAATGCCGAACAATCTTTTCCTTCTAGCACGCCGTCAATGTGGTGCGCTAACAGGTCATGGATCATTTCTTTCTGCAATTCCGGCGCTAACTGGTGATGAAAAAGTTCCGTTCCCTTATATTCGATATACGTCCCACAACCCCCGACCATACCGTCGAAACCGAGATCTAACACCTCTTTTGGTATGATCGCCCGACAGCGGCCCGAACAGATAAATAGGATATGCCCATTTTCCTTTGCCTGCCGCAGCGCCTGTTTCGCACTCTCCGGAACCATATCCTTTTCTTCATCGATCAGGGTACCGTCTATGTCAAAAAACAGTATCTGACTTTCCATATCCGCACAATCCTTTCCTTTCATAAACGAGTTCTACTTTATCATATTTTGAAAGAATTTGCAACTGTGGTCCCTTAGAACAAAAATAAGCCATCATGAATTTCTTCACGATGGCTTATTTATTATAATCCTCTTTTTTGCTGAATCAGAACCGAATTTCATTACGCTGCATAAAATTCAGCTGTATCCGCATTTATTTTTCCTGTCACACCATTAGAAAATTCAAATGTAAATAAGTCCGAATCAAAATCTTTGATCGTAAGGGTGTCCTTACTATCCTTGATCGAAATCACAAAAGTACCATTCTTATCAACATGGAATGCCACCATATCGAGTGTAAGATCTTGAAAAACCACTCTGTTCTCACCATCGTTATCCTCAATGATATCTGAGCCGTATTTCTCTCCAAAAATGTAGGTATCATTTCCTTCGCCACCAGCAAGATAATCATTGCCTGTACCCCCGGAGAGAGTATCGTCACCTTTTCCTCCCGTCAAGTGATCATTCCCATTATCACCGTAAAGAACAATCCCGTCATCACTCCACGCATTCATCCAGTCATCATAATTCGTTGCATGAACCCATCTAATTGGATTGTCTGCTTCATCATATGAAAACTTCGTTCCATCCGCAAACATCACATTAAATGTTCTGTTACGTTCAGAGGTAAAGTAATCCCTAATGATAAGCGTATCATCCATGCCCTCAAAGGTAATGCTAAGGTCGTTCCAATTGGTACGGTATGCGGTAAGCTGACTCGCATTTAGTTTGTCACCAAATGAAATTGTATTGATTCCTTCAGAATCCATAATCACATCCGTTCCATAACCTTTGTTAAAAATATAGGTATCTTTTCCAGCCCCGCCGTATAAATAATCATTTCCCTTGCCGCCATCCAGAACATCATTTCCATCTTTACCATAAAGCTGATCATCACCAGCTCCGCCATAAAGCTTGTCTGTTCCATTTCCTCCATTCAAATTATCATTTCCATTCTCACCAAAGATCGTTACTCCTCTATCATCCATTGCCACAATGTACTCACTTTCGTCCGTTCCGTAAATTGTTCTGAGCGGACTATTTGAGGCTGTTGCGTGAACCTTTGATCCACCGTTGAATGTAAGGTAAAAATTTCTATCCGCTTCGGAAATAAAGAATCCTTCAATGATAAGCCTGTCCTCGGAATCGCCAAAGGTAATTGTAATATTATTCCAATTGGTACGGTATGCCTTTATTTGACTTGGAGAATATCCATAAATTTCTATTGTATTTGTGCCTTTTCCATCCCCAATTGTATCGGTACCGTAACCTGGCTTAAAAATGTATGTATCATTTCCAGCTTCTCCATATAGGTAATCATCTCCCTCTCCACCATCCAGTACATCGTCCCCTCCATTACCGGTGATTCTGTCATTTCCTTTTCCACCATAAAGAAAATCATCTCCGTTGCTTCCCACAAGCTGGTCATCACCATCCTGGCCAATCTTCGTTATGCCATCCGTATAAATAGATGTCATATACTCACTGCCATCCGTTCCGTAAATGGTTCTTAGAGGACTATTAGCGTCCGTTGCTTTTACAATTGTACCATCTGCAAATACCAGATTGAAATTTCTTGCTTCTTCGCTTATGCAGTAATTTTTAAGATTCAACCTACCTTCCAGTCCATCAAACGTAAGAAGTAAATCATTCCAATTTGACCGATATGCCTTTATATCACCTGCTTTTAACCCCTCATCAAACAGGATCGTATTTTCTCCGTCGCAGTCCATAATGGAATCTGTTCCAGATCCTCGATGGAACAGGTAAACATCATTGCCTTTGCCGCCGTCCATAAAATCTTTTCCTGTTCCAGCGTCAATCACATCATCACCGTCACCACCATTGATATAGTCCTTTCCTGCGCCGCCAAAAATCACATCATCGCCACCCGATACAAGCAGCTGATCATCTCCGCTATCGCCAAATACATATTCAGCGTCATCTGTCCCGATAATACGGTCACCGCCCATACCGCCTGCTACAATACTTTTATTAGAATTTACCATGTAGTCATTGTGATCAGAACCGGACAAATAGGAATCTTTACTGTCGGTCATATGTTCTTTCATTGAAATTATTTTATCTCCCATCTGAAGAACATATCGTTCTGGTTTTTCACAATAGTTTTCAACGATCAGCTTATCTTCTGTATCTTTTATTTCGATAACCGCATTTTCTCCAACCGGGTACATGGAAAGTTCCTCTAAAAGAATGTCTTCCTCAAACTGGATGGTGCATTTCCCCTTACTATCGCTAATGATATCCGTGCCATAATCCCTGCCAAACATATAGGTATCATCGCCATTACCGCCATAGAGGATATCATTTCCCTTACCACCATTTAAAACGTCATCTCCCGCACCACCAAATACATAGTCATCTCCATCTCCCGCATCAATGGTATCGTCTCCCTGGCCGCCATAGATCACATCCTCCCCTTCACTTCCATGGATGATATCATTACCATCGAAACCATACATGTAAGAATCCTCTATGACAGCTTTCAAATCATCGTCTCCGTCATCGCCACAAATGTACCTGAATGGACTGTTTCCATCTGCCACTTTCATTGTAGCACCCTCAAATGTAAGAGTATAGTCCTGATACTCCTCTCCTTTGCAAAAGTCACGAATAACAAGAGTGTCCTCTGTCCCCTTAATTTTCAGTGCTGCGTCATAATCATCTGTGCCATTCACACGTAAATCACTGGGAGCAAGTCCCTTAAACCACAATACATTCTGTCCATGTAAATCAATAACCGTGTCATTTCCATAGCCCCTTGCAAAAATATATGTATCGTTTCCTTTGCCGCCTTTCAGAACGTCATTGCCCGCTCCACCATCTAACGTGTCATTTCCTTCTTTTCCACTGAGAATATCATCGCCCGCACCTGCCGATAATACATCATTTCCCGGACCTCCGTCCATACTATCATTCCCTGACGATCCGTTTAGAGTATCGTCACCTTCCAGGCCAAAAATAAATTCATTTTTGCCCGTTCCATGAAAAGAATCGTTCTCATCTGTCCCCAAATAGGTAACACCGGATTTAGAACGTGCAATCATATCAGCATAGTGTGCTGACACAGCAGAATACTTATTGCTGAAATCTTCAAAATATTTTGTCCCATTAGCCTTGTCAAATGAATCAAGATAAACTCCAAAATCGTAAAGAAGTGTTGAAAGATCGTCCCGATTTGATACTTTTGAATCAAGAATACGATATAAAAATCTCAAATCCAACTTTTTGCCGTTATCATCTTCATACTCATATACCGCTTTCAGATACCCTCCCAGCGCCGCATAGATATTCAACATATTGTAGTACTGGTTCTCAATATCTGCGTATATCTCTTTTAATATGGCCGCAGCGTTTACATTCGGACTTGAGCCGCCCACACCGACAAACTCACGTCCCATAAACTGTTCGATCACTCTCAGGTCACGCGCATCCATATTCCCACCACGGCTATTTATTGCCAAATCTACTGCACCGGTAATATGATATAAAATCTTTTTCACACAATATCGTTTGGAGGCAGCATCATTTAATGTTACGAATTCTAGACACAGCTCACATAATTCCCCGCCCTGATCATCCTCCATCGCTTTCAGAATGTCGGGAACATTACCGGATGTAACTGTACCCCCCTGCGTTGTATCCGATGAATTTACGGGAAACCAAAATTCACTGATCTGCGTTGTAGTGAGGCTGTCATCATAGTCCATCATTACATCAGCTGTCTCAGCAATACGGGTTCCGGTCTCATCATCAACCAAACTTACTTCTTTGTAGTCAAGACTGATTGATACAATATGAAGCTCATTCAAACTTTTCAGCTCATCCGGCTCTGACTTCCCGTTGTGGTTGGCATCAATCCACACCCTGAGTTTATCAAAGGCAGTATCCTCACTATCTATCCTATCGTCTTCATTATCATCCATTTCCCTAAGTGCCTCAAAACCAGATATAGATTTTGATCCGTCTTTCAGAATTACCTGATCACCAAATAACTCTCCACCATTATCAATTGTTCCATTGCCGTTGCGGTCGAAGGCAAGGAATCCATCTTCTTCACCAATCCATGCCGTTTTCTCAGCAAAATCGTTATTGTCAAGATCAAAATATACTCCGTGTTCCACGGACTTCAATTCAATTCCGGACGCCCCTAAATCAATGATAAGCGGATCTCTTGGCGGTTGTGCTTCACCGGCTTTTGAATACTCTTTCTCATACTCCTGAATTCTTTTCACTATTTCGTTAATTTTGTCTTCGTCTCCGCTTTCAATTGCCCTTCGATAAATATCGTCATTTCCATAGAAGGCATCTAAAAATGTCTTAAAATCTTTACAAGCCTGATCAATTTCAGCAGCATTTGCTGTAGCACTAGATGCGCCCACAGCCGTCACAAATGCTACACACGCCATAACTGTAGCTTTCGAGACGGAATT
>Ga0224742_10498_pt1 | contig 10387 bp, 4 predicted proteins | sample LIM_E_Water_Neg_FD_161631 | JGI IMG/M metagenome (GOLD analysis project Ga0224742, IMG submission 161631) | Enriched cells from gastrointestinal tract of the lab mouse from Pacific Northwest National Laboratory (PNNL), Richland, Washington... | ecosystem: Host-associated > Mammals > Digestive...
CTGTGTTTCAAAAGAAAACTCCGCTATCTTGGCAAGCAGGGTTCTGCAATAACCCGCGCCCTCTATACATTGACTCGGCTGGAACATACCACTGTTCTCAGCAGTTGCGCTTGCGCTTATATCAAGCATTGATCTGACAAAACCTATAAGGTCAGCACGCTTAATAATATCATTGATTTTAGGATAAATGAGGTTAATGATATATTCATACATCGGATGCGGATACCATTTAAGCGCTTCAGCGGCGCGCTCCGCAAGCGCATAATAATCATCATCTGTTTTTCCGAGTTTTTCATATAATCTTGCAATATTAACGTACGCGTCCAAATGGAAATACTGAGCTTCAAGCACCTGTTCATAAATTTCAAGCGCCTGTTCATAATTTTCTTTTGCCGTCTGAATTTCCGCAAGATAAGCAAGATTTTCAGCCTTTTCATAATTTGTATTATGATTATTATACATAGCGTCAATACCAAGGAATATATATCCGCCGTTCATAATTCCGTGATATCCAAAATTACTCCAGCCTGCAGGCACATGTGTATAACCGTATGTTGTGTAGTTGCTTCGCTGTATTCCGCTCATATTATATGAACTTGCACATGTCGGCTTACCATTATTATAGTAATAAGTTAAATAGGACATATGCACAGTAGGCTGACAAAGGTATCTTGCCGCCAGACCAAAAGCATTCCTCGTAACAGTACCGGTAAGCGAAATATCAACGCACACACCGCCTGCCTCATATGGCATCCACTGCGGCTCAAAATATTTTTTCTTCTCATTTACGCCATAATCTACCTTGTAATCAAAAATCTCGTCATGGTATTCAAGCGTATACTTATTGTTCCATTTGTCATAGTTTGCAGGGTCGTAATATTGTGCGCTGGCAGGTTTATTAGGCGCTCTGTCACCTACCGTATATTTTACAGGCACTCTGTTGGCGTTGGAAGTTGTCGCTTTTACCGGGTTATCCATATAATCAGGGTTTTTCATAATATTAACACGGTAATAGCGGTGTATCCATTGAAGCTGGTCGTTGTCCAAAGGACAGCCTACAACCATACGAAGCTCCTCTACGTTATATTTAGTAAATTCGTCTGCAAGTAAATTACGGTTATAAAACCTTTTATATATTTCGTATCTCTCTACAGGCTCAGATTCATGGAACCACTGACGTTTTCCGGTAGGCGTGAAATTAAACCATGTGTATATAGGTACGCAGTGCGTAAGCGCAATCGCCGCCATCATACGCTTATACAGCGGCGCATTTTCAGTATCATTCATATCCTCCTTGTGCTTTGTATATAATCTTGTCAGCACATCAAAGCTTTTAATATATGTATCCGGAGTAACTTGCCTGTTTTTTTGATAATATCCGTTTGCTTCAGGCTCTCCTCCATAGGAGTAATAGCGCAGCATTTGAATATCGGTAAACAGCCATTCCATACACGCGGCAAAATCAGCATTTTCATTCATTTTTGCAGCAAGCCTGTCATAGCCTATCTTATCTACAAGTCTACGCTTAAGCAGTACATTTACATATTCTTCATTTTCTGTAAGGACAGAAGGATCTGCACTTCCAATCTGTCCTGCAATTGCGTCAAGCTGTGCATCATATTGTTCAAGCGACAAAATAGCGCTGCCGGAATAAGCAACAGTGGTTTCGTACCCCCTCTCCTGAATTCTGGAATTATTTTCCATAGAGTCAAATGCAGGGATAACATCTGTGTTGTCCGTCTGGTCGAATGTGAGTATGTCATCCGAATTTACATGCATCTCAACATCTTCATTATCCGCCTGTTCAGACATTAATGTATCATCCGAATTCACATATACTTCAGTATCTGTATTTTCCGCTGATGACACCGTCTGAAATGCGCCTGTTATCGGCACTATCATTGATAATGCTAAAAATAGTGATAATATTCTTCGTCTCATTTTAAAAAAATCCTCCTTAAATTTTTATTACATATAAAAACACAATTAAAGCTATGATTTTATAGTCTTAACTGTGGAATACAAAGATTTATGATGATTATTAAAATAAAATCACCAAACAGACCTATATTAAATTATATCAGCCTGAATTACATTTTCCTCTGTAGTCTGTTAAGTAATCTTATCTTAAAATCTTGTTTTATTTACCTAAAAGTATACCATATTAAGCCATTCTGTGTCAAGATGTTCACATTGTATTCAGGCCCTCCAAACACCGATAAATACAGTGTTACATAAATTTAATATTAATGTTGTGAATTTTTAACATATAGAATTATAAATTTAAAAAGACCGCTTTTAAAAAGCGGTCTTTCGCTTATACCAACTGTTTAATTTTCTATCAGTCTTACTGCTGCGACGGTCATATCGTCCACAACGGCGTCACGGCTTTTTTTCACTGCCGTTTCAAGCACAGCCTGAGCCATTTCCTCCATAGTGTCAAAGGGCATCTTAATCTGATTTTTCAGCCATTCTGTGCGCACAGTTCCGAACCCGGCCTCGCTAACTCCGTCCGTCATCATAATCACCGTATCTCCGTCACTCAGACGTTTAGCCTGTCCCTGCACTTTTATATCAGACATCATACCGACAGGCAGAGACACTGAAAATACTGTTTCCACATTCGCTCCGCGCAGAAGAACACTTTCCGCTCCGCCTATCTTGTAAAACTCGCTCACGCCTGTCATAAGATCAATGCACAGCAGATCCACTGTGGAAAAACACTCGCTGTCAAGCTTCAGGCACAAAGCGGAATTTATCATTTCAATAGCGGTTTTCACGCCAAAGCCTGAATGCAAAAATTCTTTTAACAGTTTCATTGTAATATGACTTTCAGCCATAGCGCGTCTGCCGCTTCCCATACCGTCAGACAAAATCACATACTGCTTGTAATCCTCTGTAACAAAACTGTCGACACTGTCTCCGCAGGCATTGCTGTAATCGCGGCACAACTGCCGTACAGCGACATCCGCTGTGAATTTTGCGCCTGACGCAAATTTTAACAATCCGCCCGCTACCCGCTTTTCAAAAATCATAGGCGCTTCGGTCACTTCCGTAAGTATGCTTTCCATAAGTCCTGTTTCATTTTCTTTATTGACAGATAAATATACTTCTATCTTTCCCCGGCCGCTTTCTACCACGCTCACCTCAAAAGCGGTAATTCCGGACTTGTCCATCTCACCGACAATTTTTTCCTCCATATCCTCACGAAAAGAAAAACCCACGGTAATCTCCTCTGACATTCCATCCATAAGATGAGCTATCTCCCGATACTGCCTTGCCACAAGATCACGGCTTGTTACAGCCTCTCCCATACGCACAAGATTTTTCTTATACAACTCATACACATGGTTAAATTCCACTACAAAAAGCTCGCACCTAAGACATTTTTCCCTAAAACTCAAAGGCACTGAATCCATTGCGAGTATCCCTTTTGTCTCTATCGTGTCAAGCAGAAGCATAATACTTCTGTAGGTGCGCGTGAAGTCACTCTGCCAGCATTTCGGAGCATTTGGACAACCTTCACACACTCTGTCCGCCACCTCGTCAAACAATGACGCTACATCCTTATTATAAGCTTTAAGCCGCTTTTCCGACGCGTTTTCAAAACATTCTTCAAGACTTCTGAATGCGCGGGCGGTTTTTTCAAGCTTCATGGATAAATATTCCCTTATCCGTATATCCGTGCTCAAATTTTCTATAACGAGAGAACGGGAGAAAAAGCCGTTTATTATATTATGTACCTTCTTTGGAGTAGCTATAAACATTATTGCGCCCACAGCCGCCTCCGCTACCGTTATGGGCAGAGAAAATGTGTTGCCCGCATAAAGCAAGGCAACGGCGCTTCCTCCGAGAAATCCTATTGCTACTCCGAATTTGCCGAAGGCCTTCAGCAGATTTCCAAACAAAGCGCTTATTCCGAATATACCCATCATAACCACCGCTGACGGTGAGGACATTGACGACATAAAACCTATGCAAAGACCTCCGCTTCCAGCCGCCGCAAGTCCGCCGTGAAGCGCAATACACATTACCGCATATACTGACACAATATTGGCAAGACTTATATTATACGGAAACGCTATACCCGAAAGTCCCGTTATCATAACACCGATACTCACGGCAATACTTATAAGCTCGTCCTGCGCTGTCTGAGAACGCTTACGCCTGTTTTCCACAAGAGCATAGGCTTTCTGAAATATTATATACATAACCGAAGTCACAATGGCTTCCACAAGCAGAATGAGAAGATCATAAACACCCGCAAAGTTATATATAAGAAAAGCGAGTCCTCCTATAAATATTGCGCCGCCGCAGCACGCAACGTCTATAACGGTATTTTTCCCGGAACGAAACCTTGTATATATCCAAAATATAAGCGCGGCAAGTATATATTTTACCAAAGCCGCCTTACCCACTGTCGTCATTAACGCGGCTGCAATTACAGTAACTCCTATGTACGCGATACTTTTGTCAAAACACGCCGCAAAAAACGCCGCGCCAAATGGGAACATTCCAAGCAGCGACGCGCGTGAAGCAAGCAGCAAAAACAAACTTATACCAATATCTTTTATAACAGGCGCGCGAAGCGTCTCAATGTTTCTTTGTTCCTTTATCCCCGGTTGACTCATATCCTTATCCTCCTCTATAGCAGGGACAGTCTGCCATAATAGGAATATTATACCACTCAAAAACTGATAAAACTGTCATTTTCTGTTGTCGATTTACAAAAATATTTCGACAGTATATTTTGACAAAATATGCGGCGTATGTTATACTTCTGAATAAAGGAGGAAGCTTATAATGAAAAAAATTCTGATTTTTTCCGATTCTCACGGCGACATAAACCGTTGTCTCGACATCATCAACTCCTGCGATAATTTACACGCTGTCATCCATGCCGGTGACTATGCCGGAGACGCGGAGGATCTACAGTCAATATATCCTAATTTGCCGGTTCACTACGTCAAAGGCAACAATGACTTTTTTTCCCGCGCGCCGTCTTATATAACAGTAATCATTGACGGTGTGCGTATATATGTCACTCACGGCCACGAACAGCGTGTCAAATACGAGTACGATTACCGCACGCTGCGCAATGTCGCATTAAAAGAAAATGCCTCTCTTGCCGTATTCGGTCATACGCATATTCCGTTTACCTCCTATGACGGAGGCTGTATTCTGCTTAATCCCGGCAGTATACGATTTTCCGCGACCTACGCCATAGCGGAAATCGAAAACGGAACAGTCACAACAAACATAATGGAAATTTAAAAAAAATATATTTACTCAAATTTTTAGTTAATATATACAAAATGTCACATGCTGTATTCATTCATTTACTTCTGTGACATTTTTTTCTTTTATACTGACCTATTATATTATTCTGCCTGACACGTTTTGACAAATTTTTACACACGCCGCCGAAATCTTCTTCACAAGCTTGATTTAATTGAAATTTACGTTATAATAATTATGTTCTCAATAATTTTATGGCAAAGGCGGCACCGCTTATATCATGAGCATGCCGCCTTCGTTTTTTATATAGTATTTACAATACTTTTGATATAGTCGGAAAACTCATCTTTCAAATCAGGTCTTGCAAGGGCAAAATCAACTGTTGCCTGTAAAAAACCCTGCTTGCTCCCTATATCATATCTCTTTCCCTCAAAGTTATACGCGTACATCTTTTCCTTCTGCGCAAGCATCACAAGCGCGTCGGTAAGCTGTATTTCGCCTCCGGCACCCTTCGGTGTTTTTTCAAGACAATTGAAAATCGCCGGTGTAATAACATAACGTCCAAGAACTGCAATATCAGACGGCGCATCCTCTCTCTTTGGTTTTTCCACCATACCTCTAAGCTCATACAAGCGTCCGTCAACTTTTTCACAATCGACTATTCCGTACTTTGAAACATGCTCCATCCCTACCTTCTGTACTCCGAGCACTGTCGCGCCGCAGTTATCATACTGCTCCATAAGCTGACCTATACACGGCTTATCCGAAACAACAACATCATCTCCGAGCATTACCGCAAACGGCTCGTTACCGATAAAGCTCTTTGCGTATAAAACTGCGTGTCCCAATCCTTTTTGTTCCTGCTGACGTATAAAATGCACATTAATCTTATCAGAAACTCCTCTGGCAGCCGCAAGCATCTCTTCTTTGCCGTCACGTTCAAGAACACTCTCAAGCTCAAACGCCTTGTCAAAATGATTTACAAGAGCGTCCTTACCGCGCGAGGTAATTATCAGCAAATCTTCTATACCCGCTGCGACTGCCTCTTCCACTATATACTGAATAGTCGGCTTATCGATAATCGGAAGCATCTCTTTAGGCACCGCTTTTGTCGCAGGCAGAAATCTCGTCCCAAATCCCGCGGCAGGTATTACCGCTTTACGTATCTTCATTAACTTTACTCCTTTCAGATGAAAAATTATTCTATTACTATTGTCATTATACATCAAAACTGTTATAATAACAATACCAATAATAAAATTATGCAAGGAGATTTTTTTGATGTTTATAAAAGATATATTTTCACAAAAGAAGCCTGTTTTGTCCTTTGAAGTATTTCCGCCAAAGCAGGACTCCGGTCTTGAAGCGGTTCTTACAGCCGTAGATAAAATGTCTGTTCTGCCTATTGATTATATGAGCGTTACATACGGAGCGGGAGGAAGCAATTCTAAAAATACGGCACAGGTGGCTTCTCACATGAAAAACAAGCTTTCAATACCGTCCCTTGCTCACCTTACATGTGTGGCAAACACCAAACAAACAATATGTGAAAGACTTACCGAATATAAAAATCTCGGCATTGAAAACATTCTTGCTCTGCGCGGCGACAAGCCCGGGAATTACAGCGGTGAACTTTTTCCCGGCTACAAATACGCAAACGAGCTTGTGTCAGCTATCAAAGATTTTGGAGGCTTCTGTATAGGCGGAGCGTGCTATCCTGAACGTCACCCCGATTCGGCTACGCAGGAAGAAGATATAAATAACCTGAAAAGAAAAATTGACGCAGGTGTTGACTTTCTTGTTACTCAAATGTTTTTTGATAATGAGGAATTTTATAAATTCCGTGACAAATGTATCCAAAAAGGTATAAGCGTACCGATAAACGCCGGTATTATGCCCCTTACAAACGCGGGGCAAATCCAACGTATGGCGGTGCTTTCGGGGGGGGCGTCCATGCCCGCAAAATTTATGCGCATGTTCGCTAAATATCAGGATAATCCCGAAGCGCTTAAGCAGGCGGGCATCGCTTACGCCGTGGACCAAATAACCGATCTGCTTTCCAACGATACCGACGGAGTTCATCTCTATACAATGAACAAGCCGGAAACGGCTGAAAAAATAGTTACAGCGGTAAACTATCTGTTTTAACAAAGGGTATAAAGTTTGTAAAAAGCGTCTTTTAAAATACGGATATTTCATCCATGATTTGAAAAATCTTGGAAAACCAAATTTATACAATAACAAAAATGACACGTGTATAATTGCAATAATAAATTCATATAACTTTATCTATATAATAAAGCGGCTGTCTGTTTTTCAGACAGCCGCTTTACTGCTTAATTAATAATTATTTATAAATTAAAATCATTTTCGCATTGCCTCTTGATGAAAGTATAAGCACTTTTGAACATTCAGAACCATAATTCTTTGCATCCTTAAGATCATTGATTGTCAGCGCTGTTGTTGTTCCGGAAGCATTCTTGCTTATTTCATCTCTTTCATCCTCCATACGAAGTATCTTTGTGGAAGATGTGATTGATACTTCCTCATAATCACTGTCATCAAGCTGATAGATACCGCTCTCGTCCTTTGTGAAGCCGTTTCTTGTAACATATATCTTTTTCTCGTCAACAAGCACCTGACTTACGTTATACATACAAGCTCTTGAATACGGAACTGTGCCAAGTGATGAGCTTGTGTAAACTTCATCATCAGATGTGCCGGCTTTCTTAAATCTGTAATCAAACTTAAATGACTGATTATTGTTTTCCTCTGAAGGCGTCAGCTCTTCTTCCCAGCTGTAAAGCTCGTCATTATACTGATCTTTTCCGTCAAGCACATTTGCTATATCCGCAAAACGCATTATGTCAATACGTCCCTGGGCAAGATTATCGCCGTCATATGCGAACTGTACAATGTCTCCGACCTGTATGTCGCTGAACTCTGTATTATCAAATGTAGTCCATGATTTTGTTGTTGTTGACGATCCGCTGTACACGTCAAATTTCAATGCGCTGTCATCTGTAGCTTCGTTATATATACTTTCAGGAAGCGAAGCGACAATTGAATAGTCCGTATCTTTTTTTACATTTGTAAGAACACTGTCATTACCGTAAAGGATAACAAGACCCGCTATTTTAGACGAGCTTACATCATAAGCCTCAACATAATATGAGTCACCTGACGTGAACGCGCCTGAAACAGATTTCTTCGTATACTTACTCTTTTGATTACGGTCTGACGGTACACACAGCACAACGGTTGACGAATTTACAGAAAATGCGGTTTTACCTGCTGATGAAAAGCTGTTTGACGAATAAGTGTACTTATTCAGATCCTTACATCTTACAATCTGCTCTTTATCGTCGTTCTGAGCTTGTGTCTCGTCTGATTTAAGAGTAATAATTTCAGTAACAACTCCTCCGCTCACCGTAACTCTTACCGGCTGAGAATAATCTGTAATAGTCGGTGTTTTACCGGCGCCGTATATTTCCTCTGCAAAGTCTTTATCGTCATTTGTATATGCCGCCGACTCCTTAAGACGCTCTATAGCAATCTTGCTGTTTATTGTTGATCCGTTGTATTTTACTCTGTCCTTCAACGGATATGAATCAGCGCTGCTTGTAGTGGCAACGGTTACATAAGCCTTTTCACCGCCGTCAAACTCGATAAATGCGTTAGAGATATATCCGTAAGGAATGACAGCAGCCTGCTTAAGAGTTCCGAATACAGCCGTACCGAAAGCGTCAAGATAGAATGTTCCCGTAACGCCTGTTTTAAGCTCTTTGCCGTCCTTATCTCTTATATACGCCTCACACTGATTTCCTATATTATAAGACTCGCCGTTTATTGTAAACTGATTTCTTGACGTATTGAGCGCGCTTATTGATCCGTTCACTGTTTTGTTTGAAACAAGAAGCGTGTACATTGATTTGTCAAGACTCTCCGCATAAAGAATGACATCGTTTGCCGCAATAGACGTAACCGGGATTTCATTTCCGTTTTTCTTAATTGTATAAGTATATCCTATACCCTGAGGATCAAGGATAAGGAAATTACCTGTTACAAGCTTATCGGTGATACGGTAATCAGATGTTGTCGGAGCGGCATGAGCAACCATTGTCTGATAATTATAAATCTGTATCATATCAATAGTACCGTCGCTTGAATTATCAGTCAGTGAGACTGTACCGTATATTGAATAATCCGTTTCAGGATTAAGCCACTGCTCAAGCGCTTCCTGACGGGAGAAGCTTTCTTCAGCTTTTGTACTCGGATTTGTAAGTGTTACCGTATCATTTGCCGAAACAAGCGTTCCGTTATATCTTACAGTAAGATCGTCTTCCTTAAATTTCAAAGACTTTGTTTTTGTGTCTGTTTCATAATATTTCAGAGTATTGCCCGAAAAGCTTCTGATATCGTCATACTGAAGCTCATAAGCTGTATTCTTTGTTGTTTCGCTGTCAATTGTGACAAGCACCCTGTCATCCTTCAAGGTTGGCTGTCTGTAATAAACTGTAATAGTATGGCCGAGATATTTGCTTATATCCAGAATACTGTTTGTGAATGACTTATAATTGATGGAATATTCCTGACCGTTTGAATCCATAACGACCATCTCGTCCTCAAGAGGCTTGCCGCTGCAATCCTCTGTGACATAATCACCGACGCCTGTAAGAGTGCCCTTAAGCTTTCTTACCTTCAGATAATCTTTAAGCAATGTTTTATCGGTCTTATCCCATGTAAATCCGTTGTTTTCATACATTTCAATTTCAAGAGCATTGTAAAGCGCCTGCGCGATAACTCCTCTTGTAGCGTTGTCCTTGTAGGTTACACCGGAAATTTTGTTTGTAATATCAAGAGCGTCCGCCTGTTTGATATATCCCTCGGGCCATGAACCGAGCTGCTGGGCGTGCTGGTCATAACCCAATGCACAGACAATCATTTTCAACGCCTGCTCATATGAAACAGAGTCGTCCGGCTTGAAAATACCGTCTCCAAATCCGGAGATAATACCAAGGTTATATCCTGTCTGGATATAATTCTTTGCCCAATGGTCGGCGCTTACGTCACTAAACTCATTGGTATTATATGTAAGATCCTTATGACCAAGCATAAATACGATCAGCTTTGTAAACTCCGCGCGCGT
>Ga0224742_10501_pt1 | contig 10363 bp, 7 predicted proteins | sample LIM_E_Water_Neg_FD_161631 | JGI IMG/M metagenome (GOLD analysis project Ga0224742, IMG submission 161631) | Enriched cells from gastrointestinal tract of the lab mouse from Pacific Northwest National Laboratory (PNNL), Richland, Washington... | ecosystem: Host-associated > Mammals > Digestive...
TTTCCGGTATGTGGGCAGGGAAGCGGCTGAAATAATCATGGAAGAAGAAATCTGCCTGGAAGAATTCTGGGAAAAATATTTATAGAAAATAGGAGAGCTTTATGTATCGTTTACTGAAACAGGAAGGAAGGGCAAAGCGGGGAGAACTTACTACCGTGCATGGTGTGATCCAGACGCCCGTTTTTATGAATGTAGGGACTGTGGCGGCAATCAAAGGGGCGGTTTCAACAGAGGATCTGGAGCAGATTGGAACGCTGGTGGAATTGTCCAACACTTACCATTTGCATGTGAGGCCGGGGGATGAGATTATCAGACAGCTTGGAGGGCTTCATAAGTTTATGTCATGGAATAAGCCTATTTTGACCGATTCCGGCGGGTTTCAGGTTTTTTCCCTTGCGGGGCTTCGCAAGATAAAGGAAGAAGGGGTATACTTTAATTCCCATATTGATGGCCGCAAAATTTTCATGGGGCCGGAGGAAAGTATGCAGATTCAGTCCAATCTTGCCTCCACCATTGCCATGGCCTTTGACGAATGTCCCAACAGCCTTGCTGACCGGGCCTACGTACAGGCATCCGTGGACCGCACGGCCCGGTGGCTGGAGCGGTGCCAAAAGGAAATGAAGCGGCTTAATTCTCTGGAGGATACGATCAACAAAAACCAGCTTTTGTTCGGCATCAATCAGGGCGCCATTTATAAGGATATCCGGGTGGAGCACGCCAGGCAGATCGCGGCAATGGGCCTTGACGGATACGCTGTAGGCGGGCTTGCTGTGGGGGAAAGCCATGAGGAAATGTATTATATTTTAGAAGAAACAGTACCTTTCCTCCCGGTGGATAAACCCACTTACCTTATGGGCGTAGGTACGCCTGCTAATATTTTAGAGGGCGTAGAGCGGGGAATCGACTTTTTTGACTGTGTCTACCCGAGCAGAAACGGCCGCCATGGGCACCTTTATACCAACCAGGGAAAGATCAATCTTTTTAACGCTAAATATGAACTGGATGAAAGGCCCATAGAAGAAGGCTGCGGTTGTCCGGCCTGCCGCAGATATTCACGGGCTTATATCAGGCATCTGCTGAAAGCAAAAGAAATGCTGGGGATGCGTCTTTGTGTGCTTCACAATCTGTATTTCTACAATACCATGATGGCAGAGATACGGGAGGCACTTGATCAGGGAGAGTTTGCAGCCTACAAGAAGCACAAACTTTCCGGTATGATGCAGGAAACCTTATAAAAGGGCTTGTTTTTCATTGCTTTATTGTGTATGATAGTTGTTAGGCTTATTTAGAAAAGTGAAAATCAGGAGGAAATTTGAATGGGTATTTTATTATCAGCGGAAGCTGGTGCCGCGGCTGGCGGCGGGATCATTATGGTAGTGTATCTGGTGCTTATTTTTGGGTTCCTTTATTTCTTTATGATTCGTCCCCAGAAAAAGGAACAGAAGAAAATGGCAGCTATGCTGTCCACCCTTGCAGTCGGGGACTGTGTGCTTACCAGCAGCGGTTTTTACGGAATCATTATAGATATTACAGATGATACAGTGATCGTAGAATTTGGTAATAATAAAAACTGCCGTATTCCTATGCAGAAGTCTGCCATAGCGCAGGTTGAAAAAGCAGACGCAGAATAGTCATGTCAGGTAAAGCTTAGAGCATGTTTCAAAATTCATTCCTGCCATCTGCACGCCCCACTTTGCGGTATCTTTGGGTCAAATTGTGACATACATCTGTCAGAACGCAATTTTCAAACACGCTCTGGAAGTAAGGCGCATATCATGCGTCTTATTTTGTTAACAGTAAACCACACTATAGAATATGACTGCTGTCAATATTAGGATGGTGGGCGGCGGGGAGATCATTCTTTCCAGCACGATCAACAGCAGCGGTGAAAGCATCGCAGAAATGAGGGAAAAGATGAAGTTAAATATTGTATGCATACCAGGTGATGGTATTGGACCGGAAATCGTGGCGGAGGCCAGGAAAGTTTTAGATAAGACAGCAAAAGTCTACGGCCACGAAATTATTTATACGGATGTTTTAATGGGCGGCGCGTCCATAGACGCCTACGGGGTTCCCCTTACGCAGGAGACCATTGATACAGCTAAGGGAGCGGATGCAGTGCTGATGGGATCCATCGGTGGAGATACCACGACGTCTCCCTGGTATAAGCTGGCGCCAAAGCTTCGGCCGGAAGCCGGGCTTTTAGGGCTGCGAAAAGCGCTTAACCTGTTTGCCAATTTAAGACCGGCAGTATTGTATGATGAGCTGGCAGAAGCCTGCCCGCTGAAAAAGGAGATCATTGGCAGCGGATTTGATATGATGATTATGCGGGAACTGACAGGAGGGCTCTACTTCGGGGAACGGCATACCACCGAAGAGGACGGCGTGCGCAAGGCGGTGGATACACTGACTTATGATGAAAAGGAAATCCGCCGGATCGCAGTCAAAGCCTTTGACATCGCAAGGAAGAGAACTAAGAAGGTCACAAGTGTGGACAAAGCCAATGTGCTGGATTCCTCCAGACTCTGGAGAACGGTCGTGGAGGAAGTGGCCGCAGACTATCCGGACGTGGCACTTGAACATATGCTGGTCGACAACTGTGCCATGCAGCTTGTAAAAGATCCGGGCCAGTTTGACGTGATCCTGACGGAAAATATGTTTGGGGATATTCTTTCCGACGAGGCAAGCATGGTTACAGGCTCCATTGGCATGCTGGCATCAGCTTCCTTAAACGACAGTAAGTTCGGCCTGTATGAGCCAAGCCACGGTTCAGCCCCGGATATTGCCGGAAAAGGAATTGCCAATCCCATTGCAACCATTCTTTCTGCGGCAATGATGCTGCGTTATTCCTTTGATCTTGACAAAGAAGCTGACGCCGTGGAAGATGCGGTAAAGAACATCCTGAAAAAGGGATACCGGACAGTGGACATTATGTCGGAAGGATGCACCAAAGTAGGATGTAAAGAAATGGGTGATTTATTAGCAGATGAAATCAACTAGACGGCTGGGCGCAGCATTTTTTACCAATAAGCCGGTCTGCGGGGCAGGGTTTATGGTTTTCCTCGCGGGGATGGCGCTGTACTACGGGTGGCGCATGTTTGCGCTTACGCCCTGGTACGATGAACTGTATACTTACTATTGCTTTATCAGCAGGGGGCCTGTGTATGCGGCAATCCACTGGCCCCTTCCCAACAATCATGTAGGGTATTCGGTGCTTTCGGCTTTTCTTGACTATCTTGGGAATTCCTACATAGGTCTGCGGGGAATTTCGTATCTGTGCGCGCTGGCAAATATATGCCTCCTTTACAAAATTGCAGGAAAATACAAAAAAGGATTTCTGCCGCTGGCTATCGTGATTTTGTACGTGTCCATGAATCTTGTGAACCAGCTTGCCGTGCAGGGCAGAGGCTATACCCTTGGGATCACTTGTTTTCTTGTGGCATGGCTCTGCTTAACGGACATTTGCAGCGGGAAAAAGACAGGACGGAAGGTGTATGTGCTGTACGCCTTATCGCTGGTCCTTGGACTGTATGCAGTCAGCAGTAATGTATACTGGGTGCTGCCCCTCTGTCTTGCAGGAGGTTTTTTCCTCCTTTTCAAAGGCATACAGGAGAGCAGGGAAAAGAGCTGCTTTGTACTGAAAGCAGAGAGCGGAAAGAAGCTTATAAAGCTGATTGCGGCATCGGCTGCGGCTGCCCTTGGGACCATTTTTCTCTATGGGATCATCTGGCTGGCAATCGGTTCTAATCTGCTGGTAAAAGATGCCTCCAGCGTATATTATGGCATGGGCCATGTAAAAATGATTCTGCGTTCGCCCTTTGCGGCAGTGGGCAGAGGCATGGAATATATGCTGGACACCCCCTATATCCAGAGCGAGGAGCGGGCAGGCTTTTTTGGGCGTTTCTGGGAATGGCTCCAGACATTGTCAGGATATTTTTATCCACTTCCGGCGCTGGTCATGGTAATATGGGGTATAGGGATTTTATTTACTGCTTACAGAATCGTGAGAGGCGTCCGGGCAGGAAAGTATGAAGGCATGCTGCATGATCTGGTTCTGTTCTGGGGGATCGTGCTGGTTCCGGTATGCCTGCTGATCCAGTGTAAGCGTCCCTACTACCGGGTGTTTACGTACACAGGCGTGCTTCTGGCCGTTTTAACAGGCATCCTTGCTGACTGGATTTTTACCAAGGCAGCCCGGCAGTGTGGAAAAGACAAGGAAAAATTTTCTGCAGTCCTGCTTTTATTGGCGGCGGCAGTGGGGGTGAAATGTCTGGTATTTTCCGGATACAATGACCAGTACGGGATCAATGAATATGAGATTCAGGAGGCTTTTTCCCAGGGGGATATGGAAAACAGACAATCCATATGTGTTACGGACTGTAATCAGGAATATCTGCTCTATTTCCTTTATGGCATCCGGTGTGAAAACCGGGAGATAGAAGGGGCCGATGCGGTACTTTTGGATAAACGGATGACAGACCCGGATTTTAAGGAAATGGTGTGGGAGTTTTACCATTATTATGATACGATTCCATGGGACTATATCCGACAGAATATGACAAAGATTTACGAAAATAATCATTATGTTTTATATACAGCAGAAATGAAGGAAAACATCCAAACAGGAGGATGATGAAACAAAGAAAGCGTTCATGCAAAGCATTACCAGAGTCATGAAAGGATTAAGAAGGAGAGTGCAGAAATGAGAAGCGATAATGTAAAAACAGGTATACAGCAGGCACCCCATAGAAGTTTATTCAATGCGCTGGGGTTTACACAGGAAGAAATGCAAAAGCCCATGGTAGGCATTGTAAGTTCCTATAATGAGATCGTGCCGGGACATATGAATCTGGATAAAATCGTGGAGGCAGTGAAGATGGGAGTGGCACAGGCCGGAGGCGTTCCTGTGGTATTTCCGGCAATTGCAGTATGCGATGGCATTGCAATGGGACATATCGGCATGAAGTATTCCCTCGTCACAAGGGATCTGATTGCGGATTCCACGGAATGTATGGCCCTTGCCCACCAGTTTGACGCCCTTGTGATGGTGCCAAATTGTGATAAGAATGTACCGGGACTTTTAATGGCGGCGGCAAGAATCAACGTACCTACGGTATTTGTATCCGGCGGCCCTATGCTGGCAGGACGGGTGAAGGGACAAAAGAGAAGCCTTTCTTCCATGTTTGAGGCGGTAGGCGCCCATGCGGCGGGAACCATGACGGAAGAGGATGTAAAGGAATTTGAGGAAAAGACCTGTCCTACCTGCGGTTCCTGTTCCGGTATGTATACGGCCAATTCCATGAACTGTCTGACAGAAGCCCTTGGCATGGGCCTTGGAGGCAACGGGACCATTCCTGCGGTTTATTCAGAGCGGATCAAGCTTGCCAAACATGCAGGCATGGCAGTGATGGAAATGTACCGCAAAGACATCCGTCCCCGGGATATTATGACAAAGGATGCGGTTTTGAATGCCCTGACAGTGGATATGGCTCTGGGATGTTCCACAAACTCCATGCTTCATCTTCCGGCCATTGCCCATGAGATAGGCTTTGATTTTGATATTGCTTTTGCAAACGAAATCAGTGAAAAGACACCGAATCTGTGCCATCTTGCTCCGGCAGGGCCTACTTACATGGAAGATTTAAATGAGGCAGGCGGCGTTTATGCAGTGATGAAGGAACTGGCGGACGCAGGACTTTTACATACAGACTGTATGACAGTCACGGGAAAAACCATGGGAGAAAATATAAAGGATGCGGTAAATAAGAATCCGGAAGTTATAAGACCTCTGGATGATCCTTATTCTGCAACAGGCGGCCTTGCTGTGCTCAAGGGAAATCTTGCCCCCCACGGCAGTGTGGTAAAGCGTTCAGCAGTGGTGGAAGAAATGATGGTCCACGAAGGGCCTGCCAGAGTATTTGACTGTGAGGAAGACGCTATTGCGGCCATTAAGGGCGGCAGGATCGTGGCAGGAGACGTGGTGGTGATCCGCTATGAAGGGCCGAAAGGCGGTCCGGGTATGCGGGAAATGTTAAATCCCACTTCCGCCATTGCAGGCATGGGCCTTGGCTCCAGCGTGGCCCTTATTACGGACGGACGCTTTTCCGGCGCCTCCAGAGGCGCCTCCATCGGGCATGTATCCCCGGAAGCAGCAGTGGGAGGACCGATTGCCCTGGTGGAAGAAGGGGATATTATCAGTATCGACATCCCACAGTTGAAGCTGGACGTAAAGGTTTCCGAAGAAGAAATGAGAAAGAGGGCGGAAAACTGGCAGCCCAGGGAGCCGAAGGTGACAACCGGATATCTGGCGAGATACCGGGAGATGGTAACAAGCGGAAACAAAGGGGCGATTCTGGAAATCCCCGGGAAATGAATAGAATCTGCGGAATCTGATAACAGGAGGGAAAATATATGCAGCTTACAGGTGCAGAAATTGTAGTAGAATGTTTAAAAGAGCAGGGTGTTGATACGGTTTTCGGATATCCCGGCGGCACGATTTTAAACGTATATGATGCTTTATATAAACACAGCGGAGAAATCAGGCATATACTGACTTCCCATGAACAGGGAGCGGCGCACGCCGCAGACGGTTACGCCCGGGCTACTGGCCGGGTGGGTGTGTGTCTTGCCACCAGCGGGCCGGGGGCTACCAATCTGGTAACGGGCATTGCCACCGCCTATATGGATTCCGTTCCCATGGTAGCAATCACCTGCAATGTGAACCTTCCCCTGCTGGGCAAGGATTCTTTCCAGGAGGTGGATATTGCAGGCGTGACCATGCCCATTACCAAGCACAGCTACATAGTCAAAGACATTGCAAAGCTTGCAGAAACCATAAGGAAAGCCTTTGCCATAGCCAGACAGGGGCGTCCGGGGCCTGTCCTTGTGGATATCACCAAGGATGTGACAGCCAACAGTTATGAGTATGAAAAGAAGCAGCCCGAAGCTGCCGCATCCTCCTGCAAATATACCACCCAGGACATAGAAAAGGCGGCGGCACTTATAAAAGAATCCAAGCGGCCCTTTATCTATGTGGGAGGCGGCGCAGTCATTTCCGGGGCTTATGAGGAAGTGAGGACCCTCGCAAAGCTGATGGATGCGCCGGTCTGCGATACCCTTATGGGAAAAGGCGTTATGGACGGCCATGACGGGCGCTATACCGGCATGATCGGCATGCACGGAACCAAGACCTCCAATCTTGGTGTAAGCGAGTGCGACCTTCTGGTAGCTTTAGGGGCAAGATTTTCGGACCGTGTGGTAGGAAATGCAGCCATGTTTGCATCCAGGGCCAAGGTGCTTCACATAGACATTGATGCGGCAGAGATAAATAAAAATATCAGGACAGACGCTTCTGTGGTGGGAGATTTGAAAGAAATTCTTGCCCTGATCAATAAAGAACTTCCCCAGATGGAACATGAAAAGTGGATGGAGCATATAAAAGAATTAAAGGAAAAATATCCGTTGAATTATGACGATAGTATTTTGTCCTGTCCATATATTATGGAAGAAATTGACAAAGTAACGGACGGAAAAGCCATTATCACAACCGATGTGGGACAGCATCAGATGTGGGCGGCCCAGTATTACAAATATTCCATGCCCAGAACTTTCTTATCTTCAGGAGGACTTGGGACTATGGGGTATGGACTTGGAGCATGTATCGGCGCTAAGGCAGGCATGTCGGACAAAATCTGCATCAATATTGCCGGAGACGGATGCTTCCGCATGAATATGAATGAGCTGGCTACCGCTTCCAGATACCAGATTCCCATTATTGAGGTAGTTATCAACAACCATGTCCTGGGAATGGTGAGACAGTGGCAGACCCTGTTCTATGAAAAGCGGTACTCCCAGACAATCCTGGATGACGGCGTTGATTTCTGCATGGTGGCAAAAGGGCTTGGCTGTGAGGCCATCCGCGTTACCAGAAAGGAAGAAATAGGGGATGCTGTTGCCAGGGCAATCGAGATGAACAAGCCTGTGCTGATTGAATGTGTGATACCAAAAGACGACAAGGTATTCCCCATGGTACCGGCAGGGGCCCCCATCAGCGAGGTATTTGACGCAAAAGATTTGGAAAAGGAAAAATGAGAAAAAGTGTTTTAAAAGGCTCCCTTATCGGCGGTCTGATCATACTGCTGTCTTTGATCTCCATGTACCTGGGGCTGGCATATTACTATGCAGACGGTTTCAGCTACAACACATGGATCAACGGCATTTACTGTACCGGAAAAAGTGTAAATGAAGTAAATGATGAACTTTTAAAACAATATGACTATGCCGGACTTACCATTACGGACAGTGATGGTAAGTCTTATACTATTCCGGCAGAAGCAGTGAATCTGACCTTTGATTTCAATGAAGTACTGGAGCTATATCTTGAAAAGCAGAACCCTGTCCTGTGGATCGACAATCTGCTGGGGGAGGCGGGCGAGAAAAGGCTGGAACCGAAGACGGTGTATGATAAGGAGGCCTATGATAAAATCGTGAACGGGTTCTCTTTTATGCACGGGAAAGCGGATGAAGAGCGGATCGTGAAGGTACTGAAAGGAGAGCAGGGATATTATCTGGTAGACGAAAGAACACATGTTCTAAACCAGCAGAAGACAAGAGAACAGATTAAAGAGGCTTTTGAAAGTTTTACTGACACGCTTGACCTGGAGGGAGCGGGATGCTATGAAGACCTTGTCCTGACGCCGGAGATGAAAGAGGAGCTGGCGCTGTGGGAGAAACTTTCCGCTTATCAGGACTGCGGCATCGTTTACCGGTTTGGCGACGAGACCTATGCAGTAGATGCAAAAGTAGTCTGCGACTTTATAAAGACAGATGAGGAAGGGAACTTTCTCTATGATGAATGGGGAAACCTGTGCACCGACGAAGAAAAAGTGTATGCCTTTGTGGACTGGCTGGCGGATGAATATGATACAGTGGGAAAAGCACGCCAGTTTTATGCCACCCGGGGAGAGATCGTGACCGTGGAGGGCGGCATTTACGGCAACAAGATTGACCGGAAAGCAGAGAAAGAATATCTGCTGGAGGCTTTTTTGGACAAAAGGCGGGAAGAACATGAACCTGTCTATGAGCAGATGGCTTTAAAACAGGGAAAAGACGATATCGGGGATACCTATATCGAAGTGGACATGACGGAACAGATGATGTATTTTTATGAAAACGGGGAGCAGAAGATAGCAACCCCTGTGGTGACAGGAAATACAGGGCTTAGGAGAGGAACGCCCCAGGGAACCAATTACGTTTACAGCAAAGAAAGAAACCGGGTGCTCCGGGGACCGGGATATGCCTCTCCGGTGAAATACTGGATGCCTGTAAAGGGAGGTGTGGGCATTCACGATTCTTCCTGGCGGAGCAAGTATGGCGGCACCATCTATAAAACGGACGGCTCCCACGGCTGCATCAATACCCCTTTAGATGAAGTGGTAAAGCTCTATGATATGGTAGAGATCGGCACGCCCTGCGTCATGTTTTATTAAAACTTTCATGGAAATCAATTGACGAAAGTGGTAAATGAGTTTAAAATGTTTGGAGAAAAAGGGAAATACCCATAAATGAGGAGGAAGAAAAGTGTCCAGAGTGTATAATTTTTCGGCTGGTCCGGCAGTTTTACCGGAAGAAGTGTTAAAGGAAGCGGCACAGGAGATGCTGGATTACAAAGGGTCCGGCATGTCTGTTATGGAGATGAGCCACCGTTCCAAGGTGTATGACGGAATCATAAAGGAAGCGGAAGCAGATTTACGGGAACTGATGAATATCCCTGACAATTATAAAGTTTTGTTTTTGCAGGGAGGCGCCAGCCAGCAGTTTGCCATGATCCCCATGAATCTTATGAAGAACCGCAAGGCAGCCTACATTGTAACAGGCCAGTGGGCCAAGAAAGCTTATCAGGAAGGTAAGATCTACGGTGAGGCGGTTGAGGCAGCATCTTCGGCTGACAAGACATTTTCTTACATCCCGGACTGTTCGGATCTTTCTATCCCGGAAGATGCCGACTATGTATACATATGTGAAAATAATACCATATATGGTACAAAGTTTAAGACACTTCCCAACACCAAAGGCCATACGCTGGTCGCGGATGTTTCTTCCTGCTTTTTATCAGAGCCGGTGGATGTAAGTAAATACGGTGTTATTTATGGCGGCGTGCAGAAAAATATCGGCCCTGCGGGGGTTGTGATCGTCATTATCAGAGAGGACCTGATCACAGAAGATACTCTGCCCGGAACGCCCACCATGCTGAAATATAAGACACATGCAGACGCAGACTCCCTGTACAATACCCCTCCGGCATACGGCATTTACATCTGCGGAAAGGTGTTTAAGTGGATAAAGAAAATGGGCGGTCTTTCTG
>Ga0224742_10502_pt1 | contig 10351 bp, 8 predicted proteins | sample LIM_E_Water_Neg_FD_161631 | JGI IMG/M metagenome (GOLD analysis project Ga0224742, IMG submission 161631) | Enriched cells from gastrointestinal tract of the lab mouse from Pacific Northwest National Laboratory (PNNL), Richland, Washington... | ecosystem: Host-associated > Mammals > Digestive...
TCGTGCATTAGTGCCTCGATTGTATATGTGGATTCCGCACCTGCAAACTTTTCTTTATCCGTTTTCTGCCCTTTTACTACTGGGATTGCAAGGACGTCTCTTAGGAAATCTGCGTATACATTCAGCATTTGAATGGTTCTTGCTTCTGCTTCCTCTGCCGTTGCGTGCGCAGTATGCCCCTCCTGCCATAAAAATTCGCGGCTTCTAAGGAATGGACGTGTCGTTTTTTCCCAGCGGACAACAGAGCACCATTGATTATATACTTTCGGCAAATCACGGTAGGATTGTATTTCATTTGCATAAAAATCACAGAATAATGTTTCTGATGTTGGGCGAACGCACATTCTTTCCTGCAAAGGTTCCAAACCGCCATGCGTAACCCATGCAACCTCCGGCGCAAAGCCCTCTACATGGTCTTTCTCTTTTTGGAGCAGGCTTTCCGGAATAAACATCGGCATATATACATTCTCTACCCCTGTTTTCTTAAACGCTGCGTCAAGTTGTGTCTGAATCTGCTCCCAGATGGCGTAGCCAGCGGGTTTGATAATCATACAGCCTTTTACGCTGGAATAGTCACAAAGTTCTGCCTTCTTTACCACATCGGTGTACCACTGCGCGAAATCTTCCTCCATTGAGGTTATCGCTTCTACTAATTTCTTGTCATTTGCCATTTTTTCATACTCCTTCCTACTTATTATTTTGTGCTGCGCATTTGTAAATTTCGCTGATATCTTTTTTTCTCATGCCTATGCTCTTTTTCCGTTACTTTTCACACCCACGCCAAAGTAGTGGGAGTCATGCGCCAAAATGCTTAAAGCTTTCGCTTTTTCTCTTTAGCATTTTGTGTGCAGCAAAATTTGTGCGAACGTTGCTGTTTATAATCAAAATGCGCAATTATACTACATAATGCCAGAATTTACCGTGCTGCACTGGTTAAACGTATATGGCTGGCGTTATATAGTCAGGTTACTCGGAAATTTTAACTGTTAAGCAGTATAATATGTAGAAGATTCCTCTTCCCTACTCACACGCCGGGCATTCGCCAGCTATGCTGACAGTCTTCCTTTGAGTGCCCATACGCATAAAAAATGCCGCAGACTTCCCTTCTGTGAAAGGGGCCTCTGCGGCGTTACCACCCTGATTTTACTTATCTTACCGTTATCGCCGGCGTTACGCCGTATTTCTTGCAAACTTCCATTGGAATTATTCCAATATTGTCAGCAGTTGATACGGGACTCCAAGGTAGGTTCCCAAATTTTTGCGTAAAAATCTCACACCATTTGACTTTCTCTCTGAACGCTTCCGATTGGTACTAATCCTTTTCATTGTCATGTTTGTTGGTATTTCTATTATAAAATGTTGCATTTCGTTTTATTTATTTTAATGTATGTGGGGGAAGATGTCAATATAATTTTTTTAACTATTATCTGCCTATCTTAGAGCACAGTTACAGTTCACACTTAATGTTATGGGCTTAAGTTAATGATATTAATTCACACCAATGCCAGTTTTATGAGTTTATAAGATATTGCGGTATGAATTTAATAAAACTTGACAAAAATCCCATATATCCATATAATAGAAATTACTGTACTGCACAAATTAATCTACAAAAATCAGGGAGGAATATATAAAATGTACTATTTCAAAAAATTATCACTTTGTTATCTTATTGTCGGCGTAATTTTTTTAACAGGTTGTTCTAAAGATCCAGGTACTCCCCCAGAATTACTAGTTGATGGAACCGCTATCGTGGTCGGGGAAACCACTCCTAGTTCTTTGAATGAAAGCGGATTTACCACAATTAATTTGCTAGACTACTTGATGTTTGAGCTGCCAGAGAAATCATGGACATCTTCTTTTAACTTGTATAAAGATGATGTTTCCTATGCTTCTTTATGTTTAGTAAATGACAGTAAAGAGGAAAAAATGGTTGGTCAGTGTACAATCGAAGAAGTAAAATTTAGTCATCTGGAAGATGACAGAAAAGATTTGGATATTTCCATAAACGGATTCAATCCAATTGGAAAAACCCAAGAAGAATTAAAGGAACTATATCCAGAACTAATACTAGATGATGACGTTGATGATGATACCCAGACTCATCGCATAAACAATGGAGATTATTACATTTACTTTCAATATGACAAAGGTGTAATGACAGAAATTGAGGTTAAGCATTCTTTTAGCAAAAGCTACAAAGAAAAATAAATGCTTCTAAGAAACTATAAAAGGGGAATTAGAAAATTCGGTGTTTATGTAAACCACTACGATATATCCTATTGTGATGAAATCTATTTTCTGACTTCCCCTTGATAGCTATAACTTATGCTTTGTTATTTTATTTGCGTTTCTTATACCATGTACAAATTCCATTATCGTTTAATCCAGAAAGCATTATTGTAGGGCAGGAACGTTCCCAATCCCATGCAGGGGAGGCGATTAGTGTTTCGGTCTGTTTACCATAGTGGATCTGCAATATATATTCTCCTATCAATTCCCATGTACCTTTTACAGAACCGCTTTCTATGCTGTGATTTAGCAGCAGTTTGATTGAATGTGCACACTGCACTCCCTGCGGAATGGAAGGTGTCAGACAAATTCGCTCGTAAAATCCTGTAATATCCTGATCAGAAAGTTTCTGCAAAACTTCGCCGGCATAAGGCTGCGCAGATGCAACCAGCCACTCATCTGGTGTTAAATATAACTGCCGTATCTGTAAAGTTGAAGGTTCCGGCTCGTCCAAGAAATTCATCTCGCGGATATGAGATACCAAGTACATTTTTCCATCATCATCCAGCAGTACGGAATTATGTCCAGGCGCCATATAGGGTGTACCGTCAAGCCAGCGGTAGCCGCAAGAGATCATTAAGCCGGTAGTATTATCCCAATCATTTGTATCTGTCATATCTTTTCCACGAAAATCATAGAACGGGCCTGTAATATTTCGGCTTCTCGCAATGCGGATGTTGTAATCACTTTTCAGAGAACCATACGAAACAAACAAGTAATAATAATCGGTGTCTGGATGATATATCATATATGGTCCTTCAATAGCGCAATCTGTCCATGATGGGCGGCGGGCTACACAAGTTCCAATACCCTCCTGCGCTGCAAACCCCGTTTCTTTATCCAACAAAAGTATATGGCAGCCACCCCAAAATGAACCATATAGTAAATATTGTTCGCCAGTTTTTGCGTCTTCAATAATATTGGCATCAATAGCATTTACTGGCATTTCATCAGTGGTCTGAAGCACGCAGCCGCGCGGTATAAACGGCCCTTCCGGAGAGTCCGAAACCGCAAGAAATATGCAGGACTGACGCACGCCCCATGAAGAATTGGAACAATATAGACGGTACTCGTTTCCAACTTTAACAATATCGGGTGCCCATATTGCTACGCTTTTTGTCCATGCAATAGATTCTTGTGGCGGCTTCTCCACAATTTTACCGAGATTCTCCCAGTTTAATAAATCTTTTGACCGCTTACATTGTGCATTTGTGCTATATATATAATAATTTTTACTGACAGGGTCACGGAAAATTGCTGGATCGTGTGTCATCCACAACCCATAACTGTCTGGTGATTTTTTGTTGGACAGCTTCGGTTTTGGCAGCTGGGCAGGAGGTTCTACAGGATATTGAATTGATTTCATAACTTAATGCTCCTAACTTTGTTCATTTGATTAAAATGAATTATAAAATTTTCCACTATTATAGCACAATGCTATTGTATGTCACAAGGTATTTTTATCTATTAGGATCTGTCGCAATAAACTTTGGTTATACAAGAAATAGTGTTAAACACAACACAGTATTATAATAACTTGTATATATCCCCCCTTAATGCAACAGCTTCTACTGAGGAGTGAACAATGACTCCACTGGCAGATATGCGAAATTACAAGTATCCTTAAGGCATTCTGCCCATACAGTAACTTGCTCCTTAAGGCATGGCACATCTTCTTCCTTTTGCATCTGCATAAATCGCGATGCAACACGATTTTTTCTTCCTACATCGCCGTTTCTTACCTTTTTTAATAAAGTATTATACTCGGAAGGGACTAAAACCATTTCTTTCACTGTAGACTGAACAATATTGTCTAGCAGCTTTTGATAATATTCCAATTCCATTCCTAAAATACAAAGTGCATATGCGTCTGCATCCGTTGCAATGGTGTATGACGGAATCATTAATTGTTTATGCAATTCCAACTGACGAAAAATACCACACATTGCACTGGCGTTATGCATATTATCAATATTATCTAATTCTCCCTTTAAATAATACACACCATGTCCTGCCATTCTTTTAGTGCTTTCATCTGCTATACAGCAATTTTCGATTTCTTTCAAAAAGTACATTTCCTGTGCAATTCCATAACACAGCATATCCTGTGTCACGTTTTCTCCATACACCTTTGTCCAGCGCTGTACATCCGCAACGGAAACACCAATTATATTTTTTTCATCTCCTGTGTAATCCCCCCGATAAATCGAAAATATTCCACCCATACAGGATGCCTTATGTACTACGCGAATACTAAACTGCAGATCATCGTAGTCTAAACCTGCACAAACAAACATGCACTCGTCAAGCAGATACTCTAATATTTTTGTTTCTTCTTCTATTATTCCCATCATTATACCTCCTCGTTCCCTATACAGATACCAATCAATAATTCGAAAGTGCTTTTCTTTCCCACTACTTTGGCATGGTGTGAAAAGTAACTTCTTTCGCACTACCCTCCTTCCCAAATTTGTTGTGTTTTGCTTTTCTATGTTTTTGCTTGTATAATTTAATTATAACAATTGGGTTGGACAAAATTTGTCTATGCCCCAAAATTCAAATGGAAAATATTTTTAATTGGAATTCCACAGTTTTATTTCATAATAAAAAGCAATCTCCTTAATTTATTATTGGATTCAATAGTGATTTTTTCACAGATATAGGGTATTATATTTAAAACAGTAAATTAGCTTGTTGAGGAGATAGAACATATGAATTGAATTAATAAAAACATGGGAAATGGATTGTTTCAACAACGCGTGGGTTCTTTAAGTTAGTACAGATTGTTTTAGCATGAAAACCAGCAATTTGTCAAAGCCTATTTTTATGAAATTTTCTGATTTTGTTTCTCCATAAATTGAAGCTTTTAATAGTTTAATTCGAAGTTTATTAGTAAGGAACTGTCAATAAATAACTCATCAATTTGACTTGTAAAAATATCCATCTGCGGCATTAGATAATCTTGATGTAGCCCGCTGCGCCTGTGATTATCTTCTTTGCATCTGAACCTTTATACGGCGTCAAATTAACAAGTGTTTTTTGACAATTCCTAACAAAATCATATTTAGCAATAAATATTATGAACAAGCATTAAGATAGCATCATGGCTTATCCTAAAGATTTTAAATTATTTCTATACTTCCTCATATCCATTTCATCCGTATTATCTAATACATATTGCAATTCACTTGTAACCTTTTCACGGTCATATGGAAGATACGCCGTTACGGGCGTAAAATTTGAAACTGTGTTTGCAAATAAATGTGTGCGTATATTTAAGTTGTTGATTAGCATTTGCAGTTCACGAATACGCTCCTTTTCTTCAGCAGGGACAAATAAGCCCTGCTGTGCCATCTGGTACAGCTCTGTGTCTGGGAAAAGCGTAAGAGAGTCCACGGAAACAAAATACGGATTGAGCTGGCTGAACAGTTCAGCACTATTCCTTGCATTACGGTAGCCGCCATCTTTTCCCGCAAGACCTGTCATATAAACAAAGTAATATTCAATACCCGCTTCATCTAATTTTCTGCATTGTTCCAGAATTTCAGTAGCCGTATATCCTTTATTTGCAAGTGCAAGCGTTTCGTCATCGCCGCTTTCCACGCCGATGCTTAAACCATTAATACCCATTGCTCTTAATTTCCTTAGCTGCCACACCTCTTTATTTTTAATATCACGAATGCTCGCAAACATAGCCATTGTCTGGCATTTAATCAGATAATCCCTTACGGTCAAAGCCCTAAGTTTCAGATTCTCGTAACTCATGGCAAAAGGATTTGCCCCTGTCCAGAATATTCTTCTTGCATATGGCTGATAGCCTTTTATCTCTACTAAATCTTCCTCAAATTCCTCAATGGGTGACATTCGAAAGCACTCGTTTTTATACAGACTACAGAACTTGCATTTATTATATGTGCAGCCAGAGGTAGCCTGTATGATGACCGAGTGAGCTTCATATGGTGGTCGCCAAGTTCTGCCCGTAAAGTGCATGAAAATCAACTCCTTTTATTTCATATTGTGTATTAAGCCTTTGAATTCATCCATGTCGATTTCATATATTCCTTGATATATTTTTTCGATATAAGTTCTACTATCTTTTGCATAATAGTAAGGAACTGTTCAGAAATTACTTGTGACAAGTACGCCGTATAAATGTTCCTATGCAAAGAAGAAAATCGCAGGCATAGCGAGCTATGTCAAGGTTTTCTGATGCCGCAGATGGGCATTTAGACAAGTAATTGTCATGAGTAATTTATTAACAGTTTCTAAATACATTCCATGACTTCTTCGTCATTCAAAATGATAAATTCCCCATAGTAATTTGAAGCAGGATAATCTTGTATGGCAGCCTTATCTGTTGCCTGTGCGGATGAAATAACAGACACGAATTGCTCAATCCATTCTCTATCGGAACATGAGCATGAAAAGCCGTCTATGGTTATGACTGTAACCGCAGTTATTTCTTCGGTATCTGGCAGTCCAAGAGCAGGAACGTTTGTTTTGTTCCCGCATCCTGTAACAAGCATAACAATCATAACGAAACAAATCAGCAGTCCCTTTTCTCTCATAATGTTCCTCCTCGCTTACAAATGATAGACGCTTTTTCTATACCGCTGTAATTCTTCTTCACTGACGTTTCCAATGATTTCACCAAGAAATACCAGCAGCTTTTCTTTGTCTTTCGGCAGTTGCCCGTGAAACTGGAACGCATTGGAAGCCCCCATTGCCGCAAAGATGGTAGGTATCTGCAAATTTTCAATGAGTGTCCGTACCTCTTTGTATTTTTCAACTTCTCCTTCTTCCTGCCAGTTCCCACGCTGTATTTCTGCAAAAAGTTCAGAATCGGGATAAATCGTAAGCATATTTGCCCCTATGAGCGTAGGGTGTATCTGATTGCATATATCAGCCGTCAATTTTGCCCCAATCTCACCACGACCTGCCCCAGAAATACTTACCAAATAGAAAAAACTGTAATGAATGCCTGCTGCATCTAATCTCTGGCATTGTTCTATGATGTCGGCAGAAGTATATCCCTTGTTCATAAACCGCAGGGCTTCATCATCGCCTGTTTCTATTCCTATTGTCAGACCGTCATATCCCATATCTCGCAGTTTAGCAAGCTCCTCATCGGTTTTAGGGGTGACATCTGTAATCCTTGCAAACGAGCCAATAGATTTCACTGACGGAAGATATTTGCGGATTAGCTCTGCAATCGCAGCTAATTTGTCATAAGACAAAACAAAGGGGTTAGCTCCCGTCAAAAATACTCGGCGGGTACGCCCGCTGTTCCAACCTTTCGTTGCTCTTTTAATCTCCCGTAAATCACTCTCAATATCCTCCAGAGGGGACATCCTAAATTTGAACGGCAAATCATTATACAAGGTACAAAACTTGCATTTATGATGCGTACAGCCTGCCGTTACCTCTAATAAAAGTGATGCCGCTTCATACGGCGGTCGCCAAATTGTTCCTGTGTAGTGCATAAACACATCTCCTTTCCTTATTCCTGCGCTTCTTTTTGTGCATACAGGGATACCCGCAGGGTGTTTTCTGTAGTCTATACTAATTATACTTTTATACAATAATTTTACAAGTACTGTACTTTTTTATAGTACCTATATCAAAACGGTACATTGATTTTTAAGAAAAGACGTGTTTTACTATTTCAGAAATGAGTGGCAGGAATGAAAAAAAAGCACATTAACTGCTGAACGCTGCAAAACAGTTTCCACCATATCAAAAATTTTAGGCGGTAAATGGAAAATTGAAATTATTTATTACATCACCTTTCGGGATATACACCGCTTTGGAGAGCTTCGCAGGCATATCGGTGACATTACGGAATCAAGCCTGACAAAGCAGCTTCGGAAACTGGAAGAACAAGGAATCGTCGTAAGAAAAGTTTTTCCAGAAGTCCCTCCTAAGGAACTATTAATAAATTAATTATGACAATTACTTGTCTAAATGTCCATCTGCGGCATCAGAAAATCTTGACATAAGGCATTGCTCTTTATGCCTTTGCCTCCTATGCCTGCGATTTTCTTCTAATTACAAAGTAATTTGCATAGGAACATTTATACGGCGTACTAGTCACAAGTAATTTCTGAACAGTTCCTAAAGTTGAATACTCTTTAAGCGAAATAGGGACAACCCTTAATTCTATCTTGTCGCAGCTATGTGATTGGGGAAAGGCATACCATACTTACATGGAAACATAAAATGAGCCGATAATATGTGGAACAATCCCACAAGTTTATCGGCTCTGCTCTTATTCATTATCTTTTCGGGCGTTATCATGCTACCCATTTGTTTCAAATACTCATACTTATTGAACTACTAATGTTCAATAAGGTTTAACTTTTCGTAATGGACTAATTTATCCAACAAAATACGTTGTGTAGCATGGCGTTCTGGGTCAGCAGGGATTCCGTCTGCATATCCTATTGCCAAAATATTGATTGGCTCAAGGGTATCTGGAAGCCTAAATTCCTGTTTGATAACATCAGGCTTAAAATAGCATATCCATACAGAACCTAACCCCAATTCAGTTGCTTCCAGCATCATATGGTCTGTAAGGATTGACGCATCTACATCAACGGTCTTTTTGTTATCAAACGGGCGTGTCCATGCTTTCGTATGTTCGGCGCAAACGATGATTGCCAAAGGCGCTCCATAAAGATTTGCTGCTTTTCCTATTTTGTTCAATCCCTCGTCCTCCTGCACAACAATAAGACGGACAGGCTGTAAATTTGCAGCCGTTGGTGCGACATGGGCAGCAAATAAAATTTTTTCCAGCTTTTCTGGCTCTACCTTTCTGCTTTTGTAATCACGGACAGAATAACGTGATTTCGCAATTTCTAAAAATTCCATAAGTATTCCTCCTGTTAAACTTGTATTTTAGGTTTCCCTATACTATAATTATATCGCAAACAATTTTAAAGGCAAGAATGTACTTTTTAGGTATATACTATCCAAAAAGTAAGTTAGGAGAATTTCTATGAGTATAAAATGCAAAAGCAGTTATAACTGTCCCGTAGAAGCAACGATTGACTTAATTGGCGGGAAATATAAATCGGTCATCCTGTGGCATCTTATGGGTAAAACCCTGCGGTATAGTGCGCTGCATAAATTAGTACCCAAAGCAACTGACAAAATGTTGGCGCAGCAGCTAAGAGAACTTGAAAACGACGGACTGATAAACAGAAAAGTCTATCCTGTCGTTCCTCCCAAAACGGAATATTCTTTAACAGACTTCGGCAATACGCTTGCCCCAATCTTAGACGCTATGTGCGATTGGGGAACAGTCTATTTAGATGAAGTAAATATTTCGCCAACTTGCTGCAAATCCCAAAAGTAAGAACCAATCTCTACAAATCAGAAATCACATCTTTTTTACCGCATCAAAGGCTATTTCCCTCTTCTACATTTCTTGGTTATGGCGTGAACTGCCTGCATATTGAAATTGCGGCTCATACAAATTTGGATACGGAAAATGGATAAATTACATAAAGAATTTTCGGATATAATCAGACTAAAGTCATGGACAGAAGTAAGCAAGACCTATGTTTTGCCCAAAAAACTTGTCAGGATTGGAAAACCAAAAGTTTTAAGCGGAGCACAACTTAGACATTTGAAGGAATTGCAGAGTAAAGCATAAACGCTTTGTGATTATGGAATGCCAGTCATAGTTTTCATTTGACTATAAAAATGCTAAAATTCTTTTGAGAATTTGAAAACTTTTTCCAGCGCCATGACAATATATACATGCAAGGGCAAATCTTTGCAAGTCGACTTGAAAGAAGAAGGAGGATGGCTGCTATGAATCATGACGAATTTGAGCGGTTTGTCCTGAAGTTTGGAAAAGATATTCTGCGGTTTTGCCGGATGACAGCAGGGGATGCAGAAAATGGGGACGAACTGTATCAGGACACGATGCTCAAGCTGCTGGAGAAAAAGAAAAGACTGGACTCTATGCAGAATACAAAGAGTTACGCTTTATCCACTTCAATTTATCTTTGGAAAAATAAGAAGAAAAAATATGCAAACAGGATGAGACTGG
>Ga0224742_10503_pt1 | contig 10340 bp, 5 predicted proteins | sample LIM_E_Water_Neg_FD_161631 | JGI IMG/M metagenome (GOLD analysis project Ga0224742, IMG submission 161631) | Enriched cells from gastrointestinal tract of the lab mouse from Pacific Northwest National Laboratory (PNNL), Richland, Washington... | ecosystem: Host-associated > Mammals > Digestive...
GGACAGCGGTCACATTCATTCGGTTTCCGGCGGCCACGAAATGACCCTGGCGCAAGGAGAGTTTACCATTTACGGCTCCAACCAGTGGCATATGCAGTATACCGACGCAAACTGCGTGGCAAGCTATATTACCATTACCTTCGAGCTGGCGGCAGGGGAGCTTACGCCGCTGCTGAACCTGAAGGGCAAGGCGGATCAGGCCGCCGCGGCGCTTTTGCGGCAAATGCTCCGGGAATGGAAAGAGCAAAAGCCCTATGCTGAGGATATGCTCATCTGTCTGCTGGAAACCCTGCTTTTGACCCTGCTCCGCAAGGGGCTGGAAAAACCCAAAGCCGCCTTGCAGACAGCCAACGCCCTATGCAGCGAAAACGAGGTCATCGGCCACGCGATGCAGTATATCGGCAAGCACCTGTACGAAAAGCTCAGCGTTCCCGTTGTCGCCAGGGAAGCGGGGGTGAGTCCTTCCTACCTTACCGCGCTGTTCCGCAAAAACATGCAGATTTCGCCGGGGGAATGCATCCGGCGCATGAAGCTGGAGGAAAGCCGCCGCCTGATTCGGGAGGGCAGTATGAATTTTACCCAAATTGCGCAGCTTTTACAGTATTCCACCGTGCACCATTTTTCCAGACAGTTTAAGGAAAAGTTTGGCATTACCCCCTCCCAGTACGCCAAAAGCATCCATCCTTAAAAGATACAGGCGCAGCAACAATATGCGAACCTATCCAGAAGATTGCCGCGCCGGCTTCGCCCTCTGGCAATGACAGCGTTCTAACGCAATTGCGCCAAAAATTGGACAGAAACGAGCGGACACATAGGTTCGCCCCTACAACAGCATTTTACGGCCGTGCTTGTCGAGCGTCCCCCAAAGGTGTGGCAAGTCAGCAGCGGCGCAGGTAACGCGACGCCAGCGGGCGCCGCCCGCCCAACGGCATATGGTAGGATGCGTGGGCGTGCTGCAAAGCAGGCTCCTGCTTCCTATGCAATACGGGAAGCAGGAGCCTGTTTCATGATTTACAAGTTAGTCCAAAATGTACACTGTGCAGCTTCTGCGGCCAAATTCGTAGCACTCTGCGATGGTATCAAAATATAAGTCAATGATATTGCCTTTAATCGCGCCGCCGCAGTCCTCCGCCGTGGCGTAGCCGTAGATATAAGCCCCGTCGTCGGATACAATATACATTCTTGTTCCATAGGGAATTACCGTAGGATCCACCGCAATCGCCCCATACCGGGCGGTTGTGCCGGTGGCGGTGGTGCCAGTGTAGCCCTCGCAGCTATAGGCCGTGGCTGTGACGGACATTTTGCGGCTGTAGGATATGACGTCCCCTGAAGCGGTCGTAATGGTTTTGCCGTTTTCATCCGCCTGTACCGTGCCGGAAGAAGTCTTTCTGGTCGCCTTGGCGGGGGCTTCCTTGGTGCCGCAAAGCACCACCTGGGCAACCGGCTCTTGCAAAACGGTTTCCTGGGTCACCTGGCTGTCTACCAGATAGCCGTTTTTATAGGTTTTGGTAACCGTCCGCCGGACGGTTCCTTTTTCTCCTTCAGACAGCACCCGTTCCTCCCCGGCAGGCAGGGAATCGTCCTCATAGCGCAGGGTTTCAAAGGGAAGCTTTCCTTCTTCCAGGGCTTCTTCCTGCCAGACGCGGTTGATTTGAATGGTCATGCCCTCTGTCACCGCGCTGCTTCGCCCAGGGGTCACCGTGTCCATGGCTCCCAAAACAATACCCTGCTGATCCAAAAGTTCCCCAACTGTCTGGCAATATGTGCTGAGGGTGGATTTTTCTGTACCATCTTGCAAGGCGACTGCTTGGCAGCGTTGCACGGTTACGTCAATGGCGCCGCCGGACTCCGTTACCTCATAGCTGTCCGCTTCCGCAAGACTCACCCCTGCGTCCGCCAAAACCGCCTCCGGGTCGGTGAGCTTGGTGGTATGCACCAGCACCTCCTCGCCGTCCCGGATGAGATAAATGTTCTCGGCAAAGGCCGCCTGAGAAAGCGCAAAGGTTAGGGCAGCCGCGGCTGCGCAGGCTGCGGTCATACGAATGAGCTGCAATTGTAACTGTTTTTTCATCACAAAAGCCCCTTTCTTACAAAATGAAATCTTTACGGTAAATTTGTTACCGCTTTGAGATTATTTTGCTATTATAACTGTTACAGCCAAAAAGTCAATGGTTTTCCGTCGAATACCAAAAATTACAAACATTTTGCAAAAAATTGTTTTTCCAAAAGAATCCAGTTGACAGAAAGGAGAAAGCGTGGTATAGTGTGAATGAAAATAGGCTGTGAGGAAGACCTGACGTCAAAAATGCGCACAGAGAGGAGCCGGGCGCTGGAAAGGCTCTGCGAAATTTTTTGGCGTTGCACCACTTCTGAGCCGCCCGGCGGAAAGCGGGAAGCTGCAAGTATGGCGGGACGGGTTCGCCCGTTACAGCGATCACAAGCGACGGCAAATTTTGCCGTAAGCAGGGTGGAACCGTGGAGCGTTGATCGCCTCACCCCTGAAAATTTCAGGGGTGAGGCGTTTTGTTTTGCCCCGAAGATACAAACGCAACCAACGGCTGGAGGCTGTGTCAAAATGGGATTGCCAGGCGGACATACAGGTTCGCCCCTCAGGCGCTCCATGGGGACACAGCAATCTCCAAGGTTGCAGGAAAGGAGCAATTTTTATGTCTGAAGAAACCATCTACACCTTTGAAAATCCCGAATATCGCAAAACCTACTGGCACACCTGCTCCCACGTCATGGCGCAGGCGGTAAAGCGGCTGTACCCTGAGGCGAAGCTGGCCATTGGTCCCGCCATTGAAGAAGGCTGGTACTACGATTTTGACGCGCCCTTTACCTTTACCCCGGAGCATCTTGCCAAGATTGAAGCCGAAATGAAGAAAATCTGCAAGGAGCGGCTGCATCTGGAGCGCACGGAAAAGCCCCGCGCCGAAGCAATCGCCTATATGGAGGAAAAGGACGAACCCTACAAGGTAGAGCTTATCCACGATCTGCCGGAGGACGCGGTAATTTCCTTCTACACCCAGGGGGAATTTACCGATCTTTGCGCCGGCCCTCATCTGGATTCCACCGGCCGCATCAAGGGCAACGCCTTTAAGCTTACCAGCTCCTGCGGCGCGTACTGGCGTGGGGACAGCAAACGGAAAATGCTGCAAAGAATTTACGGCATCGCCTTCCCCAAGAAGGAAGAACTGGACGCGTTTTTGCAAAAGCAGGAGGAAGCCAGAAAACGCGACCACAACAAGCTTGGCCGGGAACTGGAGTACTTTACCACCGTTGACATCATCGGCCAGGGCTTGCCCATTTTGCTTCCCAAGGGCGCGCGGGTCATTCAGCTTTTGCAGCGCTGGGTAGAGGACGAGGAGCAAAAGCGCGGCTACCTGCTCACCAAGACTCCCCTGATGGCAAAGCGGGAACTGTATAAGATTTCCGGCCACTGGGATCACTATCTGGACGGTATGTTCGTGCTGGGCGATCCCCAGGACGAAACCAAGGAATGCTTTGCTTTGCGCCCCATGACCTGCCCCTTTCAGTATCAGGTCTTTTTGAACCGCGCCCGTTCCTACCGGGACTTGCCCATGCGCTTGGGAGAGACCTCCACGCTGTTCCGCAACGAGGACTCCGGGGAAATGCACGGCCTCATTCGGGTGCGCCAGTTCACCATTTCCGAAGGTCACCTGATTCTCCGCCCGGAGCAGCTGGAAGACGAGTTCCGGGGCTGCCTGGAGCTTGCCAAGTACTGCCTGGAAACCGTGGGGATGCTGGAGGACTGCACCTTCCGCTTCTCCCAGTGGGATCCCAACAACACGGAAAAATATATCGGTACCCCGGAGCAGTGGGAGGAAGCCCAAGGCATTATGGGCAAAATTCTGGACGATCTGGGCGTTGAGTACACCATCGGCATTGACGAAGCGGCCTTCTATGGTCCCAAGCTGGACATTCAGTACAAGAACGTATTCGGCAAGGAGGATACCATCGTCACCATTCAGGTGGATCAGCTTCTGGCGGAGCAGTTCGACATGGAATACACCGACGCGGACGGCCAGAAAAAGCGTCCCTATATCATTCACCGCACCAGCCTTGGCTGCTACGAGCGGACGCTGGCCTACCTCATTGAAAAATACGCCGGCGCGCTGCCCTTGTGGATGTCGCCCACCCAGGTGAAGGTGCTGCCCATCACGGACCGCGCCCACGCCTACACCGAGGAGATCGTCGGGAAGCTGAAGGATGCGGGCATCCGGGCGGAGGGCGATTTCCGCTCTGAAAAGCTGGGCTACAAGATTCGGGAAGCCCAGAAGGAAAAGATCCCCTATATGCTGGTGGTCGGCGATCAGGAAGCGGAAAACGGCACGGTCGCTGTCCGCACCCGCGCTGGCGGGGACGAGGGCGTTGTGGCCTTTGAAGCCTTCCTTGCCCAGTGCCTTATGGAAAACGCAACCAAATCCAAGCGGGTGTAAGCATTCGCGGTTCAACAAGCAAAATCCCCCTGCCGGGCGGCAGGGGGATTCAGATTGTCAAAAAACCTAAATATACATTGCAAAAATGCAGGATGGGAAAACAAATCCTGCATTTTGCTTTTATATCGCAGATGATTCCTTATTTTCGTGCTGTACCCTCCGGGGTGACTTTTCTCCGGCAAAAAGTCACCAAAAGCCGCCGGGCTGCGGCCCGGAACCCATGGGGTTGGGCGGCAAGTGCTTTTGAATCGCTTTACAAAGCGGTAACTCGTTACGCGCCGTCTCACGCAAAGCAAATCGTTCCCCACGGCGCGTCCGCCGAGCGACCGTTACCTTGCAAAATTTGGCAGTAGCTGCATTTTAATAGCTGCCTGCAAATGCCGCCACTGACTGCCAAAAAAAGAATATAGAATTGTACTTTTTTGCAAGACAGTGTTATTCATTCTGCAATTTCATTTCCGGTAAATCACCTTTTTCACAGACTGAGCGCGGCAGGCAAAGCCTGCCGCGCCAAACTACGCTTTTTATTTCAACAAAATGGTCTTGATTTCGAAGGGCTTGATGACAAAGGTCGCCTTGCCGTCTACGATGGGCAATTCTTCCTCGATCTCCTCCAGCAAATTGCAGCTATACGCCGCCTTCACACCGGCGGGCACACGCAGAACCGTCTTGGTTCTGGCGTTCTCGGACTCAAACAGACGCAGCACAGTACCCTCGCCGTTTTCCGCCTGCTTCACCGTCTCCAAAATCACGTTCTTCTGCTCCACAGCAGCGAAGCTGTAGGCCGCGCCGGGCTTGCCGCCCAGAACCGCGTAAGCGGGCTGATTCAGCTTATAGCCCTCCTGCACGGTGTTCGCCTGCCGCCAGGTTTCGGCATGGGGATACAGGGAGTAGGTGAAGTAGTGCATTTCCTGATCGGTTACGGGGTTCGGCTCCACACCGGACTTGATGAGGGTCAGGGAAATCACGCCGTCTTTCAGGCTGTGACCATACTTGCAGTCGTTGAGCAGGCTCACGCCGTAATGCCCTTCGGAGAAGTCCACCCACTTCTGGCCGCAGCTTTCAAACCGCGCCTTATCCCAGCTTGTATTGGTGTGCACCTTCCGGATAACGCTGCCGAACTGAATATCAAAGGTCGCTTCATCACTGTGCACATCCACCGGGAATTCCACCTTGAGAAGATGCTGATGCTCCTTCCAGTCCACCTGGGTCTCAAAGTCAATGCGGCGGCTGTTTGCATAGAAATGCACCTTCTGCCACACTTTGGACTTGCTGGCTTCATATTCCAGGGTCAAGGTGGTGCGTACCGCGCCGTCCTCCGTCCAGGCCAGATTCACGAGGTTATCCACAGGCCAGGACTTTTCTGTGTAGAACATATCGATGTCCCAGTTGTCATAGTACATGGGCTTGTCCTCAAACATCCGCATGAGGTTACCAGCCTTGCCGGACTGGATGACTTCCCGGTCGTTTTCCTTGTCGAAAATGGAAACAAAATGACCGGTTGCATCCAGAGTAATGGCATAGAAGGGGGTTTCCAGATGGAAATTGTCCTTCCGGGCGAAGGGAGATTCCACCTCAATGGTCGCCTTGTGGAAGGTCTTGTAGCCCTTGGCGGGGAGGTTTTCCAGGTAAACCAACGCGCCGTCGGCGGTTTTCTGCACGGGGTACAGCTTGCCGCTTTCGTCCGCCAGAGCGGTTGCGTCCACGCTGGGCAGGGCAATTACATCGCTGCGGTCAAAGCCCAGGGTATTGAACACGGTCACGCCGTCTCCCTCGCCGGAGAGAAGACCCAGCCGCTCCTTGATCATTGCGCCGGCTTCCGCTGCCAGCTCGGCATACTCCCGCTTGGTGACTTCATAGACCTCATGAATGGAGCTGCCGGGGAGAATATCGTGGAACTGGTTGAGCAAAATCACCTTCCACAGACGATCCAAGGCTTCTGCGGGGTAATCCGCCTGATTCTTCGCCAAAGTTGCCAGCAGTTCCAAATCCATGAGCATCAGCTCGCTCTTCCGATTGGAACGCTTATTCCGCGCCATGGAAGTGTAGGTGCCGCGATGGTACTCAAAGTAAAATTCGCCTTCCCAGGTTTCCAGCCGGCGGTTATCCGCCACGCGCTCCTTCAGTTCATCGAAATAGGTGCGGGCAAATGCCTGCCGGACGGTGGGAATGCCCTTCACGCCCTTTTCCATACGCATGGAGGTTTCCAGCATGGTGCGGGTGGGACCGCCGCCGCCGTCGCCGTAGCCGTAGGCAATGAGAATATCGTTATTGATTTCCTTATTCTGGTAGCGCTCCCAGCCGCCCATCAGCGCGCCGGGGTGAAGCATACCGTTATACGTGGTGAAGAAATTCTGCTTGGGGTCCTGATCGATGCCCAAGGTGGTGATAAAGTGCGCCAGAACCTCGCTGCCGTCAATGCCGCGCCAGACAAACGTATCGTTGGGTATCTTATTCGTCTGATTCCAGGCCAGCTTTGTGGTCATGAAATAGTCGATGCCGCTTCTTTTCATGATCTGGGGCAGAGCGCCGGAGTAGCCGAACACATCGGGCAGCCACAAAATGCGGTTATCCAGACCAAATTCGTCCTGGAAGAAACGCTTGCCGTGGACAAACTGCCGCACCAGAGACTCGCCGGAGGTGAGGTTGGTATCGGCTTCCAGCCACATGCCGCCTTCCGGCTCCCAGCGGCCTTCCTTCACACGCTCCTTGATTTTCTCAAACATTTCAGGGTAGCGTTCCTTAAGGAACTGGTAGAGAACCGGCTGGCTGGACATAAATTTATAGTTCGGGTACTCGTCCATAAGCTTCAGGACGGTAGCGAAGCTGCGCACGACCTTTTCTCTGGTCTGGGCAACCGTCCACCACCATGCCACGTCGATGTGGGTATGGCCGATGCAGGTGGCAATCACTTCATCATGACCGCCCATTTTCTCATAGAGGTTTTCGGTGATATAGGCCTGCGCCTTGCGGACGGAGGCATAAAAGGCTTCAGAGTAGGGGGTACGCAAATCCAGGAAATTAATGGTTTCGTTCAGCACGGTCTGCAAATCCAGACGGATTTTGCTGTCCGCGTCCATCCGGGGGAACGCCTGCAAGGGCACCAGAATGTCATAGTACAGGCGGTTGATTTCCTCGTCCAGCACGTACAAATCCACAAGGTAATTAAACTCGCTGTGCAAAGTGCCGGTGTAGGCCTGCACGTCTACGGTAATGGTTTCCCCGGCCACGGCGCTGTCGAACAAACGCACATCCCGGTGGTTCATATCCGCGCCCTGGGTCACTTTTCCGTTGATAAACACCAAAAACTGGGGATTTTTGCCGTCGTCCCACTCGTCAATCTGGGTGCGAATTTTCATCCAGACGCACTTGCCCGCCATTTCTTCGGGGATGGTAATATCGCCCCGGAACCAGTAGTGCTCGCCCTGCAAGCCCTTGCAGTCGCCCTGATAGCCCTCGAAAGCGCCGTCAGGCTTATCGCTGCCGTCATAGGTGGCGTACCAGCGCATGGTCTTGCAGTCGAACTTCTCCCAGGCGCGTCCATCTGCGTCCGCCTCCTCCGGGCGGAAGAAAAGTCCCTTTTTGTAGACCCAATCGGTGATTTCCCGGCTGTCACGGATCCGCAGCAGCTTTAGCTGGTTCGCGATAACCTCAATTCGTTTGTCAATAAAATACATAGGCTTTACTCCTTACAGGCTGTTTTCCTTGGTGTAGGCAAGCAGCTCGTCCACCGTGGTAAAGGCAATGCCGGTGACAGTGTCGGCGCAGCCATAGTAAATGGCGATACGGCCGGTGGCAGCGTCGGTGAGGGTGGCGCAGGGGAAGGTGACGTTGGGCACGTCGCCCACGCACTCGTACAGCTCATAGGGCGCAAGGATATAATCCTTGGAGCGGTACAGCACCTTCCAAGGCTCGTCCTTATCCAGAAGGGCGCAGCCCATACGGTACACAAAGCCGTTGCAGGTGGTGATAACGCCATGATAAATCATCAGCCAGCCTTCGTCCGTTTCAATGGGAATGGGACCGGGGCCAACCTTGGTGGACTGCCAGGCGGACTCGTCGCCCTTGATGGTGCTCATGACATGACGATGGCGACCCCAGAAGGTGAGGTCAGGGCTTTGGCTGACAAAAATATCGCCAAAGGGGGTATGGCCGGTGTCGCTGGGACGGCTGAGCATCATATAATTGCCATTAATCTTCCGGGGAAACAAAACGCCGTTGCGGTTGTAGGGCAAAAAGGCGTTTTCCAACTGATGGAAGGTCTTGAAATCTTCGGTATAGCCGATGCCGATGGTGGGACCGTGATAGCCGTTGCACCAGGTAATATAGTACTTGCCATCCATATAGCATACCCGGGGATCATAGCGGTATTCCCGCTTGGTCACAACAGGATCGCCCTCAAACTGGATGGGATCGTCCTGAATTTCCCAGTTGATACCGTCCTTGCTGAAGCCAACAAAAATGTCCATACTGACAGAACGGCTGTCGCAGCGGAAAACGCCCGCAAAGCTGTCGCCAAAGGGAACGACCGCGCTGTTAAATACGCTGTTGGAACGCTTGGTTGCGTGGCGGCCAATGATTGCCGCTGAACCGCCAGACAGGCATTTTGTAGCCTTCCGGCTTTTCCTCCCAGGGAATATTTTTCAATTCATTACCAATAATCTTGCTCATAGCTGCTCCTATCTGATTGTAAAAATCGGGCGAAAATTGACATTGTCCCTCCGCGTCCGGCGCCATTTGGCAGGGAAAAGCCTCCTTTTTCCATGGCCTGACACAGCGGCGCTTTTGCGCAGGGGCCGGATTCTCCAAATATAGTGTTCCCATATCCCAGGGAATTTTCAGAAAATCCGGCTCCTGCGCAAACTGACACTGCCTGCTTTCCTTCCGCATTTTCCCACATTCTTCCGCGTTTGTCAACAGTGGAAATTGTATTGCAATGTGGAAAATCTTTTAAAAAATGGGGCTGCCGCAAAACATACGGCCTGCAGCAGCCCCACGCTATTTAACTAGCTATGTTCGGAGTGTCTAATTTTCAAAAATTAGGCGTTCTTCCAAGCGTCAATCTGAGTCTGAGCTTCGGTTACGATTTCGTCGAAGCCAGCAGCGCGCATTTCTTCCATCATTTCAGCAACAGCAGCTTCAGGCTCAATGGTGCCGGTGAGCAGTTCAGACTTGTAACGCTTCCAGATTTCGGTGCAGTTGGCCAACTGGTCGGTTACATCGGTGGTGTCGAATACGAAGCCCAGAGCGGGGGAGCCGGTAGCGGCAGCGTTCAGAGCCTTAACTTCGTCCCACTGGTTGACTTCTTCGGTGTCCAGCATGGTAACGGTGAAGAAGGAGCCCTGGGTATAGCCAGCCATATCCCAAGTCTTTTCAGTGTTCTTATGAACTCTGCCTTCTGCGGTGTATTCGAAGTTGTCGCCTTCCAGACCGAAGTACAGAGCGTCACGTACATAGGAGTCGGTGTTCACCAGCTCCAGGAGCTTCAGAGCTTCAACCTTATGCTCGGAGGAAGCGGAGATGCAGTTCATGGAACCCTGAACGGAGTCGTTGGACAGAACGGTATCGCCGAACTGAACAGCAACAGCGTCAACGCCCATGTTGGGACCCCAGGTGGAAACGGCGGCGTAGGACCAGCCCTGCGCTACGAAAGCGGGACGGTAGTTGGGAGCTTCGCCCAGGATAGCGGCGTCCTCGTTGATGAGGCCGTCCTGCATCCACTGGTAGACGATCTTCAGTTCGTTCATAACGTCTTCCTGCTCGAACACGGAAACAACCTTAGCTTCGTCGCCGAAGTAGCTCACACCCAGAGTGGGCAGGCCAGCGCCGATGCCGTCGTACTTGTTGCCCATGATGGCGTCCAGACCGTTGTTGTTCAGG